>ERZ1034365.1744-NODE-1744-length-10693-cov-3.415411_pt1 | contig 10693 bp, 7 predicted proteins | sample MGYA00520615_ERZ1034365 | MGnify/ENA primary metagenome ERZ1034365 (study PRJEB33736, sample SAMEA104284505) | Azolla filiculoides | biome: Urban; feature: Water surface; material: Ditch water | place: Netherlands | collected 2015-10-28 | depth 0-0.1 m ... | reverse complement strand
GTTTGGCTGCTGTTGATAAAACAGGCTTCAATTCCGTTTGCTTTTAAACTATCTACTTGATCTTTCATCAAGGCGATAAGAGGGGAAATTACAATCGTTATACCTGGTAAAACTAAAGCGGGAAGCTGAAAACAAATTGATTTTCCTCCTCCGGTTGGCATAATGGCTAAAGTGTCCTGACCTGAAAGCACACAATTTATAATGGCTTCCTGATTGGGTCTGAATTTTTCAAACCCAAAATTCTCTTTTAATTTGGCGTGTAAAATTTCTGTTGTCATTATGGCGTATATTTGAATTTCTAAGTTAATAAAAAAAGGAACTCATTTTAGCGAGTTCCTTTTTTTATTTTATTGATGAATAAAATTACTCTTCATCATCATCTTCGTCGTCTTCGTCAGAGATTTCTTTGTCATCTGCGTCATCGTCCTCATCACTGTCGGAATCAGGTTTATCCAGATTTTCATCTTCGTCATCATCATCGTTAATATCATCATCGTCAAGATCAAGACCTTTGATTGGTTCTACGACTTCGTCGATAATTTCATCATCTTCGTCAAAATTTTCAATTCTGTCTGCTAATTTTGTACTCACTTTTACTAAATAAATAGTATCCTCAGTTCGTACTTCGACAGCTTCAATTAATTCGTTTTTAGCATTTCTAAAACGGATAATGTTCGAATCATCATAACCATCAGGAAATTTCTCTACCAAAAGGTTTAAAATTTCGTTGGTAAGTTTTGCGTAATCAACAATTATTCTTTTCATAAAGTTTTATTCTATAAATCTAATAAATAAGCGAAAATTAAAGGTGCCACAATTGTAGCATCGGACTCAATAATGAACTTTGGAGTTTTGATATCTAGCTTACCCCAAGTTATTTTTTCATTCGGTACCGCTCCAGAATACGAACCATAACTGGTTGTTGAATCTGAAATCTGACAGAAATAGCTCCAAAAAGGAATATCATGCATTTCCATATCTTGGTATAACATCGGTACAACGCATATTGGGAAATCACCTGCAATTCCTCCTCCAATTTGGAAGAATCCAACACCATTTGCACTATTTTTTGGATACCAATCAGATAAGAAAACCATATATTCTATACCGGATTTCATTGTCGAAGCTTTTAAATCTCCTTTTATAACATAGGAAGCAAAGATATTACCCATGGTGCTATCTTCCCATCCTGGAACAATAATTGGCAAGTTTTTCTCTGCAGCAGCATACATCCAGCTGTCTTTTAAGTCAATCTCATAATATTCTTCAAGAACACCAGAAAGCAACATTTTATACATAAACTCATGTGGAAAATAACGTTCTCCTTTGTCATCAGCATCTTTCCAGATTTTGTAAATGTGTTTTTGCAAACGACGGAATGCTTCGTGCTCCGGAATACAAGTGTCAGTCACTCGGTTTAGTCCTCTTTCTAATAAATCCCATTCGTCTTGTGGAGTCAAATCACGGTAATTTGGTACTCTTTCATAATGAGAATGAGCTACTAAATTCATGATATCTTCCTCTAAATTGGCACCTGTACAAGAAATAATTTGCACTTTATCCTGACGGATTATTTCGGCAAAAATCTTTCCAATTTCAGCGGTACTCATTGCACCAGCCATGCTCACCATCATTTTTGCACCATTGGCTAATTGCTGTTCGTATGCCTTTGCGGCGTCAACTAAAGATGCAGAATTAAAATGCAAATAATGCTTTTCAATAAACTGACTGATTGGTCCTTTGCTCATTTTTTTTAATTTAAAGATTTAAAAATCGAAAAGGTTGAAAGATATACATCCAAATTTAACGAATTTTTAAATTGACTAATTGTGTATTTAATAATTATTTTTTGTCGTAACCTAATATTTTTAGAACGTCTTCAGAAGTTTGTTGTTCCGAAAATACTTCGGTTGCCAAAATTCCGTTTTCGTCCCGATCAATTAAAATATGTTTGGGTTGTGGGATTAAACAGTGATGCAAACCACCATAACCACCTATTGTTTCCTGATATGCCCCCGTATTGAAAAAACCAATATACAATGGTTTTTCTTTATTGTATTTATGTAAATAAATGGCATTCATATTTTGCTCAGAATTGTAATAATCATCACTATCACAAGTCATTCCGCCTAATAAAACCCTTTCGTAAGTATCATTCCAGCGGTTAACAGCCAGCATGATAAAACGTTTGTTGATAGCCCAAGTATCCGGCAAAGTGGTAATGAAAGAAGAATCAATCATATTCCATTTCTCTCTGTCGTTTTGTTGTTTTTGATACAAAATTTGATAAATGGCTCCGCCGCTTTCTCCAACTGTAAAAGATCCAAACTCGGTAAAAATATTTGGAACATCAACTTCTGCCTCATCGCAGGCAATTTTAATCTGATTGATGATTTCATCAATCATATATTGGTAATCGTATTCAAAAGTTAATGAATTTTTGATAGGGAAACCACCACCAATATTCAAACCGTCTAATGTTGGACATTCTTTTTTTAGCGCCACGTATACTTTGATACATTTTACTAATTCGTTCCAATAATAAGCATTGTCATTAATCCCGGTATTAATAAAAAAGTGCAACATTTTAAGTTCCAGTTTTTTATTCTCCTTAATTTCTTTTTTGTAGAAAGGAACAATGTTTTTGTATCCAATTCCTAAACGTGAAGTATAGAACTCAAATTTTGGTTCTTCTTCTGCAGCAATACGAATCCCAATTTTAAATTTTCCTTTTATTTGACCTTGAAGCAAATCTAATTCTTCAAAGTTATCAATAATCGGAATAGCATTTTTATGACCATTATTGATTAATCGGGCAATGTTGTCAATGTATTGATCTCTTTTAAAACCATTACAAATTACATACGTGCTTTTGTTAATTTTGCCATTTGCCAAAAGATTTTCAACAATATTAATATCAAATGCCGAAGACGTTTCGATATGAATATTATTTTTGAAAGCTTCATTCATTATGTATTCAAAATGAGAGCTTTTGGTACAGTAGCAATAAAAATATTTAGCCTCATATTTGTTTTTTTCCATCGATTTACGAAACCAGCTTTTGGCTTTGTTGATGTTGTTAGAAATTTGAGGTAAATAAGTGAATTTTAATGGCGTACCATATTTTTCTACCAGTTTCATCAAATCGATATTGTGAAACTGAAGGTTATCTTTGTTTAAGGTAAACTCTTCTTGAGGGAAATAATAAGTTTGATTTATTAAGTCGTAGTATTTTGTATTCATTTAGTTTTCAGAATTTTAGATTAAATATACATAAAAATAATTAAACTAAAATTCAAACCCGAATATTTGCATAAACGATTTGAAGCTTTTCATTTTCTGCTTTCAAGTATTGAAATAAATCAAAACTAAAGTTGCTTTTAATAGCATAAAAACGATTCAATATTCTTAAAAAAGGAATATTGTTTTGGTTTCTATCGGAACTAAAATATATTTGATTTTGATTTCTTTTCATTGCAGCAAATGTAAAAAATAATATATACGTTATGCAATCCTTTTTCTTAAAAAATGGATTAAGATTTATAATCTTGAAAGGCGGCAAGAATTAATTCATTTTCAACCAATTGATTGATTTTTATTTTTCCGATACCTTCGATTAATGCGAATTGGATGGTTCCAAACTCATTTTTCTTATCATGAATAAGCAATTCTAAGATAGGTTCGATGTCATTTTCTTCAAAAATGATGTCGTTATATATGTATTTAATAGCTGATTTTATTTGAAAATATTCTGCTTCATTGATCAAATCCTTTTTTAGTGCAATATAACTTTCCAGAATCATTCCTACAGCAATGGCTTCTCCGTGCAATAATGTAGTTTTATTTTCATTTTCCAGAAAGTAACTTTCAATTGCATGTCCCAGAGTGTGTCCAAAATTCAATGATTTTCGGATATTTTTTTCGGTAGGATCTTGTTTTACAATTTCATTTTTGATTTCAACAGAACGGTAAATTAAAGCGTCAAAATCAGCAAAATCAATGGCTTTTAAATCCAAAAATTGTTCCCAATATGCTTTATCATATATTAATCCGTGTTTCAGCATTTCTGCTAATCCGGAACGCATTTCGTTTTGTGGCACTGTTTCAAGATATTGGGTGTCTATGAGAACCATTTTTGGAACATTTATAACTCCAATTTGATTTTTAAGATTCCCTAAATCTACTCCGTTTTTTCCACCTACCGATGCGTCTACCATAGAAAGCAGCGTTGTTGGGATATGAATAAAGTCAATACCTCTTTTGAACGTAGAAGATACAAAACCACCTAAATCAGTTACAACTCCACCTCCCAAATTAATTACAAGACTTTTTCTGTCAGCACCAAGTTCCGTCAATACTTTCCAGATTTCTACGCATGTATCAATGTTTTTATTGGCTTCGCCCGCATCAAATTCTATGATTTCTATAGTAAGTTCTGTTTCTAAATACGGAAGGAATTTAGGCAAGCAAAATTCATTGGTACAACTATCAACGATGATAAACAGGTTAGAATATTTATGTTCTTTTAAATGAAGATTAAGGGCTTCATATCCTTTTTCGTTGAAATAGATTGGGTAATTATTGGCTTGAATCGTCTGCATCTTTTTGTATTAAATGAAAGCGCAAAATAAGGGAATTTTTGGTAATTAATATTGAAAACTCTATCTATATTTGTATAAAAATATAACAAAAAATGAAAGAAATATTCAATAACACACAAATTGCATTTTCATTAAAAAGCGATACCGAACTCGATAGAGCTTATTTTCTCTTCAAAATGATTGATAATCAGCCTTTAGTGCGAATTGGAACCGCTGTAACCAATTTTGCCATAAAAGCGAACCTTCCGGTGGAAGGATTAATACGTGCAACTGTTTTTGACCATTTTTGTGGTGGTGTAAATGAGAATGATTGTTTGACTGTGGTCGATAAAATGTTTACCAAAGGAGTTTCGTCTGTTTTAGATTATTCAGTAGAAGGAAAAGAAGAAGAAGAGCAGTTTGATGCGGCCCTTGAAATGACTTTAAAAACAATAGAATTTGCCAAAGAAAGGGAAGCAATTCCGTTTGCAGTGTTTAAACCAACCGGTTTTGGTCGTCTTGATTTATATGAAAAAGTAGGTGAAAAGCAAACATTGACTCCAGCAGAAGATTTAGAGTGGAATAGAGTAGCGGAACGTTTTGATTTTGTTTGTAACGAAGCCCATAAAAAAAATGTTGCTTTATTGATTGATGCCGAAGAAAGTTGGATGCAAGATGCCGCCGATGAATTGGTGACTAAAATGATGCAGAAATATAATAAAGAGAAAGCAATTGTTTTTAATACTTTACAAATGTACCGCTGGGATCGTTTGGATTATTTGAAAAATTTGCATGAAAAAGCCAAAAAAGAAGGTTTTTTTATTGGAATGAAATTAGTTCGAGGTGCTTACATGGAAAAGGAAAATGAGCGTGCTGAAGAAAGAGGATATCCAACTCCAATTTGTGCTTCAAAAGAGGCAACAGATGTAAATTATGACGCAGCAGTTCAATACATGATGGAGCATTTAGACCAGATGTCCATTTTTGCTGGAACACATAATGAATTGAGTTCTTATAAATTAATGGATTTAATTCAGGAAAAAGGAATAAAAACCAATGATCACAATGTTTGGTTTGGTCAATTGTACGGAATGAGTGATAATATCAGTTATAATTTAGCTGCTAACGGATATAATGTGGCTAAATATTTGCCGTTTGGTCCTGTAAAAGATGTGATGCCTTACTTGATTCGTCGTGCGGAAGAAAATACTTCGGTAGCCGGACAAACAAGCAGAGAATTAGCGATGATAAAAACAGAAAGAAACAGAAGAAAAGGGAAGTAGTTTTTATCTATCCTTAGATTTTTAGCAAAAAAAAACTCCATTTGCCGATGCAAATGGAGTTTTTTTTTTGAAGTTATTTTCTAAAAATTATTAAACTGCAGATTACTTAAATTTTTATAGATTCCGTTTTCTAAAGTAATTAATTCAGTATGCGTTCCTTGTTCAGTGATTTCTCCGTTATCAAGAACCAAAATTTGATCTGCGCTGCGAATGGTGGAAAGGCGGTGCGCAATAATTATACTGGTTCTTCCTTCCATCAAAATCTCTAACGCTTCTTGCACTAACTTTTCGCTTTCACTGTCTAATGAAGAAGTGGCTTCATCCAGAATTAAAATACTTGGATTTTTTAATAAAGCTCTTGCAATTGCAATGCGTTGTCGTTGTCCTCCCGATAATTTAATTCCTCTTTCGCCGACAATTGTTTCAAATTTTTCAGGGAAACTTTCAATAAAATTATAAGCATTGGCTTGTTTTGCTGCAATAAGAATTTCTTCTTCGGTAGCATTAGGTTTTCCGTAAGCGATGTTTTCCCGAATAGTTCCGCCAAAAAGAATTACGTCCTGTGGAACAATACTCATGTTCCCGCGCAGATTTTCTAAATCATAATCGTAAATGTTTTTTTCGTCAATTAATATTTCGCCTTCATTAACATTGTAAAAACGCAATAATAAAGAAGCGATAGTCGATTTACCAGCGCCACTTGGCCCAACAATCGCTATTTTTTGTCCGAAGCCAGCGGTAAAACTTACATCTTTTAATACTTTGACTTCTTTCCTGGAAGGATAATGAAAAGCTACATTTTTGAAAGTAACATTTCCTTTTATTTTCTCAACAATAGCAGCGCTTTGCGTAGTATTGATTTTTTCAGGGATTTCTTCCAATAATTCAAAAACTCTTTCGGTGGCACCAATTGCTTTTTGCATTTGTGCATACAATTCGGCAATTCCTCCTGATGAAGCACCTACATAACTTGAATACAGAATAAAGGTGAATAATTCACCAACGGTAATTTCGCCTGCAATACTCAATTGAACACCGTACCAAACAACAGCCACAATAGTTCCGAACAAACAAATAATAATGAATGAAGCAAAATAACCTCTGAATTGACCACCCTTAATGGCGATTTTTACGACTTCTTTGATTTTTTCTTTATAGCGTTCTATTTCGTACCATTCGTTTGCAAAAGCTTTTACAATACTGATTCCTTGCATAGTTTCCTCGACAACAACTTGGCTTTCGGCTACTTGATCTTGAACTTTTTTAGAATACTTTCTAATGAATCGTCCAAAAATAACTGCAGCAACTCCCACTAATGGCACTACCGAAACCATCATAATAGTCAACTTGATGTTGATGCTGGCCAGCATTATAAAACTTCCTATTATCAAGATAAATTGACGTAAAAACTCTGCAATTGTGGTCGTCAGCGTATCTTGAATTTGTCCGATATCGTTGCTGATTCTACTGTTCAATTCTCCAACTCGTTTTTGCGAGAAAAAAGACATCGGTAATTTGACTAAATTAGTATAAAGAGCTAAACGAACATTAGCCAATGTGTTTTCGGTAAAATTTACAAATAGTGATAATCTGAAAAATGAAAAAACAGATTGTAGTATTAGGACTAATCCTAATCCAAGGGCAATTTGATTCGCAAGAGCACTGTCTTTTTTGTTGACACAATCTACTAACATTCCCATAAATTTAGGGAAAGCCAAAGCGGTTACACTGGTAAGAAGCAGAAAGACTAGACCGACATAAAATTTCCAACGATTTTTCCCTGCATATTTAAAAATAATTTTGGCTTTATTGAGTGAACTTGCAGTAATTTTTGATTTTGGCAAATCGTTTTCTTTGAATCTTCCCATTTTATAAATTTTATTCTTCCAAATGTAATACTATAACGATTCATAACAAAAAAATAACACCTTTTGATAGAATATTTAAAAGGTTGTAAGTGAGGGAATAAGTACTTATTGTTCACTTTTTTAATTAATTTTCTAAAAAATCACTTGCAAATACAATTTCTAAATGTATATTTGCACTCACAATTAGGGCGATTAGCTCAGCTGGTTCAGAGCACCTCGTTTACACCGAGGGGGTCGGGGGTTCGAACCCCTCATCGCCCACAATAATTATAAACCTTCAAAATCATCTGATTTTGGAGGTTTTTTATTTCAAATAGTTATGGACTTTGTTGTATACATTTTATTCAGCGCAACCAAGAATAGATTTTATGTTGGATTCACTTCTAAATTTAGAAGAAAGACTCGTTAGGCATAATCAAAAAAGCAAAGGCTTTACTGGAAATGTAAACGACTGGGAAGTTGTTCATGTCGAAAACTATCAAACTAAAGAATTAGCTCACAAGAGAGAATTACAAATTAAATCTTGGAAAAGTAGAATTAAGATTCAAGAATTAATCTCAAAAAAAGAGTAGCTCATCTGGTTCAGAGCATTCCGATTTTCATCGGAAGCGTTCGGGGGGTCGAATCCCTCATCGTCCACAAATTTTAAATGACCTTAAATTTACTTTAAGGTCATTTTTTTTGTTTGTTATAAACGATGATTATAAATTTGTTTACAATATAAGTTCTAAGCTTCCAAATCCTTTTGAAAAGGCTGGTTATAGAATCTTTTTCCTGCAGCTTTATATAAAGCATTAGCTACAGCCGCGAATACTGGCGGAAAAGGAGGTTCGCCTAAACCTGTTGGATCAATATCATTTTTTATAAAATGGATATCAATCTTCTTCGGTGCTTCATTGTGGCGAATCATTCTATATTGGTCGAAGTTTTGTTGCTCTGGTTTACCATTTTTTATAGTAAGTGCACCAAACAAACAGTTACCGACACCATCTACCACTGCGCCTTCTATCATGTTTTTAGCTCCTTCTGGATTTACCACAACACCACAATCAATAGCAGTAGTTACTTTTTCTACCACAGGAGTTCCATCGTTTAAACTTAGCTCAACAACATGCGCTGCATACGATTGATGACAAAAATAGGCAGCAACTCCATATTTTTTATTGGTTAGTTTTAAATTTTTCCAATCCGATTTTTCCTTTACCATTTCCAAAACGCCTATGTAACCATCCGCATTGAACTCATTATTTTTCCCAACTGGGTTTACTTTAGCTTTTTGTAGCAATTCAATTCTAAAATCTATTGGATCTTTTTCTAAAGTTTCGGCTAATTCATCCAAAAAAGATTGTTCTGCGCTAGCAATAAAGTTGGATCTTGGTGCTCTGAACGCTCCAATTGTCAAGTTAGTTGGAATTGCCCAACTTTCTGCCAGATAATTATCTACAGCTCCAGCAGGGAAACGGTTCTCATGTACAGGACTTTCTGGCAAACCACCTCCTTTAACATGCAGTGCTGTAAGTTTTTTATTAGCATCAATTGCCGCTCGGTAGGTTACAGAATACATAGGACGATAAATTCCATAGGTCATATCGTCTTCTCTAGTATAAATCAATTTTACAGGTGCCTTGATTTTTTGCGAAATAATTCCCGCTTCGACCATATAGTGTCCATAAGCACGTCTTCCAAAACCACCTCCCATTCGAGCCAATTGAATTTCAATATTTTCCTTTGGAATACCTAATCGGGCAGCAATAGTAGGAGCGATGAAATCAGGTGCTTGGATGGGCGCGACAAATTCGGCTTTGTCTAGGGTAACGTTTGCAAAACAACTAATAGGTTCCATGGTGTTGTGAGCCAAAAAAGGTGCTGTGTAGGTACGTTCAAGTATTTCATGCGCTTGTTGAAAGGCTAATTCTGGATTTCCATCTTTTCGGAGTAGTTTTCCAGGTTTTTTTGACTCTTGTATCATTTTAGCATATTGAGAATCGGTACTTTCTAAACCAGCTGGAATAATCTCTTCTCTTTTATTTCCAAAAATATTTACAACTTCTTTAGTTTCTAAAATGGGTTCCCATGTTGCTTTTAGTTTTTTTCTAGCACTGAGTACTTCCCAAGTGGTATTTCCAACTATAATGACTAATTCATTAAAAGTTCGGGTATCGAAAATAGCTTTTTCAAAAGTATCATCAAGTACTTTAATAGAAAAAACTTCTTTTATTCCGGGTTGTTTGAGGACCTCGTTAGCATTAAATGATTTTAATTTTAATCCAAATGCCGGTGGATGCTGTGCCATGGCAATTAACATACCTTCTTGATGATAATCAAGAGTAAACAAAGGCTTTCCGCTGACTATTTTTAATCCTTCTACATTTTTTTGAGGATTACCTAAAATAGTAAAATCTGAATTGTTTTTTAGAACAACGTTTTGAGGAACAGTTAGTTTTGAGGCTTCGGTCGCTAATTCTCCATAAGTTGCCGATTTACCGCTTTTAGTATGGAAAATTATTCCCATTTTAGTATTCAATTCAGATTGAGGTACTTTCCAAGAGTTAGCCGCAGCTAAAAGTAATAGTTCTCTTGCTGAAGCGCCTACACTTCTTAATTCTTTCCAAGCTTGTCGGATAGAATTACTTCCTCCTGTGAATTGTCTTTTATATAGTTTAACATCATAAGGAGCTTGTTCAACAATACAGTTTTTCCAATCCACATCTAATTCCTCAGCTATCAGCATCGGTAAGGAGGTCATTACATTCTGACCAAATTCAGGATTCGGACAAAATATTTTTATTTTGTTGTCTCCCATAATTTGAATGTATCCGTTGAATTCTGCAGCTCCTTGTTGATTGGGGCTAAATGAACTGGCAAAGGCTTCATTAGGTTGTAATCCCATTAGCCAGCTAAATCCAATCAACATTCCTCCACCTGAAATCGATGTTACCTTTAGGAATGAACGTCTACTATA
>ERZ1034365.1742-NODE-1742-length-10702-cov-2.479435_pt1 | contig 10702 bp, 7 predicted proteins | sample MGYA00520615_ERZ1034365 | MGnify/ENA primary metagenome ERZ1034365 (study PRJEB33736, sample SAMEA104284505) | Azolla filiculoides | biome: Urban; feature: Water surface; material: Ditch water | place: Netherlands | collected 2015-10-28 | depth 0-0.1 m ... | reverse complement strand
GGCCAAAGGCTGCGGCGATATCGTCGAGATAATCATCATCGAGTTCGACCACCTGTCCGGCGGGTTCCAAAGCCAAAATCCGCTCGATGATTTCCGGTGAAGCCAGCGTTTCCCAGAACCCCGCTACGTCAGCCAGTTTCTCGGCAATTTCAACCAGATCAGGATCAAACCAGCTTCCCGAACGTTGAGCAATTTCCTCCAGTGCTTCGCCCTTGCCGCCCTGCGTGTGGAAAACATCAATGACTTGGGCAAGCAAGGCAATACGGGAATAGATGGGTACCGCATCCGCACTCAATCCGGCCGGTCTGCCCTGCCCGTTGAAATGCTCATCGAGTGAGTAGATTCCGTCAGAAACGTCCTGCGGGAAGCGCAGGAGCCGGGCAATCTCAGCCCCCCGGTGACAACGGGTTGCAATCAATTCCTGTGCGATTTCCTTGCCGTCGCGCATGATGGTCAGCACATTGCGAAAACGTTCGGCCAGCCCGGCCTTCAGGCCGGTATGTTTGAGAACAAAATTGAGCACCTTGGGCAAGCTGTCACCGATGGTCTTGAAATCGCGCTTGAAACTCAGATCATCCGTCAGATAAAGCTCGCAGATCCGAGCCGCATTGCTGCTGCAACCCAGATCCTTGAGCAAAAGCGTGTAATACAAACTCCACATCTGATGTTCAGAAAGACCGTATTCCCGCCCGATATGCATGCCGATCCAGCAACAACGGACGCAGTGTCCTTCCGGTTGCCCTTCGGTGATATCCAGCGCATGGCTCAGTGCTGAAATCAGTTCAGCCAGTTTCAGTCGTTTCATGAAGTTTTCAACGGTGACGGGTTATCAACAATGAGTCTAGATTACCCGCAACTACGTAAGTTCACCTGAATTGCCCAAACGTTTTCATATCCTATGAATAGCGACTTGCCCAGCCTGCCTTTTTTGCAACATACTGATCGAAGAGTAGATGGCTATTGCTTAATTTGTTAAAAATAACATAATATCCACAATATCCAATTCAGTTCCTCTTGCGCCAAGATAAAATGAACCCAGAAATATCATCGTCAGAGGTAGATAACCGTAAAACATTGCTGGTCGTCGACGACACTCGGGAGAATCTGACCGTCATCGCCGGCTTGCTCAGCCCCGACTATCGGGTACGTGCAGTCAGTTCAGGCGAACGCGCGCTGAAGGTGGCCCAAACGGTGCCTTATCCCGATCTGGTTTTACTCGATGTCATGATGCCGGACATGGATGGTTATGCTGTCCTGACCGCTTTACGCAAAAATCCCCTGACCAAAGATATTCCCGTCATCTTTGTTACTGCGATGGATGCCGACGAAGATGAGGAACTTGGACTGGAGTTGGGTGCGGTCGACTATGTGACCAAGCCGATTCGCCCGGCCATTTTGCTCGCCCGCATCAAAACGCATCTTGAGTTGAAACAGTCACGCGACTGGCTCAAGGATCAGAACGGTTACCTGGAAGGCGAAGTCAGTCGCCGCATGCAGGAAAACGAGTTGATCAAGGATATCAGCCTCAACGCTCTGGCAGCCCTGGCGGAAAAACGCGATAACGAAACCGGAAATCATCTGCATCGCACACAAGCCTATATCGAAACGCTGATGCAATATTTGTGCAAACAGCCACGCTTCAGCCAGCAACTCCTTCCGTCAAAACAGGCGCTGATTGCCAAGGCAGCGCCTTTGCACGATATCGGCAAGGTCGGCATTCCCGATGCCATTTTGCTCAAACCGGGCAAGTTGACCGTAGAAGAATTCAGCATCATGAAGCAGCACAGTCAGATCGGTGCCGATGCGATCAGCGAAGCCATTGAGCGCGTGCATGCCCGGGAGGGGATTGTCGCGCCGGAAACAATCGACCCCGCTTCTCCGCTTGCATTCCTTGAAATCGCCCGGCAAATCGCCTTGTGTCACCATGAAAAATGGGACGGTAGCGGCTATCCGAATGGATTGGCCGGAGAGGACATTCCCCTGCCCGGCCGTTTGATGGCGATTGCCGATGTTTTCGATGCGCTCACGTGCAAGCGTCACTATAAAGAACCGTTCCCGGCGGAAAAAACCCGCGCCATCATCCGTGAAGGTCGTGGTACGCATTTCGATCCAGATCTGGTCGATGCGTTTATCGAACTCGAGCCGCGCTTCCTAAAAATTGCTCAACAGTACGCCGACCAACACTAATTCGAGGGATTTTTGATGACACTCATTCGCTCAATTCTGGCCAGCCTTCTGCTTGCCTCCAGCTTCGCCTTTGCCCAGACGCCGGCTTTTGTCGAAAAGGACATCACCAAAGATCAGCTTGAGAAGTTGCAACAGGGCGGCTTCGTCATTTATATGCGACACGGCAAGACCGATAACAGCCGGCCCGATCAGTTGAACGTCGATCTCAATGACTGCAATACTCAGCGCATGTTAAGTAATGAAGGCCGAAAAATAGTGACTGAGGTCGGTAAAGCCTTGAAAGCGGCCAAAGTGCCGATCGGCGATATTTATGTCAGCCCGATGTGCCGTACCCGCGAGTCGGCAAAACTGGTCTTTGGTGACCGGAGTTTTACGGTCAACAACGATCTTTTCTCCTCGACCAATCAAACCACTGAACAGAAAAAACCGGTCATCGCTATCACCCGTCGCCTGTTGTCCGAGCCCGTAGCGCCAGGTAGCAACCGCTTCATTCTGGCACATGCTCCGAATCTGGCGGACACCATGGGCTATTTCCCGAAAACGGAAGCCACCGTGGTCATTTTCATTCCCAAAGGTGCTCAGTTTGAATACGTTGGCAGCATCCGTCCCGAAATGTGGTCCGCACTGTTGCACTAGGTCACCGGCTCCGGACTAATCAAATGCAACGTCGCTTTTCATTTTTCCTGCTTTTTTTTCTGCCGGTTTTTTTATCGGCAGGCTTGGCCGCGCTGATCAATTTCGCCATTCAGATCTCGGCGCGCGATGAACAGCGCACCGTCAACGTTCAGCAACAAGCTGACCTCAAAGCGGTCTCCGATGCAATCAAACTCAATCACCAGATGCTTGAGTTGCAACGCACGGTAGATGCCACGCTACGCCACGCACAAGAAAGCGAGATTGATGAGGCAATGGCCTATCAGGAACACACTCGGGTTGTCGATCGCACGGCAGAGATTGAAGTAGCGCTGACCGATATCCGGAAGAAACTGAGCCATATTCCGGCCGTACAAGATGATCTGGTGGCGGCTGTGGAAGACTACATCACCTACAAGGCATCCATCATTACCGCCACCGACATGATCTCCATTGATACCAAGGAGGCGAAAAACTACATTTCGGATGCGATTGAAAATTACATTGCCTTTGCTGACCATACACAAACCATCTCGATGAAGCTCAGCAGCCTGAGCGCCGAACGTATTGGCGAGCAGGAAAACAATATGGAGCTCGATTTGAAGCGCTCCATTTACATTGAGGTTCTGGGTTTTGTACTGCTTTCCATTGTCTGGTTTTTTATTGCGACCCGACTGACCCAACGCTTAACCGAGATCAGCCAGGCCATGTCGATTCTAGGCAAGGCTGAATCAGATCCTGCTGAATTACCGGCCATCGTCTCCATCAGCAATCAGCGTCCCGGCCTGATTACCGACATGGCCAAGGCCGTACTGACTTTTCGCCAGGCCTTGCTCAACCGGCATGAGTCCGAAACTGCGCTCAACGCACAGCGGCAACGTCTTAAATCCATCATTCAGGGCATGCCTGATCTGGTTTGGCTGAAGGACAAAGCGGGCGTTTATTTACAGTGCAATAGCCGTTTTGAAAAGCTGGTGGGTAAAACGGAGGCCGAGCTTTCCGGACATGATGATTACGATTTCTTTCCGAAAGAAATTGCCGAATCCTTTCGCAACAACGATCTTCTGGCAATCAAGGCCGGCAAAGCCAGTAGCAACGAGGAATGGCTCACTTTTGCCTCGGATGGCCACCGTGAATTGGTCGAAACCATCAAAACCCCCATTTACGATAGCGATGGATTATTAATTGGTGTTTTGGGTGTTGCACGCGATATCACCCCACTACACTTCTCCCAGGAAACGCTACGCGACAGTGAGGCGGCACTCCGTCGCACCCAGATGCTGGCGCGGATTGGCAGCTGGAGTTTCGACTTCAAAATGGACATGGTGATGTGGTCGGAAGATGGTGAATCGATTCGTTTTGCTGACCTGCTCAGTCTCGTACATCCCGATGACCGCGAACGTTTTGAGCAAGTCTGGCAAGCGGCCTCGCCGAAAAAACCGTTTGATGTAGAGCACCGGATATTGCTCGGCGGAGCACCCTACTGGATTCGTCAACGCGCTGAAATCGAAGTCGACGCAGACGGCAAACCGCTTCGGGCCATGGGCATTGTTCAAGATATCAATGCGCTGCATGAGGCTTCGGCAGCCTTGAAGGAGCGCGAGGAAATCTTCAAGTCCATCGTCGGCATGGCGGCCAGCGGTATTGTCCTGATCGACGTTGAAACCATGCGCTACGCTGAATTCAATGATGCCGCCTGCAGCACGCTCGGCTATTCACGAGAGGAATTCAGTCAGCTGACGGTTTATGACGTCCAGTCTTATCTCACGCGGGAATCCGTCGACGCCCTGGTCCAAAGAATCATTCAGGAAGGCAGTCTGTCTTTCGAAAATCAACATCGCCGCCGCGATGGTGCCGTACTGGACTTCTGGATCTCGATCCGCCATATCCGCCTCAACGACCGCGACTATCTGGCCGAAGTCCTCAACGACATCACTGAGCGCAAGGAAATCGAGCGCAATCTGCTGCGCTATCAGAATCAACTGGAAGATCTGGTCACTGAACGGACTTCCGAACTGGCGGCGGCGCGTGATGCGGCTGAAACAGCTAATCGCTCGAAGAGTGCCTTCCTGGCCAACATGAGCCATGAAATCCGTACGCCCATGAATGCCATCATTGGCATTTCGCACCTCATCCGGCGCGATCTCAATACGCCCTACCAAATTCAACAGATCGACAAGGTCACCGGTGCTGCACATCACTTGCTCGGCATCATCAACGACATCCTTGATTTTTCGAAGATCGAAGCCGGCAAGATGACGCTGGAACCGACTGATTTCGAGGTCGACCGCATCATCAGCAACGTCTGCAATCTGACCAGTGACAAGGCAGAAGCCAAAGGTCTGGAAATCATTGTCGATATCGCTTCCCTCCCCTCCGGACTGCACGGCGACGGTTTGCGGCTTGGTCAGATCCTGTTGAACTTCACCAGCAACGCGATCAAATTCACCGAAAAGGGATGCATCATTTTGCGTGGACAGATCACGCGCCATGAAAACGAGACGCTTTGGGTACGTTTTGAAGTCAGCGATACAGGCGTCGGCATCACCCCTGAACAACGGAGCCGTCTATTCAACGCCTTTGAACAGGCCGATGTTTCAACCACGCGTAAATACGGTGGCACCGGCCTGGGTTTGGCCATTTCCAAAAAACTGGTCACGCTGATGGGCGGTGAAATCGGCGTCGAAAGTACACCGGGCGCAGGGAGTACATTCTGGGTCGAAGCCCCTTATGGCAAGGTCAGCAATCATGCCAACCTGGCCCTCCCGCGCGGTCTGAAAAGAGGGACACGCGTGCTGGTCGTTGATGACATCGACGATGCCCGCGAAACCATGGCGGACATGCTGAGCAGTATCAATGCCCGGGCCGACACGGTCGGTAGCGGTGAAAGCGCGTTGACGGCAGTGAAGGAAGCAGATGATCTGGGTGATCCCTATGAGATTTTGCTGATCGACTGGGCCATGCCCGGACTCGACGGGATTGAAACCGGTAAACGAATCAAATCTCTTGAGCTTAAATCGCCCCCGTTAGCGATGCTGATCAGCGCTTACCGCGATGTGCCGGCAAGCGCCATTGAGGCAGCCGGTTACTCCGCCTACATTCATAAACCGATCACACCCGGCGCACTTCTCCAGGCGCTTGAATCTGCACTGGGAGCCAAACCGGTCAAAGCGCCGGAAGTGCGAACGTCTGACGATCTGGAAAGCGCGCTCCTTCGACATCAGGGCACTCGAGTGCTTCTGGCCGAGGACAACCCGTTAAATCAGGAAGTGGCGCTTGAATTGCTCCGCCTCGTTGGTTTTGACGTTGATCTTGCCGAGGATGGTCAACAGGCAATCAATCTGGCGACAAAGCATGCTTATGCGCTGATCCTGATGGATATCCAGATGCCGAACGTGGATGGACTGGAAGCCACACGCTCAATCCGAAAGCTTGAAGCACACAAGAAAACCCCGATTCTGGCGATGACAGCAAATGCTTTCGACGACGACAAAGAATCCTGTCTGAGCGCCGGCATGAATGACCACGTGGCCAAACCCGACGATCCTGATGTGCTCTATGCCCGCCTGCTCAAGTGGCTACCCGAAAATCCAATCCCTGAATCACCAATCAATACATTAATGAGTCCGACGACCGACGTCGGTGATAATGATGTGGCCAATCGAAAACTCCTTGATGCCATTCCGGGGCTTAAAGTCGCTGACGGGCTGCGTAATCTGCGAGGCCAGTCAGACCGACTGATTGCCATGCTGAGCCGACTCCAGGAACAGCATGGCAGTGATATGCAACGCTTCCGTGAATTCATGGCGATTCCGGATTTGAGCAGCGCGACAAGAATTGCGCATACGCTCAAAGGCGTATCGGCCACACTGGGACTCACCGAGATCAGTAAAGTCTCCTCCGCATTGGAATCGGCCGTTAAAAACAAGTCGACCGCAGAAGAAATTGAAGGGTATGCGACGCAACTGGAAAATGAGTTGCGTACGCTGGCGCAGCACCTCCCTGCACTCCCCAGCGCGCCAATCGCACAGGCAAACACTCGACACGAACCGGCAGATTGGCATGTTTTTTCCGGGCAACTCTGGCGACTTCATGAACTGCTGGGGGCTTACGATATGGATTCGGTGGAGATATTTGCTAACATCAGGGAAGATTTGGCGGGAATTGCCGGATCCAGGACGCAACAGATTGCCCAACATATCGAAGATTTCAGCTTCGAAGAAGCCCTGAATACCCTGAATGAAATTATCGACGCAGAACCGCGACTGGCGAAACCCGACTGAGGTCCCTTATGCCTGATTCGCCGGAAAACAAACCGGCAAAGTCAGTGCCGCATTCCGTGTCATTGCCACAGGAAATGTCCCTGCTCGAAAAGTACACTCCGCTCGTTCGGCGGGTTGCTTATGCGCTGCAATCAATGAAGCCGCCTCTCCTGCAACAGGAAGACGTCATTCAGGATGGCATGATCGGCTTATTGCGTGCCATCCGCTCGAATAGAGGGCATCCGAGTGACGCACAGTTTGCATCCTTCGCCAATTTAAACATTCGCGGGGCCATCATCGACGGTTACCGTGCGGTCGGCGAAATCTCCCGCAGTGATTACGATCAAGCCAAGAAAATCCGTCAGGCTGTGTTCGAAGGAAAAGAGGTGTCCCTTGATCAGCGCTCCAAAGCGGACGAGTTATTCGCCCAGGCCTGGACACCGGCTGTGCCGATTTGTGGTGTCACCGAAGATGCTTTTCAGTTGAGTGATCCCGACCCCGGGCCTGAGCAGCGAGCGATTTCGAATCAACTGTTGCGCCGTGCCGTTGATTTGCTTCAACAAAAATCGGTACGGGATCGCAGCATTTTCATCGCCTGTGAATTGCAAGGCGAGAAACACGATAATGTCGCCAAACGCTACAAACTGACGAGCGGCCGTGTGTCACAGATACTTAAAGCGGTCAGACAGGAAATCCTGCTCGCAATGGCCTGATTAAAGAATTCACCCATAAAACCCATCCGGAGAGAGAAACCATGACCAGTTTGCTAAACCAGCCTGATCCAGAAGGCCTGCTTGAGTATTCTGTGGTCTACACCGACCGCGCGCTCAATCACATGTCACAACGCTTTCAAAGCGTCATGAAAGACATTTCACGCATCCTGAAACAGGTCTACAACGCCAAGGCGGCGGTTGTCGTTCCCGGAAGCGGCACCTTTGGCATGGAAGCCGTCGCCCGCCAGTTCGCCACGGGGCAAAAATGTCTGGTGATCCGCAATGGCTGGTTCAGCTTCCGCTGGACGCAAATTTTTGACATGGGCAACATCCCGTCCGAAAGCATCGTCTTGAAAGCACGGCAAATAGCGAGTGGATCGCAAGCGCCCTTTGCTCCGGCGCCGATTGAAGAAGTTGTTGCCGCCATTTTGGAAAACAAACCTGCAGTTGTTTTCGCGCCGCACGTTGAAACCGCCTCCGGCATGATCCTGCCGGATGATTACTTGAAAGCCGTCAGCGAAGCCGTTCGCGCGGTCGACGGTCTTTTTGTGCTTGATTGCATCGCCTCCGGTACGGTCTGGGTCGACATGGTCGCCTGTGGCATTGATGTGCTGATCAGCGCCCCGCAAAAAGGCTGGAGCGGCTCCCCATGCTGCGCCCTCGTCATGCTGGGTGAGCGGGCTCGCAGCCGTATCGAAGCGACAACCAGCACCAGCTTTGCCTGTGATTTGAAAAAGTGGCTGCAAATCATGGAAGCATTTGAAAATGGCGGCCATGCCTACCACGCCACCATGCCCACGGATGCACTCGCCAGCATGCGTGATGTGATGCTGGAAACTGAAGCGTATGGATTCGACAAGGTCTGTGAAGAACAAAAGGAACTCGGCCGTCAGGTTCGCGCTTTGTTGATCAGCAAAGGTTTTCCCAGCGTTGCGGCTGAAGGTTTTCAAGCGCCCGGCGTTGTGGTCAGTTACACCACCGATCCGGATATTCAGACCGGCAAGAAATTCATCAACCAAGGGCTGCAAACAGCGGCAGGCGTCCCGCTGCAATGCGACGAACCGGCTGATTACAAATCCTTCCGCATCGGCCTGTTCGGCCTCGACAAGCTACATAACCCGGAACGCACCACCAATAGCCTCAAGGAAGCACTTGAACGACTGACTTGATCAATCTTTGAAGACAGGGTTCGGGTGAGGTGTTCGCCCGAACCACCATGCGCTAAGTTTTTCCCAAAGGTTTCTTTTCCCCTGCCAGAACAGTAAACGAAAGCCAGTTTTCCGCTGGCGGTAAGGGACAGGTCGCAAACGCGGTAAAAGCACACGGTGGATTAAACGCACGATTGAAATCCAGTGTGACCATTCCGTCGACCGCAGCAGCAGCTTTCAAGAATCGTCCTGCACCATACGTTTCCCGGCCACTCGTCCGATCACGGAACACAAAGAAAATCTCATGCTCATTGACCGACATCGGTAACAAGGTCACCCGCTCGCCGTCGACTTCAAAGACAGCCTGATAAGCAACCTCAAGCCTTTTCAGATCACCGGATACATTCGGCACTTCCATCAGCACGGGTGGAATGAGCGGCTGCCAATCAGCCCTAATCCGCCACGCCGGGTCAAACTTGTAATAAGCCAGACCGGCGAATGGTTGCCGTTTCGCCCATTCCCGATCGCGCAGACGAACCGCCAAGCGGCCGTCGCGGTCGACAATGAAAAATTTGTATTTATCAATGTCGACCGTCGAAGGTGGGCCCGCCTTGTCCGTAGCCAATTCAACAGGCACACCGCCTTGGATTTGCCAGAACACGCGGTCTTCCTGATAAATCACATCCCCGATGTGATCTTCACCCTCGGGCAAGCGAATCAACGCCTCTTCTGAACTTCCAAGCGCGTTTCTGCCCGCCTCAAGCCAGAACAATCCTATCATCCCCAACCAGCTATCCGGCCCGGCCAGTTCAGCCTGCCGCTGGGCCTGCCAGTGTTGATACGAAGCAGGCCAATCACCTTCATTTGTAATGTCCGGCACGATAAAAATCTCCAAAATTCGAATCAAAAATAAATACTGTACGTTTATACAGTAATGCGTTATTCTGCAGTTGTTCACACGATTTTAAAGGAGCGAAATCATGAAACGCCTTCAACACTGGTTTGATCAGATCGTCGGTATTGCACAGATCGAAGAAGAACGCCGCGCCCTCGCCCGGGAAATCTACGAAACACGGCGATTCAGCGAATCCACCTTGGCCCTTCCGGCCTGCTGGCGTCGCCCACGTCGAATCAACTCCGGGAATCCCCGCTAATTTTGATTTTGATCACACGACAAGAAGGCTGATGAGGGTGTCAAAATAGCGGGATGCCGCCGACACCTGCCATCATCCTCTGCACGCTTAACGCCAAATACATTCACGCCTCACTCGGACTTCGCTATCTGCTGGCCAATATGGCGCGGCACGGTGGCGATGAACTCAGAGACAAAACGGTTCTGCGCGAATTCACCCTCGCTCGTCCAGCGCAGGAAATTGTTGCCAGCTTGCTGGCAGATCTGGACGTGTGTGATGCGAACAAAACATGCATCATTGGCTTTGGTGTTTATATCTGGAATGTTGAGGAAACAACGGAAGTTATCCGGCAGTTGAAACAACAACGACCGACACTCAAAATCGTTGTCGGAGGCCCGGAAGTCAGTTACGAATGGGAGAAACAGGAGATTGTCCGGCTGGCTGACTTCCTGATTACTGGCTGGGGAGATGTCAGTTTCCCCAAACTCTGCAAGGCGCTGCGCTTTGGTCCGCCGCCCCTGATGAGAATCATTCCAGGTGAGCAACCCGCGCTGGAAGAGATTGTCCTGCCTTATGCTGAATACACCGCCACAGATTTGGCGCACCGTCTTCTCTATGTTGAGGCT
>ERZ1034365.1741-NODE-1741-length-10705-cov-3.652710_pt1 | contig 10705 bp, 7 predicted proteins | sample MGYA00520615_ERZ1034365 | MGnify/ENA primary metagenome ERZ1034365 (study PRJEB33736, sample SAMEA104284505) | Azolla filiculoides | biome: Urban; feature: Water surface; material: Ditch water | place: Netherlands | collected 2015-10-28 | depth 0-0.1 m ... | reverse complement strand
GGCGGTGGTGAATCCGATGGGCACCGAACAATGCAGGTCGTCGCCGTCGCGCTCGAAGATGTCGTGCTTCTTGAGACGGATCTCGATGTACAGATCGCCCGGAGGGCCGCCGTTGGTGCCGGGTTCGCCATTGCCAGCACTGCGGATGCGCATGCCATCGTCGATGCCGGCCGGAATCTTGACCTCGAGCGTCTTCTGCTTCTTGATCTTGCCTTGGCCGTGGCACGACGGGCAGGGGTCCGGAATCACCTTGCCGGCACCACGGCAGGTGGGACAGGTTTGCTGCACGCTGAAAAAGCCCTGGCGCATCTGCACCGCACCCGAGCCATTGCAGGTGCCGCAGACCTTGGCCTGGGTGCCGGGCTTGGCGCCTGACCCATTGCAGGTGTCGCAGTGGTCCCAGCTGGGAATGCGGATCTGGGCGTCCTTGCCGCGCGCCGCTTCCTCCAGCGTGACTTCCATGGCGTAGCTCAGGTCACTGCCGCGGTAGACCTGTCGGCCACCACCACGTCCGCGACCTTGTCCGAACATGTCGCCGAAGATGTCGCCGAAGGCTTCGGCAAAACCGCCGTAGCCATCGCCGCCCCCCATGCCACCGCGCATGTTCGGATCGACGCCGGCAAAGCCATGCTGGTCGTAGGCCGCACGTTTTTGCGGGTCCGACAGCATTTCGTAGGCTTCCTTGCACTCCTTGAACTTCTCTTCGGCCGCCTTGGCCGCATCACCCTGGTTGCGGTCCGGGTGGTGCTTCATCGCGTGCTTGCGGTATGCCTTCTTGATTTCGTCGTCCGAGGCGTTTTTGGGAACACCCAGAACTTCGTAATAGTCTCTTTTAGCCATGGTTTCGTCTTAGCTGTTGTCAATACAAACGCCGCGTTGAAGCACTTGTCGTGTTCAACGCGGCGTTTAGCCTGTGCATCAACGATCGTGATGCCGCGATCAGGGCTTCTTCACTTCCTTCACTTCGGCGTCGACCACATTGTCGTCGGCGGCGGCCTGGCCTGCGCCAGCTGCTTCCGGCCCGCCGGCTGCACCGGCTGCGGCCTGCGGGGCCTGCATGTCGGCGTACATCTTCTCGCCCAGCTTCTGGCTGATGGTCATCAGTGCCGTGCTCTTTTCCTCGATGACCGATTTGTCGTCCGACTTGAGCGCGTCTTCCAGGTGCTTGATGGCTTCCTCGATCTTGGACTTTTCGTCGCCTTCGAGCTTGTCGCCGTAATCGGTCAGGCTCTTCTTGACGCCATGCAAGCTGGCTTCGGCCTGGTTGCGGGCCTGCACCAGTTCGAGCTTCTTCTTGTCGTCGGCGGCGTTGAGCTCGGCGTCCTTGACCATTTGCTGGATCTCGGCTTCGGACAGACCCGAGTTGGCCTTGATCGTGATCTTGTTTTCCTTGCCGGTGCCCTTGTCCTTGGCGCCGACATGCAGGATGCCGTTGGCGTCGATGTCGAACGAGACCTCGATCTGCGGCGTGCCACGGCTGGCCGGCGGGATGCCTTCGAGGTTGAACTCGCCCAGCGCCTTGTTGCCGGCGGCGATCTCGCGCTCGCCCTGGAACACCTTGATCGTCACGGCCGGCTGGTTGTCCTCGGCGGTCGAGAACACCTGGCTGAACTTGGTCGGGATGGTGGTGTTCTTGGCGATCATCTTGGTCATGACACCGCCCATGGTCTCGATGCCCAGCGACAGCGGGGTCACGTCGAGCAGCAGCACGTCCTTGCGGTCGCCCGACAGGACCTGGCCCTGGATCGCGGCGCCGACGGCGACGGCTTCATCGGGGTTGACGTCCTTGCGCGGCTCCTTGCCGAAGAATTCCTTGACCTTCTCCTGCACCTTGGGCATGCGGCTCATGCCGCCGACCAGGATCACGTCCTGGATGTCGGAGACCGACACGCCGGCGTCCTTGATCGCCATGCGGCAAGGGGCGATGGTGCGCTCGATCAGCTCGTCGACCAGGCTTTCGAGCTTGGCGCGGGTCAGCTTGATGTTGAGGTGCTTCGGACCGGACGCGTCTGCCGTGATGTAGGGCAGGTTGATGTCGGTCTGGGTGCTGTTGGACAGCTCGATCTTGGCCTTCTCGGCGGCTTCCTTCAGGCGCTGCAGTGCCAGCACGTCCTGCTTGAGGTTGACGCCGGCTTCCTTCTTGAACTCGTCGATGATGTAGTCGATGATGCGCTGGTCGAAGTCCTCGCCGCCGAGGAAGGTGTCGCCGTTGGTCGACAGCACTTCGAACTGCTTTTCGCCGTCGACGTCGGCGATCTCGATGATCGAGATGTCGAAGGTGCCGCCACCCAAGTCGAACACGGCGATCTTGCGGTCACCGGTGCCATGCTTGTCGAGGCCGAAGGCCAGCGCGGCGGCGGTCGGCTCGTTGATGATGCGCTTGACTTCGAGGCCGGCGATGCGGCCGGCGTCCTTGGTCGCCTGGCGCTGGGCGTCGTTGAAGTAGGCCGGCACGGTGATGACGGCCTCGGTCACGGCTTCGCCGAGGTAGTCCTCGGCGGTCTTCTTCATCTTGCGCAGCACTTCAGCCGAGATCTGCGGCGGGGCGATCTTCTTGCCGCGCACCTCGACCCAGGCGTCGCCGTTGTCGGCGGCCGCGATGGTGTAGGGCATCAGGTCGATGTCCTTTTGCACTTCCTTCTCGCCGAACTTGCGGCCGATCAGGCGCTTGACGGCGTACAGGGTGTTGCGCGGGTTGGTGACGGCCTGGCGCTTGGCCGACGCGCCGACCAGCACTTCGCCATCTTCCTGATAGGCGATGATGGACGGGGTGGTGCGCGCGCCTTCGCTGTTCTCGATGACGCGGGTGGTATTGCCTTCCATCACGGCCACGCAGGAGTTGGTGGTGCCGAGGTCGATGCCGATGATCTTGCCCATGAGGTACTCCGGATAATCTTGGAAAAAACGCTGAAAATTCGCTTGAATCAGAGGTGAGGACGCTGGCGGTTTTTTCAAGACCCGCGCTGCTGTCGGGTCTTGGCCGGCGTCCGGCCTGATGTCTGGCTGGGTTTACTTGGGGGCGGTCACGGTGACCAGCGCCGGGCGCAGCACGCGCTCGGCGATCAGGTAGCCCTTTTGCAGCACGGCGACCACGGTGTTGGCTTCCTGCTCGGCTGGCACGACCGAAATCGCCTGGTGGTGATGCGGGTCGAACTTCTCGCCGGCGGCCGGCGCGATCGCGACCACCTTGTTGCGGTTCAGCGCCGATTGCAGCTGCTTGAGCGTGGCCTCCGAGCCTTCGCGGATCTGCTGCACGGTGGCTTCCTGGATGCTCAAGCCGGCTTCGAGGCTGTCGAGCACCGGCAGCAGGCTCTCGGCGAAGCCTTCAAGCGCGAACTTGCGCGACTTGGCGACTTCGTCCTCGGAGCGGCGGCGGATGTTCTCGACCTCGGCCTTGGCGCGCAGGAACTGCTCGGCCAGCTCGGCGTTCTGCGCCTTGAGGCTCTCGATCTCGTTGACCTGGGCGTTGGCGGCGTCGGCCTGGGCGGCATCGGCTGCGGCTTGCGCTTCCTCGGCGCTGATGGGGGCGGTTTGACCGGCTTCGGTGGAGTGGAGGTCTTGCGGTGCAGACATGACAGGCTTTAGGGTTGCAACAATTGAATCTCTTGACCAGCTTGGGACGCATCGTGAAGATTTCAAGCGCAGTCAGCTGAAAAAATGGCGCCAAGCCTACTGTCGTCGTCCTGGCCTGTTCCGGGGCGTCGGCCCTGCTGGCCCTGGCTCGGGGTGGATTTCGGGCCTGGCCTTGAGACCCTACACTCTGCAGCCTGGCACGGCCATGAGGTCAAGCGCGGCCGCGTATCCATAACAACGAAGACAAGACCGATGACAAAAGACAGCGTGGAGCAGACCATTCATGAGCGCCTGGAGAGCTTTCGTCAGCAAAGCCGGATCAAGGCCGGCTCGCTGATCGTGTCGGTGTTTGGTGACGCCGTGCTGCCGCGTGGCGGCCGGATCTGGCTCGGCAGCCTGATCAACCTGCTCGAGCCGCTTGACCTCAACGAACGGCTGGTGCGCACCACGGTGTTCCGGCTCGTCAAGGATGACTGGCTCACGACCCAGACCCAGGGCCGTCGCACCGACTACATGCTGACGGCTTCGGGCCAGCGCCGCTTCGAGGAGGCCGCGCGCCAGATCTACGCCGCCGAGGCGCCGCTGTGGGACCGGCGCTGGCGCCTGGTGATGGTGCTGGGCGAACTCGCGCCGCGCGAACGCGAGCAGCTGCGCCGCGCCCTGTACTGGCAGGGTTTTGGCGAATTCAGCCCGACTTGCTTCGTGCACCCGGGCGCCGACCTCGATTCGAGCTTCGATGCCCTGGGCGCCGACGGCATGAGCGAGCTGCTGCCCAAGCTGATGCCGCTGCTGGCGGTCAATCCGAAGCTGGGCCAGTCGGCGCACGATGCCGACATCGTCCAGTCGGCCTGGAACCTCGAGAGCCTGGCGGGCGCCTACACCGACTTCGTGGCCTGTTACCAGCCGATTCTGGACGCCCTGCGGCAGTCCGCGCTTGACGAGGCGCAGGAGCAGAGCGCCTTTCTGGTCCGCATGCTGCTGATCCATGATTTTCGCCGCCTGCTGTTGCGCGACCCGGAGCTGCCCGAGGTGCTGCTGCCGCCCGGCTGGCCGGGCCATGCGGCGCGCCGGCTCTGCAAGGAGCTTTACCGCCGCCTGCTCGGGCCGTCGGAGCGGCATCTGGACCGCCATCTGCTGCTGGCCAGCGGCGAGGTGCCGCCGGCGTCGAGCCTGGTGAGCGAGCGCTTCCAGGGCCATGATGCCTTGATCGGGCTGGCCTGAGCACCACATCAGGAGGATCAGGCAAACCGCCAGCGTAGCGATGGATCAGGGGAAACCCTGATCCTTTTTTTTATCCTCATGTGATACATTTTTTGTAGAAATTAAATTAAGTTTGTAATGTGTTTGGCCGGGGGCTTCGCCGCAGCCGGTTGCCCGGGTCTCAACTCTTCTGGAAACGATCGATGTCTCATCTCCTGTTCGACAAGCACCGTGCCACGCTCGATGGCGCACTCCATGCCATCGCCACCCGTGGCTACTGGTCGCCCTACAGCGAAATGCCGAGCCCCAAGGTCTATGGCGAAACCGCTGCCGCTGACGGCAAGCAGGCTTTCGAGTCGCATCTGGGCCGGAACTTCGAGCTCGACCAGCCTGCTCAAACCGGCTGGGGCGGCCAGGAATCCTCGCCCTACGGTGTCGCGCTCGAGGTGCGCTATCCCCTGTGCGACCACGAGGCGTTGATCGCCGCCGGCCTGGTCGCCATGAAGGGCTGGCAGGCCGTGGGCGCGGCCGGGCGCACCGGCATCTGCCTGGAAATGCTCGAGCGCCTGAACCGCCAGAGCTTCGAGATCGGCCACGCGGTCATGATGACCACCGGCCAGGGCTGGATGATGGCTTTCCAGGCTGGCGCCGCCCATGCCCAGGACCGCGGCCTCGAGGCCGTGGCCTATGCCTGGCGCGAGCAGAGCTTCGTTCCGGCCGAGACGGTCTGGGAAAAGCCGCAGGGCAAGAACCCGGCGCTGGTCATGAAGAAGCAGTTCGAGCTGGTCGGCCGTGGCGTCGGCCTGGTGGTCGGCTGCGGCACCTTCCCGACCTGGAACACCTATCCGGGCCTGTTCGCCGCGCTGGCGACCGGCAATGCCGTCATCGTCAAGCCGCACAGCAACGCGATCCTGCCGGCCGCGATCACCGTGCGCACGCTGCGCGCCGTGCTGGCCGAGAACGGCATCGACCCGAACCTGGTGACCCTGTGCGTGGCCGAGCAGCGCAGCGTGACGCAGGCGTTGGCGACCCACCCGGCGGTCAAGTCGGTCGACTTCACCGGCAGCAATGTGTTCGGCCAGTGGCTGATCGACCACTGCAAGCAGGCCCAGGTCTATGCCGAGCTCGCCGGCGTCAACAACATCGTGATCGACTCGACCGATGCCTACCAGGCGATGCTGGGCAACCTGGCCTTCACGCTCTCGCTCTACTCGGGCCAGATGTGCACCACCAGCCAGGCCATCATCGTGCCGGCCGGCGGCATCGAGACCGACCAAGGCCACAAGAGCTATGACGAGGTCTGCGCCGACCTCGCGAAGGCGGTCGAGCGCCTGCTGGGCAAGCCCGAGGTCGCCTGCGCCGTGCTGGGCGCGATGCAGTCCGCAGCCACCGCCGAGCGCGTCGATGTTGCCAATGGCGCCAGCCTGGGCCGCGTGGTGCTGGCTTCCAGGAAGCTCGACAACCCCGAGTTTCCGGGCGCCGACGTGCGCACCCCGGTGCTGCTGGCGGTCGACGCCGCCGACGAGGCCGCCTACATGGAAGAGCGCTTCGGCCCGATCAGCTTCATCGTCAAGGTCGCCGACACGGCCGCGGCGATCGCGCTGTCCGAGCGCATCGTCAGCACCCACGGCGCGCTGACCGTCGGCCTGTATTCCAGCCGCCAGGAGGTGATCGATGCCATGACCGAGGCCAGCTGGCGCGGCAAGGTCGCGCTGTCGATCAACCTGACCGGTGGCGTGTTCGTCAACCAGTCCTCGGCCTTCTCGGACTACCACGGCACCGGCGGCAACCCGGCAGCCAATGCGTCCTACGCGGATTCGGCCTTCGTGGCCAACCGCTTCCGCGTCGTGCAGCGTCGCTACCACGTCTGAGGCGCAACAGATGAGCTACCAGCAGATCCTGTTCGAAGTCACCGACGGCGTGGCGCGCCTGACGCTGAACCGTCCCGACAAGATGAACAGCTTCACGGCGGCGATGCATGCCGAGCTGCGCGATGCGCTCGACAGCATCCAGACCCATCCGGCGGTGCGCGTGCTGGTGCTGACCGGCGCCGGTCGCGGCTTCTGCGCCGGCCAGGACCTGGCCGATGCCGAGGTGCGCTTCACGCCCGGCCAGACTCCGCCCGATCTGGGCGACCTGGTCGAGCGCCATTACCAGCCGCTGGTCATGCGGCTGAAGAACCTGCGCGTGCCGACCATCGCGGCCGTCAATGGCATCGCCGCCGGTGCCGGTGCCAGCCTGGCGCTGGCCTGTGACCTGGTGCTGGCAGCGAAGTCGGCCTCCTTCCTGCAGGCCTTCAGCAAGATCGGCCTGATCCCGGATACCGGCAGCACCTGGCTGCTGCCGCAGCGCGTCGGCATGGCGCGCGCCATGGGGCTGGCGCTGCTGGCCGACAAGCTGCCGGCCGAGCAGGCCGCTGCCTGGGGCCTGATCTGGGCCGTCCATGACGACGCGGTCTTGGGCTCGGAAGTCGATGCGCTGGCCGCCCGGCTGGCCGCCATGCCGACCAGGGCCCTGGTGCGCACGCGCCAGCTGATGCAGGCCGCGCCGACCCACACGCTGGAGCAGCAGCTCGCGATGGAGGGCGGTTTCATGCGCGAGCTTGGTCGCAGCGCCGACTATGTCGAGGGCGTGAGCGCCTTCCTCGACAAGCGCGCGCCGCGCTTCACGGGAGCTTGACATGGGCAGCCAGGCATTGCCCCTTTCCACCCCGGTGGCCGTCATCGGCGCCGGCGCCATGGGCGCCGGCATCGCGCAGGTCGCGGCCCAGGCCGGTCATCCGGTCCGGCTGCTCGACAACCGTCCCGGTGCGGCCGAACAGGCCGTTGCCGGCATCCGTGCCCAGCTGGCCAGGCTGGCCGACAAGGGCCGGCTCAGCCCCGAGGCGGCGCAGGCCGCCAGCGATCGTCTGTCGGCCGCGGCATCGAGCACCGAGCTGGCCGATGCCGGGCTGGTGATCGAGGCCATCGTCGAGCACCTCGAGGTCAAGCGCGCGCTGTTTCGCGAGCTCGAGGCGATCTGCGGCGCCGACTGCATCTTCGCGACCAATACCTCGTCGATCTCGGTCACCGCGATCGCCGCCGGTCTGCAGCGTCCGGAGCGCCTGGTCGGCCTGCATTTCTTCAACCCGGCGCCGCTGATGGCGCTGGTCGAGATCGTCTCGGGCCTGGCGAGCGAGCGCCAGCGGGCCGATACCCTGTTCGCTACCGCGCTGTCCTGGGGCAAGACCCCGGTCCACGCCCGGTCGACGCCCGGCTTCATCGTCAACCGTGTCGCGCGTCCCTACTATGCCGAGGGCTTGCGCCTGCTGCAGGAGGGCGCTGCCGATTGCGCGACGATCGACGCCGTGATGCGCGAGGCCGGCGGTTTCCGCATGGGGCCGTTCGAGCTGATGGACATGATCGGCCATGACGTCAACTTCGCGGTCACGAAATCGGTCTGGAACGCCTTCTACCAGGACCCGCGTTTCCAGCCCTCGCTGATCCAGCAGGAGCTGGTCGATGCCGGCTTCATCGGCCGCAAGAGCGGGCGCGGCTTCTACGACTACCGCGCCGGCGCCGAGCGTGCCCAGCCGCAGACCGCCGCCCCCGTTGGCGCGCCAGCGGACATCCTGGTCTGCGGCGACAGCCCGGCCGCGCTGGCGCTGGCCGCGCGCTTGCAGGCCGCCGGGGTGGCGTTCGCCCGCGCCGCTTCGGCCGACGGCCGCATCGCCGAGACCGGCAGCGTGGTGCTGTTCCAGACCGACGGTCGCAGCGCGACCCAGCGCGCCCGCGACAGCGGCATCGCCAACCTGGCGCTGGTCGATCTGGCGCTCGACTACGGCCAGGCCAGCCGTCTGGCGCTGGCCCTGGCCCGCCAGTCGAACCTGGACGCGCAGCAGGCTGCCATCGGCCTGCTGCAGGCGGCCGGCTATGCGGTTGCCCTGCTGGCCGATGTCCCGGGCCTGGCCGTCATGCGCACGGTCGCGATGCTGGCCAACGAGGCCGCCGATGCGGTCAACCAGGGCGTCTGCGACGCCGCCAGCGCCGACGCCGCGATGCGTCTGGGCGTCAACTACCCGCGCGGTCCGCTGGCCTGGGCCGATTCGGTCGGCGTCGAGCGCATCCGCACCGTGCTGGTCCATCTGAACCAGTCCTACGGCGAGGACCGCTACCGCGTCTCCCCGCTGATCCAGCAAGCCGTCCATGCCGGGAGCAAGGTCCATGTCTGAAGTCCTTCTTGCCTCTGAGCAGGCCCAGGCCCAGGCGCTGGCCGATGCCGCGGCCGATGCGATGTGGTCGCGCGACGCCGTCGCCCGCGCGCTGGGCATGGAGCGGGTCGAGGTCACGCCCGGCCGTGCCACGCTGCGCATGCGCGTGCGTCCCGACATGGCCAACGGCCACCATATCTGCCATGGCGGCATGATCTTCACGCTGGCCGACACCGCCTTCGCCTACGCCTGCAACAGCTACAACCTCAACACCGTGGCGTCGGCCTGCCACATCGACTTCCTGGCGCCGGGGCGCGAGGGCGATCTGCTCGAGGCGCAGGCCGTCGAGCGCTCGGCCGCGGGCCGCACCGGTGTCTATGACGTCACGGTCAGCGTGGTCGGCGGCAAGACCGTCGCGCTGTTCCGCGGCAAGAGCGCCCGCATCAAGGGCGAGGTGACGGCCAGCCTGGCCGACGCGCAGTAAGCACCGTCCCGCAACCCCCATCACAAGAATCGACAGAGGAAACCCATGACCGCCAAGAAACCCCAGCCCGGCGAACTCGATGCGATCGAAACCGCCAGCCGCGACGAGATTTCCGCGCTGCAGCTCGAGCGCCTCAAGTGGTCGCTGCGCCACACCTACGACAACGTGGTGCCCTACCGCGAGAAATGCCTGGCCAAGGGCGTGCACCCGGACGACCTCAAGACGCTGTCCGACCTGTCCAAGTTCCCCTTCATGACGAAGCTGGACCTGCGCGACCATTACCCCTTCGGCCTGTTCGCGGTGCCGCGCAACAAGGTCGCCCGCCTGCACGCCTCCAGCGGCACCACCGGCAAGTCGGTGGTGGTCGGCTACACCCAGCAGGACCTCTCGAACTGGGCCGACCTGATCGCGCGTTCGCTGCGCGCGGCCGGTCTGCGCGCCGGTGACATGGTGCAGAACTCCTATGGCTACGGCATGTTCACCGGCGGCCTCGGCGCGCACTACGGCATCGAGCGCCTGGGTTGCACCGTGGTGCCGATGTCGGGCGGCCAGACCGAGAAGCAGGTCCAGCAGATCATGGACTTCAAGCCCGACGGCATCATGGTCACGCCGTCCTACTCGCTGGTGATCGCCGAGGAATTCGAGCGCCAGGGCATCGCGCCCGAGGACATCTCGCTCAAGGTCGGCGTCTTCGGCGCCGAGCCCTGGGGCGAGGGCATGCGCGCCGAGATCGAGCGCAAGTTCGGCATCGATGCGATCGACATCTACGGCCTGACCGAGGTCATGGGCCCGGGCGTGGCCTGCGAATGCATCGAGACCAAGGACGGTCCGGTGATCTGGGAAGACCATTTCTACCCCGAGATCATCGACCCCGAGACCGGCGAGGTGCTGCCCGACGGCGAGGAGGGCGAGCTGGTCTTCACCTCGCTGACCAAGGAAGCCTTCCCGGTCATCCGCTACCGCACGCGCGACCTGACCCGTCTGCTGGAGCCGACCTCGCGCGCTTTCCGCCGCATCGGCAAGATCACCGGTCGTTCGGACGACATGCTGATCGTGCGCGGCGTCAACGTCTTCCCGACCCAGGTCGAGGAGCAGATCCTGCGCGACCAGCGCCTGTCGGGCAACTACCAGATCCACCTGGCGCGTGACGGCCACCTCGATCAGGTCGCGGTCCGTTGCGAGCTGCAGCGTTCGCTGTCGGGCAAGCTCGGCGCGAGCGAGGTCCAGCAGATCGCCAAGGAACTGCAGCATCACATCAA
>ERZ1034365.1740-NODE-1740-length-10707-cov-3.060113_pt1 | contig 10707 bp, 13 predicted proteins | sample MGYA00520615_ERZ1034365 | MGnify/ENA primary metagenome ERZ1034365 (study PRJEB33736, sample SAMEA104284505) | Azolla filiculoides | biome: Urban; feature: Water surface; material: Ditch water | place: Netherlands | collected 2015-10-28 | depth 0-0.1 m ... | reverse complement strand
CACCATTCACAGTCAAAATATTTGAAAGATCGCAAATACCTGCTGGGCCTTGGGCGCCTGTAGCACCCGTTGCTCCGGTTGCGCCAGTTGCACCGGTTTCACCCTTTTCACCTGTGGCTCCGGTAGCACCAGTTGCACCAGTTGCACCATCGGAACCCGATGTTCCAGCTGTACCGGTTGTTCCCTTAGCGCCAGCGGTTCCGTTGGCTCCGGTTGCACCTTTAATTGGTGAAGCAGATGGGTCTGCCGAAACAGTTTCAGAGGGAGACGGTTTTGGTGAGGCACTTACGCTTGGCGACTTAGAGGGTGTTGAAGTTTTTGTAGGAGTTGCCGAGGCAGTTGGTGTTTGAGTTTCTTCACCAGGAACCGGGCATAAACCAACTGACTGCAGTGCGCTTGCAAGAGTTGTAGTTCGGCCAACATAGGCGTCAGCAATTGCAAATGCGGCACTAAATATTGAAAGCGCCAGAGCGCTAAGCGCAATAAGAGTTGTGTATTTTGAATTGCGCAGAAATTTGAACAAATGTTCCCCCAGAGTTGTCGCGTGCTCTGAGGCTACGTTGCTATTTCAATAAAGTAGGGACTTTAGACAGGACTAACTATTCGCTAAGAATCTTGATCATTGAAAGTTCAATGGTTTGAACCTGCAAGATGGCGGTAACAAGCTTCTTTAGCTCTTCGTCACTGGTGTTTTGAAAACTGGTTGCCATGGCCAGCGCACCTTCGTGGTGAAGCTTCATGCTTTCAAGAAATAGCGCATCAAACTCGGCACCTTTGGCATTAGCTAGTTCGGCCATCTGGGCATCGGTAAGCATGCCGTCACTCATCATGCCCTCTGGCATCTCGGTGCCGCCAAGCCAGGCCTTCATGGTTTCAACCTCGGCAGCTTGGCCGGTGTAAATCTGTTCAGCAAGAGCCAGCACCTTTGGGTTCTTGGCGTTTTCCTTTGCATATGCCGCCATGGTGATGGCCTGCATGTGGTGAGGAATCATCATCTGGGCAAAGCCAGCTGCATCGGTCATCATTTCATCACTGTGGCTGGTCCCGTCGTGAGCGGTATCGGTGCTGGTGGCACAGCCGGTTAGGGCCAGAGATAGTGACAAAATTGCTGCAGCCAGTGCTGCCTTAGGCGAAGTCTTGTTCATCAGCCCAGAATAAACCACAAATTTAAATACTGTGGATTAAACCTATATTTTCACCTATAATTCTCAGAGAGGGGAGAAACTTGAGACTAAGAATGAACAACTTGGTATCCGTCTCCGACGTTAGTAAGAACACCTCTGCCATGATCGCCAAGGCTGCGGCCGGCGAAACTCAGGTGGTGCTAAATCACAATAAGCCGGTTGCGGCAATCATCGATATTGAGCTGTACGAAAAGATGCTTGATTTGATGGCCGATATAGAGGTCACGCAAAAAGCAATTTCAAGACTCGGTGAACTTGATGACGATTACAGCATTTCGCTTGAAGAACTTGCTGCAAAATACAATATCAATCTGACGGACGAATAATGGCAGCGGTCCAACTCAGTCGAGGGGCCGAAAAAGACGTTGCCGAGGCAGATGGATCATTAAAATCTGCCATTTTTCAAGGATTGAAGAAATTACAAACATCGCCGGATAAGCGAGGTGAGCCTCTACACGAAGAACTCGATGGCCTCAGAAAACTTGTGGTCGGCTCTCGCAACTTGCGGATCATCTATAAATATTTTGCCGACACCGACTCTGTTCGAGTGATTGCGATTGGCCGCCGCCGAGATGAAGAGGTATACCGCCTTGCAGCTTCGCGCCTGAGTCAGCTCGAGGATCCCCAGTAAACTTGCGGTGTGAAGATACTTGTTTTGGGTCAGGGTGCACGCGAGCACGCAATTGTTAAGGCGCTGGTGCGCACCGGAACTGCAGCCACCGATATCATCGTGGCCCCAGGCAATGCCGGAATTACCCTTGATGTTCGCTGCGAACCAGACCTAAACCCAAACATGCCGCTTGATGTGGTGAAGTTTGCTCTTGAGCACGGCACTGAGCTTGTAATTGTGGGCCCAGAGGCTCCGCTAATTGCCGGTGTATCAGATGCTCTTCGTTCAGAAGGCATTGCAGTATTTGGCCCATCGCAGGCCGCCGCCCAACTAGAGGGCTCAAAGTCTTTTGCTAAAGAGGTAATGGCCGCAGCTGGCGTGCCAACCGGCATGGCTCGCGAGTGCACCAGCATTGAAGAAGTAATTGATGCAATGGATGACTTTGGTGCACCTTATGTAATTAAGGCTGATGGCCTAGCTGCAGGTAAAGGTGTAATCGTAACCTCCGATCGCGATGCCGCAATAGAGCACGCAATGAAGTTCATCTCAATGGGAATTCTGGTTGAAGAATTTCTTGATGGCCAAGAGGTATCGCTATTTTTCTTGTCTGATGGCACATCGGTGATTCCACTTACCCCAGCGCAAGATTTCAAACGCGCCTACGATAACGACGAGGGCCCAAACACCGGTGGTATGGGTGCGTACTCACCTTTGCCTTGGTTGCCAGAAGGTTTTGTTCAAGAAGTTGAAGACACCGTGGCATTACCAACCATCAACGAAATGGCCCGCCTTGGTGCACCATTCGTTGGGCTGCTTTACTGCGGATTAATCATGACCAAGCGCGGCATTCGCGTAATTGAATTCAATGCAAGATTCGGTGACCCAGAAACCCAGGTTGTACTTCGCCGTTTGAATTCATCACTAAGCAACCTGCTCTACAAAGCTTCAACCGGTCACCTAGAAACAATTTCAGACCCTGAGTTTTCTAAAGAAGTTGCAATCACCGTTGTGCTTGCATCAGAGGGCTACCCAGACACCAACGCACCAAGCAGACCAATCTACGGAATCGGCGATGCAGAAGCTCAAGGCGTTGAGGTTTGCCATGCTGCCACAGCGTTTCACGAAAACAAAGATGGCGAAGAAGCCTTGATGGCAACTGGCGGTCGTGTACTCTCTGTTGTTGCCACCGGAAAAGATTTTGCCGGTGCACGCGCACAGGCTTATGCCGGCATCAAGAAGATTCAGCTGCAGGGTTCGCACTACCGCAAAGACATTGCTGCAAAGGTTGCAAACTAATGGCACAGACCATCGCGGGTTGGAACCACGTTTACAGCGGCAAGGTTCGTGACCTCTACGAATCAGTAGACCCAAAACTTAACCACCTGATTCTTGTTGTGGCATCAGATCGCGTTAGCGCTTTTGATCACGTGCTTGAACCTGCTATTCCAAATAAGGGCCAGCACCTAACCACGCTTACCAACTGGTGGTTTGACCGTCTTGATGTACCAAACCACACCACAAACGAGGTAGCAGTACCGGCAGAAGTTGCTGGCCGCGGAACCGTTGCAAAGAAACTGGATATGTTTCCTATCGAGTGTGTGGTTCGCGGCTACATCAGCGGCAGTGGCTGGAAAGAATACGAAGCCCAAGGCACCATTTGTGGAATCAAGCTTCCAGAGGGTTTGCACTTTGGTGGCAAACTGCCAGAGCCAATTTTTACCCCTGCCTATAAAGCACCAATGGGTGAGCACGATGAGAACATCACCTTTGAGCGCGTGGTTGAACTAATTGGCGAAGCAAATGCAACCGCCCTTCGTGATTTGAGCATCAAGGTTTTCAACCGCGCATCAGAGCTGGCCGAGCAAGCTGGGCTGATTCTTGCCGACACCAAATTTGAATTTGGCATTGACCCGGCCACCGGCCAGATCACCCTTGGCGATGAGGTTCTAACCCCTGATTCCTCGCGCTTCTGGAGCAAAGCGGCTTGGGATCGCGGCGAACGCAAAGAATCTTTCGATAAGCAAATTGTGCGCAACTGGTTGGCCGAAAACTGGAACCAGCAGGGCACACCACCTCAGTTGCCAGCAGAAATTGTTGAACAAACTGCCGATAAATACGCAGAGCTGGTTGAGCGCCTAACTCAAGAAGTTGCTTAAGTAAAAACCCCCGCACTTGGCGGGGGTTTTCTTTTAGGTACTAGTTGTTACAGGTGCAAAGCTGGTCTTGAGGCACGCCTTCTAGCGCTTCCTCAATGTGACCGCCACAACCTGTCCAAGTTACTTTGCCGCAATCGCTGCATAGGGCTGGTGAACACATAGTGGGCTCCTTTCTGAGTTTCTAAAAATCTTTACTTCTTGCCAAATAGTCGCGCAAAGAAGCCAGGCTCTTTAGGGTCGTTAGCGTGACCCTGGCACTGCTGTGACTTTGGAATACCGCGCATTACTTCGTTAACGTGCTGACCACAGCCAGACCATGTTGCTTTACCGCACTTGCGGCAGGTTACTTTTGAACACATAGTTTTTCTTTCGTTCGTTTACTTTAGTTTTAGAGCTGGTTGTTGAAAGCACGCAGGTGATTCTCTGAGCCTTTGCGCAAGTTTTCCATCATGGCAATTACATCTGCGTCTTTTGCAGTGGCAAGCATCTTGGTGATGTCATCAATGTCAAGTTCTTCAATTGCTACACCAACTTCATATGCATCAACTGCCGACTTAGAACCCTTAGCAATTAGTTCGTTGTATAGCGATTGCAATTCAGCATTCTGAAACACACCAACCTTTGAAGAACGTGGGTCTGTAATGTCACGGGTGTTCATAACAGTGAGAACCTGTGACTGGTGAGTTTCTTCACTATTCAAAATGTTTCCGAATACTCGTGAACCCCAAAGATCAAACATTGCACTGTAAACATCGTGCGCAAGTTTCTCTTCTTCAATTAGATAAATCAACTGCTCTTCTGTTGCATCGGCAGTTGCAACTCCTTTGTCTACCACCGGTGCTTTTGGCTCGCTGGTTACCTGTGGTGTTGCCGAGGCTTCAGCAGATGCAGAAGCACTTGGGGTAACAACCTCTGGGGCTGCAACATCAACCTGTGCGGTGCAACCAGCAAGCAATAGTGCTGTTGCTGCCAAAGTTGCAGCTCCTGTAAGAATCTTCATTATTGAATTACCTTTAGTCCGGTAGCGGTCGCAGCATCAGCAAGTGATCCAGCGTTGGTTAGTGTGCCGGTGAATCCAGCACCTTTCATGTAATCAATTGCTTGGCCAGCGCGGTTTCCCGAGCGGCAGTAAACAACATAGTTTGCCGCTTTATCCAGGGTCTCTAACTGGGTGTTGAACTCGGCACCTTGAATGTCAAACAAAAGTGCGCCCTCTAGAAAACCTGATGCAGTTTCACCAGGGGTACGAACATCAATCACGGCGGCAACGCTGCTCATGTCAATTGGTTCGCTGGTTGAACATGCTGAAAGTGATCCAACTGCAAATAGGGCAATTACCGCTGCGGCTAGAAACTTGAAAAATCTCGACATTTTGTCTTCCTTTCGTATACCCCCTAGGGTATAGTTAAATCTAACAAAGCGCAACTACCCGTCTCTAATTAGGAGCAAAAATGCAGCTAGACGCCTCAGACCTTAAATCAGCCCGTGACCGCCTGGCCCGTGTGCAGGGGCAAATCGGTGGCATTATCAAGATGCTTGATGAGGGCCGTGATTGCACCGAGCTGCTGAACCAGCTGTCTGCTGCCTCAACCGCGCTTAGCCGCGCAGGGTTCACCATAATCTCTGCCGGCATGCGTGCTTGCGCTAACAGCCCAGAGGGTGACGCAGAGCGTGTAGCGCTCGAAAAAGCCTTTATGTCACTGGCCTAATTCGCCAACTCACCCCAACTTCTATATAAGGAACAAATGAAGGTAGTAATTATCGGTGGCGTTGCCTCTGGCATGTCAGCCGCGGCTCGTCTTCGCCGTCTAGATGAATCGGCCCAGATCACCGTTTACGAAATGAGCCAGCACGTTAGCTATGCCAACTGTGGTCTGCCGTATTTCGTTAGCGATGTCATCTCGCGCCGCGACAACCTTTTGCTGCAAACCCCTGAGGCCCTTTGGAATCGTTTTCGCATCAAGGCCATGGTGCAAAACATGGTCACGTCAATTAATCGCCAAGACCAGACCGTTGAGGTCAAGAATTTGGCCACTGGCGAAACCCACACCGATACCTACGACAAGCTCGTAATTGCAACCGGTGCTCGCCCACGCAAACTTGAGGTTCCTGGAATTGAGCGTGCACTTTGGCTTCGCAACGTTACCGACGCAGATGATGTAAAAGAAGCACTCAAGAATGCCGAGCACAAATCGGTGGCAATTCTTGGTGCCGGGTTCGTTGGAATTGAAATTGCCGAGAACATGCGTCACATGGATATTCCGGTAACTATCATTCAGCGCGGTAACAGTATTCTTTCTCAGTTTGATCCAGAGATGGTTCAGCCGCTGCAGGCAAAACTTGAAAAGCACGGCGTAAAGATTTTGCTAAACACAGAAGCAGACCACATCACCAAAGACAAAGTAGTTTTGAAAGATGGCACTCACATTGATGCGGGTGTTGTTTTCACCGCTGCCGGTGTTGACCCAGACAACGCACTTGCCAAAGCCGCTGGATTAAAAATTGGTGTTACCGGTGGCCTGTGGGTTGATGAACAACAGCGCACCAGTGATGCAAATATTTTTGCTGCGGGTGACGCCGTTGAAAAGAACGGTGAACTAACCGGCGAGCAAACCCTTATTCCGCTTGCCAACTTGGCTAACCGCCACGGCCGTTTGATTGCCGATGTTATTGCTGGTCGCGATGTGAAAGCACACGCATCGGTGGGCACCGCAATTCTTGGTGCATTTGGTTTTGCAGTTGGCATCACAGGGCTTAGTGAGCGCGCTGCGGTGAAAGCTGGCATCAAACACCAAATCATTCACGTGCATCCAAATAATCACGCCGGTTACTACCCGGGCTCAAAACGTCTTTCAATGAAAGTACTTTTTGATCCTGAGACCGGAAAGATTCTTGGTGCTCAGGCAAACGGTGAAGACGGTGTTGATAAGCGCATAGATGTTATTGCAACCGCAATGCACGCAACTGCGTCAAGCGGCGGATTAACAATTGAAGACCTGATGGATCTTGAGCTTGCGTATGCACCGCAGTTTGGTTCAGCAAAAGACGCAATCAACATTGCAGGTTATGTTGGCAACAACGTTTTCAATGGCACCACTTCAACATTGCAGTGGCACGAACTTGAAACCGCAAGAGCAAATGGTGCACAGGTTATTGATGTGCGCTCAGGTGGCGAGCACGGCTTTGCAAACATCCCCGGCACACTAAACATTCCAGTTGAAGAACTGCGCGATCGCCTAAGTGAAGTGCAAATGGAAAACGTTGTGGTCTACTGCCAGGTTGGTCAGCGCGGTCACATCGCTACCCAAATCTTGAAGGCTAACGGAGCGAACGTTAAGAACCTAGACGGCGGCTACCTAACTTGGGCTGCCGGCGAAGCAGCACTTAACAAGTAACGCAAATACCGAACTCAACTTAAGCAAATAAGGCCCCGGTTCCCGCCGGGGCCTTATTCACATTTCAGGTACTAAAAATTTATCGCAGTTTGTTTACAGGATTGATGAACAAATGCACAATGTTGCCGATTAAATCATCGGTGATTATTGCGCGTCCAAAGTATTCAGCTTCAAGGGTGAACTCCAAAAGCCCCTTTGCTTTCAAATCAAATTCACTGATCTCTCCAATGGGAACATCGTTGTGCAAAATTACGAAAATAGTTTTGGTGGTGTTTCCCCACTCGGTAACCAAACGAGTTTCAAGGTAGACCTTGCCCTGCCAAAAACTAATGCCTGATTTTTGCCCCTGGTGCAGCAAATTTGCACGAATTGTGGCGTATTTGGTTTGCCCGTGCACCCGCAGGTGATGTTCGCCGGGCACAACCCGCATTGCCTCACGGGGCTCTTCGATGCGCTTTTCCAGGTATAGGTCAACGGCATCGCCCTCAAGGCGCTCATCGTTGCCAAAAATACCCATGTAAATCCCCCGATTAGGCGAAAAATAGCCGATTTATTCGCCTAAGTAACCATTTGAACCGCGTTAAAGGTATCAAATGTAACACTCAACGAATGCCCAGGTGGGTGGGTATGCCCCTTATTTGGTCTGGTCTAATCCATCCCCAGGAACTTGTCAGCATAAATGTGAGACCGGTGATCCAAAACCAGCACTATGACCAGGTGTAGGTATTTGGGCAATTCTGGGTCTACCAGCATTTTTAAGGTTTCATTCATGGATGACACCCGTCGACGCCCAGTTACCAACACCACACCGATGAGCCTTGCAGCTTGTCGGCTCGAGGTGCTAATTTTGTGTTAAACAAATGGGTCGGGATTACCGGTCGGCGCTGTATACGAAAGTTGAAGAGGGCTTATTTGAGGTTGGGGGTTCCCGATCGGTAACTGCTCTCCCTTCGCGGGAGGGCTTTTTACTTTAAGCGATAATTTTTGACCGAATCACTTCAAATGACCGATTCGTTTGGCCTGGCCTAATTACATTCAGGCCGATAGGTCTTGCCACAAGATCCGCAATCTGAAGACCAGTGCTGGCAAATGCCTTTGGAACGAATCTGACTGAAATTTGTGGTTCTCTCCTATGCCAAAAGACTCCATCTAAAGCCTCTAAAAGCCGGCTGTCATCTTTGGGGCCCCTGGATTCGAAAGCGAAAATGAGCTCTTGCCCCTGCATTTCGTTGCCCTTGAGCCATTCGACACAACGATTTAGCCCCTCAACCGCTGAATTTATGTAGATATCAGATACCTGTGCCTCGTCCGCAGGCTTGGTTCGAATTATCGGCAGAATTTTAAACTCAGCCTCGTTCATCGCCAAGCTAAGGCCAGTCAAGAACTGATCTCTGAAAATTGGATCATTTAGCACTTTGAAGGCGCCCACCTTTTTTCGGATGTCACTTTCATGAAGAATCAACAGGTCATGCCCAAAAACCTCAAATTTCAGGGCCTGAAACTTGGGCACGACCTGTGTCACGTATTTCGGTGGCATCGCCCCAGTAAACCAGCCATCCACGACAGCCAGCCGCGCTTTTCCACACCCCACAACCCGCTAAAATAAAGGTGTCCGGCAACGACGTCGACACCAAAAACCCGCAAACTCCCCACCAATATCGGAGCAAACATGCCAAAGATCATCGTCGAAGTTATGCCAAAAGAGGTCCTTCTTGACCCAGCCGGCAAGAGCGTAAACAACGCCCTACACCGCAAGGGGCACAAAGATATTTCCGCCGTACGCATCGGCAAGCGCATTGAGCTTCACTTTGATCGTGAAATCACCGATAAAGACCTAGCCGAAGCCCGCGAAATCGGTGAAGGCTTCCTTTCAAACGGTGTCATCGAAGACGTCGTCAAGATCTCTTCAGAGAACTAAGGGGCACCGCACATGAAGATCGGTGTTGTCACCTTTCCTGGCACCCTTGATGACCGCGATGCAGCTCGCGCGGTTCGCCTAGCCGGCGGCGAGGCAGTTAGCCTTTGGCACGCAGACACAAACTTGCACAAGGTAGACGCAGTCGTGCTACCCGGTGGCTTCTCTTACGGTGACTACCTTCGTTGCGGCGCTATTGCAGCTCAGGCTCCGGTTATGGAAAGCATCATCAAAGCAGCAAAGGGCGGCCTACCGGTTCTTGGTATTTGCAACGGCTTCCAGGTTCTTGTTGAAAGCCACCTGCTACCTGGCGGTCTAATTCGCAACGAGCACCAGCACTTCATTTGCCGCGATCAAAAACTCATCGTTGAGTCAAACACCACCGCGTGGACAAACCAATTTGAACTAAACCAAGAAATCACCATTCCGCTAAAGAACGGTGAGGGTGGTTACATCGCCACCGATGAAACCCTTAAGCGCCTCGAAGGCGAAGGCCTAATTACCTTCCGCTATAAAGAGGTAAACCCAAACGGTTCAATGAACGACATCGCCGGTCTTCGCAACGAGCGCGGCAACGTTGTTGGTCTTATGCCTCACCCAGAGCACGCGGTTGAAGCAGGCTTTGGCCCTGACACCACAGTCGCAATGCGCTCAGGTGTTGACGGTCTCAAATTCTTCACATCAGTAATCAACAGTTTGGTAAACGCATAATGGGCTTGTTCGGCAAAAAGAAAATCGCATCGGGCGTTGACACCACTGCAATCGCAGCAGTAACTCCAGACAAAGAACAGCCTTGGGCAGCTCTTGGTCTAAAAGATGACGAGTACGCACGCATCCGTGAAATCCTTGGCCGCCGCCCATCATCATCAGAACTTGCCATGTATTCAGTCATGTGGTCTGAGCACTGCTCATACAAGTCTTCAAAGATTTACCTTCGTCAGTTTGGCGAAAAGGTAACTCCAGAAATGAACAAGAACCTAATGGTTGGCATGGGCGAGAACGCCGGTGTTGTTGACATTGGTGAGGGCTGGGCCGTGACCTTCAAGGTTGAGTCACACAACCACCCTTCATACATTGAGCCATTCCAGGGTGCAGCAACCGGTGTTGGCGGAATCGTTCGCGACATCTTGACCATGGGTGCCCGCCCTATCGCAGTGATGGATCAGCTTCGTTTTGGTGAACCATCAAACCCCGATACCGCTCGCGTACTAGCCGGCGTCGTTGACGGAATCTCTTTCTACGGCAACTGCCTAGGCCTGCCAAACATCGGTGGCGAAACCGTTTTTGACAAGGTTTATCAGGGCAACCCGCTAGTCAACGCACTTAGCGTTGGCGCACTGCGCCACGAAGACCTAAAGCTTGCCAAGGCTTCAAACCCTGGCGACCTAGTGATTTTGTTCGGTGCTCGCACCGGCGCCGACGGCATCGGTGGTGTTTCGGTGCTTGC
>ERZ1034365.1739-NODE-1739-length-10708-cov-2.717148_pt1 | contig 10708 bp, 14 predicted proteins | sample MGYA00520615_ERZ1034365 | MGnify/ENA primary metagenome ERZ1034365 (study PRJEB33736, sample SAMEA104284505) | Azolla filiculoides | biome: Urban; feature: Water surface; material: Ditch water | place: Netherlands | collected 2015-10-28 | depth 0-0.1 m ... | reverse complement strand
CCCAGTGCAACAAAGTTTGTCGTGCCTACAGCGGTAATGGTGTAGACAGTGCCGTTGACAAGGGATGCCGCTGCTGTGGATGCTTGCGTCACAGTGCCGCCTGAGCCTGTGCCGTAGCCGAGAGTGCCGCCACCACCTACCGTGACATTGCCGCCGAAGTAGTTGGCAGCAGAGCCAGCAGCGTAGAAGTTCCAGCGCCCTGTGCCTGCGGGGATGTTCCCGTAAAACCCGTAATCGTTCGTAGCTCCTATCAGCGAGTTGGATGCCTCAAACCCGATCTGATTTGTCACAGTACCGGCAAACGTGCCTTGGTATGCGCGGATATGGGTCAAACTTGGCAGCGTGTATGCCGCAGCGGTTGCCAAAACTGTGGTGTACCCGTAAGCTGCTGAAGTGGTTGTCGCCGGGAATGTGATGTCTTGGTAAATTCCATTAAGCGTTGCGGCTGTGCCCACTGTCCCGCTAAGTCGCACTGATGTGTCCGAAAAAGAACTGGCACCTACGCTGATCCTTGAATTGAACTGGGCAGTGCCGCCCACCGAAACGTTCCCCAATTGATCCACTACAAACGGCGTACTGTCGCTGGTCACATCCCGCACCTCAAGCGCGTTGCCCGTGCCGTCTTGGGTGATGGTCAGGGCGGGGGATGTGCTGTTGGTGGTTACTGTGACGTTGCCTGTTAGGGCTGGGCTGGCGAGTGCAAATGTTGCGTATGCAACAATGTCAACCGTGTCGTTCAGTGCTGCGCCAGTAGCCAGCACAATGTTTGTGCCGCTTGTCGCTGTGTAGTCCGTACCTGCAATCAGCTTGATGCCGTTGAGATACACATCGACAAAGCCAACGTCGTAGGTCGCTGCGAACGTGGTTTGCGCTGCGGTGGCTGTGTAAACGTATTTACTTTGCACACCATCAAAGCGATAACCGGGCTGCACCCAAGATGAGCCATTCCAAATGCGCGTCTCATCAGCAACTGAGTTGTAGTACAGCGCACCAGCCAGCAGTGCGTTGCCTTGGTTGTCCAAGGTTGGGTTGCTGGTTTTGCTGCCGAGGTTCAGTTGCTCGGTCAGGACTACATTTGCAGCAGAGGTTGCTGCTTCACCCGCCTTGGTTGTGGCGATAACCGCTTGGGCTGTGGCGAGTGAAACTTGCGCTGCACCGTTTGTAGTTGCCAGTGCCGCCTGAGTGGTAGCAATTCCAGCTTGAGTCGTGGCAATGTCAGCTTGTGCGGTAGCTGCTGCAAGAGTCGCGTCACCGAGACTATCTAAGACGTTGTGGACAAAAGCAGTTGATGCCGCTTGCGTATTGGTCGTTACTGTCGCTGCCGTTGGAACTGTTGGCGTACCTGTCAGAACTGGAGAGGCCAATGGAGCCTTGGCATCCAATTGGGTCTGAATAGCACTGGTGACACCAACAATACGGTTCAACTCTGTTTGAGTAGGAGTTACCGCACCTGTGATGTTGGGGAAGGTGGTCTGAATGGTGCTTTTCAACAATCGAAGATGGTTGTCACCTTCAGACTTCAGGTCACTGGAAGTCGGACGTGTAGAGTCCAACTGATTGATATAGCTTGCTGATTCGACGCTCATATTGCATTCCTTGGCTTGATTTGCATAGCACCAGCACTTGAGAACTTCCTGCGCTCATCCTTGCGACGAACTGAGTCCAGCAATACGGCTGTGAAGTTTTGATAACGTGCAACACCTGCGTCATCTTCCATATATCTACATGCTTCGACACATACGGAATAGAGATACAAGTCAGGAGCGTTGGCAAGTATCCAATTAGACGTATTAGACGCACTTAGAGGCGCTACAACAGGCGTATAGAACAATGTGTATGTCAACGTACCAGAAGGGGATGGAATGAGCCTAATGACGTTGTTTTGCACTGTATAACGCACTGGCTGACCTGATGCCTCAGTCATGGCTTCAATGCCATTGGGTGAGGTGTAGTCAATCGTTTGCTTCAAACCGCCGTAGGTCATTTCCAGACGGTTCAGTTCACCAAAGTCTGAAGGTAGCGCAATGGTTTCAGTCGCTGTACCTGAAACACTTGTCTCCAACTCTGAAATGCTCAGTTCACGAAACAGGACACCTTCAGCCAGTTGGACGAACAGAGGAATCTTTGCCTCTAGGTCAGTCCTGTGGACTTGTGAAGCGACAGCAGTTAACAGTTCTGAATAGGTCATTTCAGATACCTGTCAAAAGTTACGAACGCTGGATTTTCCTGAAGATACCGACGAATGAATTTCTGACGTTCGCGGTTGTCTTTGATCTGGATTGCTTTGGCATAGATAGCCATTGGTATGGTAGCGACACGGCGCATGTCGCCCCATTTCTCGCCAGCAGTTGCATGACGCATTGCCTTGGCTTCTTCAATCAATGGTTGTGCATTGAATGAAGTTTTGGTAACCAGTTGGTCACCTTCAAATGTCAGGGATTTATGAGTGCCATATGCATCAAATCCCTCGTCAATTGTGACGTTGCTTTTAAGTTCCACGGCGCAATCCTGCGTTGGTGAAGATGTCCAATTATCACCGCAATGTTTCAACGGTGCAAATAGAAAAGGGAGCCGAAGCCCCCTTTCCGTTAAGTGCCTATTGATTAGGCAGTGAGGTCAGCGATTTTTGCGAAAGATTTTTCGGCGCGAACTGCCAAGGTAACGTCAGCAGTGATCAGCACTTTTTCGCTGTCGCCTGTCTTACCCATTTCCTCTGTGCGGAAACCGTCCAAGAATGCCAAGTCGGCATATTCTGGATTGCACAGGAAAACGGTATTGGAACCGGACATGATGTAGTGAGGCACGATTTCCAATTCACCGAAGTCAGACATATAAATGTCAGCACCACCGATGATTCGGGCTTGTTCCTTCTTACCAACTTGGTAACGGTTCGTGGCAATGCCAGAGAAACCAGAGAAAGTGGTTTTGTGGGAAGGAGACATCACAACCTGACGGGGAATCTCGCCAGATGCTGTGTATGCGGCCTGAATCACTGTTTTCAGCAGAGTTTCAGTGAAGGTGCGGTTAGTACCAGCGGTAGGAGCAGTGGTAGGTGCGCCGCTTGTGTGCGAGGCAGTAGAACCACCTGAACCAGAACTGATGTTTGTGTAAACCTGAACACCCAGACCACCCAACTTAGATGCAGTGGTGGAGTTACCAGCCACAGCAGCGTTGTTGGACAGAATGGCAGCTTCAATGTCACGCTTGATTTCAAGCATGGCCTTGGCCTTCAGATATGCACTTTCAGCACCGCGACCAGCTTTCTTCACCAAGTTAGCACGGCGCGAAACGGCTGGCTTTTTCGCAAAGATTTGGCAGTAGTTACCGACTCGCTCTGTTGCAGTTTGTGCATCAGCGCTAAAGTCATCCCCATCAATCAGGGCGTTGTCTTTGTTGGCAGATGCCAGTGCATCACGTTGCCATTCGTGATAAGTATTAGTCGCTTTTGTGCGACCAAAACCAGTGGTAACGGGGGTTTCTGTGGGCGAAGTGTTGTAGATCTTTTCGATCAAATCTTCACGATCACCTTTGAGGTCGTACTTATCGTACAGGTTAGTGGGTTGAGCCATGATAGAAGTCCTTTAGGTTTAGCGAGTAGTGGCAAGGAAAGATGCCAGATCACCCAGTTTTGCCCGACCACCTCTGAAGCGTTCATTGTTTTGCTTCACTTTGCGCTCGGACGCACTAGGCGTGTTTTTGCTAGGCATTGGTGGGGCTTTCTGCGTTTGCTTGGTGACTTGCGGAGCCTTTGATTTCAGCTCACGGTATGCCACTGCATCACGCATCATCAGAGCTAAACGTGCGTCATAAACATTGGACAATTCCTGTTGGGTAAACCCATAAGACTTGCCGACATTCTCGAAAACCTTGACCAATTTGGGCTTATCAATTCCCTCTTTGGACAATGCTTCCCATGACTTCTGATACATCTGTTGAAGGCTTTGGGCCTTCAGTGCTTCAGCTTCCTGTTGGGCGCGCTGCTGTTCAGCAGACATCTTGCCTTCTAGGTTACCAATAAGCGATTGGATGTACTTTTGCCGTTGTTGCTCTTGCACCCATTGCGCGGGATCAGTTTGGGCTAATTGAGCCATTTCCTGATCCGACTTGAGTCCAGCGAGATTCACGACTGCTGCCCTAGCTAACGCAGCTTCTCGCAAATACATTTCGCGTGACTCGTCGATCTTCTGTTTGACAACCGTAATGGCTTGCGACTCACGTTCCACAAGACTCTGCATCTTGCGGGTGTAATCGGCTTGCCGTTGGTAGCCTTTCAGAATCTCGTCTTTTGATACCTCAATCTGGGTATCAGTCCCGTCTGCGTCTTTGACGGTTACCTTAAACGTAGTGTCCTGAGTGGTAGACGCTTCTTCTGAATCTTCATCAGACTCATCAGAATCCTCAGACTCCGTTTCTTCAGAGCTAGGAGCGTCCTCAGGGGATTCCGTATCTGAACTTTCCTCTGTTTCCTCGTCTTGCGATTCCTGTTCAGGAGTGTCGCTAAGGAAGTCAGCTAAACCAGCAAGGTTGTCAGCGGGTGCATTATCTGCGTGTCCGTCCATGATTCACCTAAATCAAATGCAAGGAATATCACGCTCCCTACATTACGGCATGTTTCACAACAGAGGCCAAATTGACACCGTGATGTGTCAGGCTACTTTGCGAATGAATCTATTAACTCTAGATTCGTCGCGCAGTTCGTCAAATTCTATACGTGATTGCGCTAATTTGCCACTCTCAATGTAACCCTTCAGGATTGCATCAAATTTGTCAGCCAACTTAGCCAATTGAAGAAGGAGCAATTGTCCCTCTTTATCTCGCACAGGACAGGTTTTCCACTGTTCGACAATCTCATCCTTCAGCGACTGAATAGCGGCCTTGTAAGCCTCGTTCTTCAGTACCTGATCAGCTTCAATTGCGCGTGTAACTGCTTGGTCGTTGGTCATAGCATCCCTGCTTGAGCGTTGATCACCATATTGGCTTGCTGCATCATTGGTTCAACTGGTGCGACTTGACCCAATTGAGCAATGACCAATCTGGTCGCGTTGTCGTGATCGACTTTGTACTTATCAAGTTGGAGGCGCATTTCCTCTAGCTTGGCTTCATATTCAGCCTTCATCAGCTCACGCTGTGCGTCACGGTCATCGTTTGTGGCTTGTAGTTCCAATTGGCCTCGATGCTCTTGGAGTTTTGTAGCTGAACGAATCTTCTCCATCTCAGCATCAATCTGAGCCTTCATCTGAGCCAGTTGCATATCAGCCTGAGCCTTGGCCTGAATGGTCTGCATCTGCAATTGTGCTTGCTGCTGGAACTGAGCCTGTGCAGCTTGTGAAGCCTCTTGCTTCTTCTGTTCAACAGTCTTGGGTGCTTTGCTTGGGTCAGTCCAGAATTCACCGACGTTCTTATAGCCAGCGTTTTCAACCATCTTTGACAAAGTGGTGTAAATGTTCTTCTCTGTAACGAGAACAGAACCCATGCCACCTTGAACGAGGTTCAACTGCTGGGCGAGGATCGTATTCAGGAATACAGATTGAATCTCACGATCACCAGAACCCAGACCTACGTTAATGGTCGTGTCGTATTGATCGCGCCATTCATTCGGGTCGTATTCCACGAATTCACCACGCAGACGCATGGAGACACGTTGCATACCTCCGTCTGTCAGGAGCTTGAGAATGCCCTGCATACATGGTTTAAGCAGCGTTTCAGCAAAGATGCGAGCTATCAACTTGATGCGCTGTTGACCTGCTGTCTTGATCTGTTTGATGCCGCTAGCAGTCTTGTTGAGACTGTCAGCATCCATCCCTTGGTTGTACCTAGTTACCCCTGTACGAGCCTCACGCATCCCTTGCACATACTCCAACATCGGGAACGATTGCTGGCCTGTAAACGGGGTTACATGCTCACTAACGGCATTCATATCACGCTGACGAATGATGCCGCCGGGACGTGAATCCAACAGGTCATCAATGTTTGCCAACGGAGACCAGTTAGCGTCTGTGAGTACTTTTGTCCGAGGATTGTTTGATAGATACAGACTATTCAGAGTCTGACGCATCAACTCAGTGTGCAGGACTTGAAGATCACTCACAATGTCAGCAACGCTCATCCCGTCCCAGCGGTGAGTATTGAGAATTGGTGAAGCTGTAGCAATCGGAATGTGATTGCATGGCTCGTTGCTCAGGATCGTTTCGTTGACACGGTAGATGCACCGCAGTTCAGCAATACCATCACCGTCATAGTCAACACGCACGAACTCGATGCGGAGCCAACCTTCTGTTTGAGATTCATCAGCAGACTCAGCATAACCCTGCCGACCCGCAGCAAACTCAGCATCTGATTGACCAACACGGTTCAACCGGAATGATTGGTCAGCACTGAATGAAGAACCATCAGACCCTGCAAGTTCTTCAGAGGTAACTGAGTCGAAGCCCATCTCATGCAACTCAGACAGAGTGACCTGCATCATGCGACAGACATACGGACAGTCTTGTAACAGTGGACTGTTCCAACGTCGGGCAATCAATAGGTTTTCAGGCTCAAATGCCTCTACTTTGATCTTTGTGACTTCTTCAGTCTTTTTCAGGCGACCATCAAAGACAATAGTTGGCCCCATTGGCCCCATTACTTCTCGCGGAGTGGCTTCAATAATCTCAAACTCAGGCTTATCTGGCTGAGTCTCTGAATCATGTTCTGCGCGTTCATCGTCGCGCATTCCCTCATCCAGGTCACCCTGTTGTAGCATCGCCAGCATTTCGGCTGAAGCACCATTGAAGGGTTGCTCGGTAATCTCAGACTTGGTTTCTTTCCTCCACATGATGCAGCCATTACGGACGATTAGAGCGTCTTTAAAGGCTGTATATAGGGTCAGGAAACCGTTGTTTCGCTTGTGGAATACATAGTTCACAGCTTGGGTAGCTTGCTGTGCGCCTTTTTCGTCACCGGGCTTTGTAGGCTCAAATACTACAGCCTCATCAGTAGTACAGAACACATCCAACAGGTCTGGAAGTATCCATTCCACAGTGTCCTGAACGTCACTGGTGACTACCTGCGACCATCCTTCTTCCTCATTTCCATATGGAAGTCGGTGATATTGGCGCATTGCAGACTCACGCTCTGCACCCAGTTGACCCCAAACGTAGGACGAAGAATCTTCTTCCCTCGTTATCAGGAGGTGGACTAGAGATTCATCATCCATCTTTGCCATTATTCGGCCTTTTTGCGTTTGGGTTTGTCGATTTGAACCTGAACAATCTCAGGCTCGACTTGTTTAGGCTGGAAGTTGTCAATTATGAAGTCTGCCAGCTTTTCAGCCGCATCAGGTCTGCCCATAATTGCCATGCGAAACAGTGATTGAAGTTCGTCTTTCATGGATGAATTATCCCTTTCAATTAGTGTTGGGTCAATTAGGCCAAGAATCTGCGCCTGTATTGAATCGGCTTTGCAGATAACGAAGCAGCACCTACCGACTCAAATACAACGCACATCAGGCCAAAGCTGTCGGAGCCGTGCGAACTCCAGTCATGTTCTGGCCCCAAACCTATCTCACGATTCTCATCACGCTTTTCGTGATACCAGCCGACAGCCTCTAGTCCAGATGAACAGCCTTCCTCATCCATATAGATAGAAGGCCACACACGCTGACCAGCACGAACGCGCAACATTGCAGCACCCTTGCCTTGATTGGGGACTACCTCAGTTGCATAGCCAGCAGATTCAAATGCTTTGCGATAGGACACATCAAACACTGCATCTTGTTTATCACCGTCATGCGGTAACCAGATAGTTGTGTTACCACCCACATATCCATTGGTTCTCAGCCAATCCATGTGTGCAGATGCAGGTTGACCAACTGCTTCATAGTATTTAAGCGCCCTCAATTCCTTACCTATGAACTGAGCTACCCAAATAGTGAACGCATCTGCTTTCTGTCCAGTTCCACCAATGTCACAGAAGGCTCGATAAGTGATCAATGGATCAGGGCCAACCCTGCCTATCCTTCTCTCTGCCCTAGCCTGTGTGATTGACTTGGAGTAGTAAGCACCCTCCACCGAGCCGATATAAGCACCTTCCCAGACGTGTTCATAACTGTCTGGACGTTCAGCCATGTCTCGCTGGCGTTCGCGCTCTAGCTTTGCAGGGAACTTGACGTTATCCCGCCAATTCAGTTCAGCGACCTTGATTAATGCGTCTTTGGCAAACCTGAACCTAGATTCACATGCTGCCTTCTTTCGCTTTGGGTTCCATGTCACCCACAGTTCAGCGTTCCATCCTTCACCTTCCTCTCGCAGAGTAGGAATCAGGACTCTCCATGCTTCATCTGTAACGGGTTCAGCCTCATCTACCCAACAGATAAGAATGCGACCTTTTGACTTGACTGATTCAACATTGCGGTCAAGACCAACGAATACAAAGTCAATCCGTCCGTCTATTGACCTGACGAAGTTCTGACCGACCTCGTAATACTCTTTCAGCCAAGGGTCATCCTCTACTGCCCGTTTGATTTCCTCTAGTGACGAATCACTGAGCGAATTCATAAACTGTCGGGCACAGAGAATCATCCCTCTTTGACCAGCCTCGCCAAAGATACGCCCATTGATGCAAGCCATAGTCGCAAAGGATCGTGTCTTACCTGATCCCCTGCCACCATATGCGCCCCTTACGTCTGCTGGCCCATCAAAGACAGGCAGCAGCTTCTCAGGTATCTCAATCTGCTTTGTTGTCACGCATCGCCACCAGTTCAATGCGGGTCACTGTTTGGACAGCACCACCATCAGGCCCGGTGAGTGTCATTGGCAGAACCTTCCCAACTAATCCCAGAAAGGCAGCAGCGGTCTTTGGATCATTGGCGCAACGGGTCAGATATTCCTCTCCACCCGCCTTATGCAAAGCGCCAGCAATCATGTCCTTGATGGCAGTTGTATTCTTGTTTGGAATACCTTTAGGCCTACCGGGGCCAGCAATTCCAGCCTTAACTGGATTGTTTGGTTTCGTTTGTTTTACGATATCCATTCGTGAGTCCTTTCGGGTATTCACTGATTAACTATTGCAAGCAATTATCGCTCGTTCTCTTTGTTTTAGCCAATCAGGCTTTCTTGGAAGTGGACACCACCCCAATAGATCAGTCTGGTTTGAGTAAATGTCAATCCTTGCTGAACCTGTAACTGGGTAAGCAAGTATCTTGACACCTTTAGGACAAGAGTCCATTGATAGCCAGAACGTACCTTCAGCTACTGCCACTGTCTTATCGTTGTTGATGCTGAATGTCATTTCTTCTCCATGTACTCACCACACCAACTTCCACAATGCACTGTTGGAGTTGTCCAGCCACATGCATCCTCTGTGCCGTACCCACTTTTTATGTCTATGACGGGTGGGAATCTGTGACAACTGCCTTGACCACCCCAAACACCATCGCTGTCTTTGATTGATTCAATGAGTTCCGCATAGAACTTGCATGAGTCACACCTAGGTTTACTTCCCGTCATCGCTGATCCTATCCATCTGTTCCATTGCGCGTTTCATGTAAACGAGGTCATCCAGCTTTTCCTCATAAGAGTGTTGGAGCCATTGTCTAAGCGTTAGGTTTGACTTCTCAACCGTCACACCGTATTTCTTGATACCGAGTTGCTGGCGCTTTGCAATGTCTGCACAGATGCGGCCTTCTGTTCCTGTTGCACTCATTGCTCCATCCTTTCGATTGCTCTCATTTCATCTTCCTTCTTTACCAAATCTCTAGCTACTTCCATTGCTGACCTCTCTGCCATCATCATGTGATAAGCATGACATTCAGTATCTTCAAAGTCCATCAGCTTGAAAGATAACCAAGCAATGCGCTTATCCAACTGCCACACGACTTTTTTCAGCCTCATTTCATCGTCCTTTCCTGTGTTCTGTTACTAGCCTCTTGTGACCTCCAAATCTCTACCCTGAGTTGTGCTGCGATTTGTGACCACCTTAGTGATTCCTCTACCTCTACCGCCGACTTCAGTCCTTCTAGCAGTGCGATGTATTCAGAGTGACTGTATGCATACTGTTCTCTAGCATTAACTGCTTTCTCTACGCATTCACCCATCAACAATGCTTTCTTGCTCTTTCTGAATTCCTCAATATAAATGCGTTCTGCTTTTGCTTTGGCATACTTACCTGCATTAGCCAATAGAAAGTCAACTGCTTTATTTGGGTCTATTGCATCACTCATCAGAACATTGCCTCTTGTTTTGGCAAGTCTTTTGCACTGGTTCCATTGAAGCCAAACATATCGACAGACCTTTGTGCGTCCTCTATACGCTTACATGCAATGTCGAAGTACTTTGGTTCACGTTCTATCCCAATGAACTTGCGTCCCATCTGAACTGCTGCAACGCCTGTTGTTCCACTTCCCATGAATGGGTCAAGGATTGAATCTGATTTCGGACAAAGTTCAATTACCCACTTCATCACGCCTATTGGCTTTTGTGTCGGGTGAAATCTATCCTCGTTACCCTGCCGAATCATTCCATTCCAACGCCATTGCAACCTTCTGACAGCTTTTGGCCAATTAGTCCATGCAAGTTCACAATCTGCAAAATCATTATCTCCATTCAACTTGTCCCATACAAGCCAGCACGAAGTTGGAGGCAATCCGAAATAATTACCACCAAAGAACGCTTGATATTCAGCTTTGCTCCTTATTGAATCAATCAGATCATTTGATGGTGGCTTTTTGTCC
>ERZ1034365.1738-NODE-1738-length-10728-cov-8.570932_pt1 | contig 10728 bp, 9 predicted proteins | sample MGYA00520615_ERZ1034365 | MGnify/ENA primary metagenome ERZ1034365 (study PRJEB33736, sample SAMEA104284505) | Azolla filiculoides | biome: Urban; feature: Water surface; material: Ditch water | place: Netherlands | collected 2015-10-28 | depth 0-0.1 m ... | reverse complement strand
GTCAGCCAGAACGCCAGCGCCCAGCGCCAGCGCGCAGACAGGGCGCGGGCGTGCGGGAGCAAGGTGGCGCTATACAGCGCGTGGCGCAGGTTAACGACAAAGGTAGTGAGCCAGATCACCGGCACCGCCGTACCGCTGCCAATGAGACTCACCGCCACAAACTGCGAAGAGCCGCCAAACACCAGCGCCGAAAGCCCCAGCGTTAGCCACACCGGCAAGCCAGTCGCAACGGCTAGCGCACCAAAGATCACGCCAAAGGGCGCAGCCCCCACCAGCATGGGAAAGGTATCGCGCGCACCCGCGAAGAAGGGACGCAAACCCGATGTTCCTTAGGCCGTACCACCCACGGTCAGGCCGTCGATGCGCAGTGTCGGCTGGCCCACGCCCACCGGCACGCTCTGGCCTTCCTTGCCGCAGGTGCCCACACCGCTGTCGAGCTTCATGTCGTTGCCGATCATGGTGACGCGGGTGAGAGCATCCGGGCCATTGCCCACAATCGTGGCGCCCTTGACCGGATAGAGAATCTTGCCGTTTTCGACCCAATACGCCTCGGAGGCAGAGAACACAAATTTGCCGGAGGTAATGTCCACCTGACCACCGCCGAAGTTGGTGGCGTACAGCCCCTTCTTGATACTGGCCACAATTTCTTCAGGTGCCTTATCGCCGCCCAGCATGTAGGTGTTGGTCATGCGCGGCATGGGCACGTGCGCATAGCTCTCGCGCCGGCCGTTACCGGTGGGCTTCACGCCCATCAGGCGCGCGTTCATGGAGTCCTGGATGTAGCCCTTCAGAATGCCGTCTTCAATCAGCACATTGCGTTGGCTGGCATTGCCCTCGTCGTCCACATTGAGCGAACCACGGCGGTCGGCAATGGTGCCGTCGTCGAGCACGGTCACGCCCTTGGCCGCGACGCGCTTGCCGATACGGCCGCTGAAGGCACTCGACCCCTTGCGGTTGAAGTCCCCTTCCAGGCCGTGGCCAATCGCTTCGTGCAGCAAGATGCCGGGCCAACCGGAGCCCAGCACCACCGTCATTTCACCAGCGGGTGCAGGGCGCGCCTCCAGATTGGTGAGCGCGGCATGCACGGCCTGGTTCACGTATTCCTCAATCTGCGCATCGGTGAAATAGGCCAGACCGAAGCGGCCACCGCCACCGCTGGAACCTACCTCGCGACGCCCTTTTTGTTCCGCAATCACGGTAACCGACAGCCGTACCAGCGGTCGCACATCGGCGGCCAGCGTGCCGTCCGCGCGCGCCACCAGCACCACGTCGTATTCGGACGCCAGCCCCGCCATGACCTGCGCAACGCGCGGGTCTTTGGCGCGCGCCAGGCGCTCCACCTTGCCCAGCAGTTCCACCTTGGTGGTGCTGTCCAGTGTGGAAATGGGGTCCAGGCCCGGATACAGGCTGCGTGCGCCGGCAATTTTTTGGGCCGCGGTTTTGACCTTGGCCGATTTGGACGCACCGGAAATGCTGCGCACCGTGCGCGCCGCGTCCAGCAGCGATGCCTCGGAAATATCGTCGGAATAGGCAAACGCGGTTTTCTCGCCGCTGACGGCGCGCACGCCCACGCCCTGGTCAATGCTGAAGGAACCGGTTTTGACAATGCCCTCTTCCAGACTCCAGCCCTCGGAGCGGGTGTACTGGAAGTACAGATCGGCGTCGTCCACCTTGTGCGCCTTGATTTCGTTCAGGGCACGGGCCAGATGGGTTTCATCCAGGCCGAAGGGGCTGAGCAGGAGGGACTTGGCGGTGGCCAGGCGTTCGATGGTGGGTTCGCGAGAGATCATCTTTGCATTTTAGGCTTGGGTTTTTGGGGCTACTTGGTTGGGTTGGGAAGACCTTTTTAGGGCTGGCTTATGGGTGATGTTTTTCCCTGCGGGGCTTTTGTAGGTCCCCACTCCCCCCAGCCCCCTCGCCCCGCCGGGCGAGGGGGGGAGAAGGCGGACTGCCGATTTGTTGGTGTCGCGCCGGCTACGGAAATAAGCGCGGGAGGTTGCCACTGTGCTTGATGGGCTCGGTCTAACGCCGGTAGTTCCGAGCGCCGGAGAGCTAGGGAGATCTAAGGATGCAGGCGAAGCAATTGAAAGTGGTTTGGTACCCTGCGCCTGTAAGGCCGCAGCCGAAGCGACGTAACCAAATCGGCTGTCCGACTTGGCTCCCCTTTCACCCCGGCGGGGGTGAAAGGGGCGGGGGGGATAGGGGGGGAATACAAGAATCACTTATGCAACTTCCCTAGCCAACTGCAACAGCAAATGATCAAACGCTTCTACGGCCAACTGCATGTCGTCGCTGGTGGTGGACTCGAGCGGGTTGTGGCTGATGCCGGCGTTCTGGCCACGCACGAACAGCATGGCTTGGGGCAGCAGGTCGTGCAGTTTCATGGCGTCATGGCCGGCGCCGCTGGGCATGCGGAACAGGGGCAGGCCGAGTGCGGCAACAGCGGTTTCCCAGCGGGCCTGCCAGGCCGGTGCGCTGGGGGCAGCGCTGGCGCGCATGGTCTCGGTCAGGTGCAGTTGCAGGCCACGCGCCTGGGCAATGGCTTCGGCCTTGGCCAGCACATCGCGGGCAAGTGCATCGCGTTGGGCGTCGCTGGGTGCGCGCAGGTCCAGCGAAAACTGGCAGCGGCCCGGCACCACGTTGATGGAACCCGCAGGCACGTTCAACTGCCCCACGGTGCCGACCGAGTCGCCATCCTGGCTAGCGCGTTGCTCCACATACAGCAGCAGTTCGGCGACGGCCGTTGCGGCATCGCGGCGACGGTCCATGGGGGTGGTTCCTGCATGGCTGGCGACACCCACGATTTCGCCCGTAAAGCGCACGCTGGCGTTGATCGAGGTGACGATGCCCAGCGGCAGGTTGAGCTCGTTCAGTACCGGGCCCTGTTCAATGTGCACTTCCACAAAGCCCAGATAGTCGGCGGCATTGCGCTGGAGCTTGGGAATGTCATCGATGCACAGCCCGGCCTGTTGCATGGCGGTGCGCATGCTGATGCCATCGGCATCCACCTGGTCCAGCCACTCGGTTTTGAAGTCTCCGGTGAGCGCGCCCGAGCCCAGAAAGGTGGCTTTGTAGCGTTGGCCTTCTTCTTCGGCAAAGGCCACGATTTCCAGATCAAACGGCAGGCGCTTGCCTTGGCTCTTGAGGTGCTGAACCGACGCCAGCGGCACATAAATCCCCAGCCGCCCATCGTACTTCCCGCCGTTGCGTACGGTGTCATAGTGGCTGCCGGTCATCAGGGCTTTGGGCTGCGAACCATCGCCTTGGTAGCGGCCCACCACGTTGCCCACCGCATCAATGTGCACCTCGTCGCAACCGGCATCCAGCATGTTCTTGCTGATGCGCTGCGCACAGGCGCGGTGTGCGTCGGTCAGGTAGGTGACGGTGAGTTGCCCCTGCTCGGCATAGCCCGCGTCGCTGTGTTGGGCCAAGGTCTCCTGCCAGTCCCACACCGCGTTGCCACGGTCCACCGTCACACCAAATTTGTCGTTCAGGCGAATCTCGGCAATGCGGTGCACGTTGCGCAGGCACTCTTGCAATTCGTAGTCGGGGTGGCCGTACAGGCGACGCTCAAAGGTGGCAATGATCTCGGCTTTGTTGAGGCCCACGCCGCGTGGCCCGCGCACCGCCAGGATGAACGGAAAGCCAAAGCGCGCGTTGTAGTCGGCGTTGAGTTTCTGGATCTTTTCAAACTCCGCCGGGGTGCATTGCGTCAGGCCGGCCTTGTTTTGTTCGTTGGTGCTCTCGGCAGTGAGGCTTTTGTCCACCATCGCCTTGCCCGCAAGTTCGGGGTGGGCCCGCAGCAGGGCCAATTGCGCGTCTTGCCCGCCTTCGGTGACGACCTGGGCCATGGCGTGTTTGAGTTGCGCCAGCGACGCAAACGGGCGCTGTGCCAGCGCGGCGCGCGCAATCCAGGGCGAGTGTTCGTACAGCCCGTCGAGCAGGGCGCAGGCGTCATCGAGGGACGCGCTGTTGAGTTGTTCCAGGGTCAGGGGCATTGCGGCTTACTCGCTGAACGGATGGGTGACTTTCCAGTGCCGGGCAATGTCCACGCGGCGGCAGACCCACACCTTGTCGTGCTGCTGGATGTGATCCAAAAAGCGCTGCAGCGCGGTGATACGGCCCGGGCGACCCAGGAGCCGGCAGTGCATGCCCACGCTCATCATGGCGGGTTGGTTCAGGCCATTGGGGTCGCCTTCGGTATACAGCGTGTCAAACGTGTCCTTGAGGTACTGGAAGAACGGGTCGGCATGTGAGTAGCCCTGGGGCAGTGCAAAGCGCATGTCGTTGCAGTCCAGCGTGTAGGGCACGATGAGCTGCGGTACGACGTCGCCATTGGTCTTTTTCACCTTCATCCAGAACGGGAGGTCTTCGCCGTAGTAATCGGCGTCGTATTCAAAGCCGCCGTAGTCGGCCACCAAACGCCGGGTGTTGGGGCTATCGCGGCCGGTGTACCAGCCCAGGGCGCGCTCGCCAATCAGGCGGGTGATGATCTCCATGCCGCGCTGCATGTGCTCGCGCTCCAGCGATTCATCCATGTTCTGGTAGTGAATCCAGCGCCAGCCGTGGCAGGCAATTTCGTGACCGAGTTCAACAAAGGCGGCGGTGAGTTCGGGGTGACGTTCCAGCGCCATGCTCACGCCAAACACAGTCAGCGGCAGGCCGCGCTTTTCGAACTCACGCAGGATGCGCCACACGCCCTGGCGCGAGCCATATTCGTAAATGCCTTCCATGCTGATGTGGCGGTCGGGGTAGCTGGCCGGGTTGAACATTTCCGACAGAAACTGCTCGGAGCCCGCATCGCCATGCAGCACGCTGTTCTCGCCGCCTTCTTCGTAGTTCAGAACAAACTGTACGGCCACGCGGGCCTGGCCGGGCCATTGGGCGTGGGGTGGTTTCTTGCCGTAACCAATCAGGTCGCGCGGGTAGCTTTGGGTCGAGTCGTAGTGCTTCATAGGGTGGCGGGGCGGGGATTGAAATTCAGGGCCTGTTCCACGTTACTCAGGTGGGCGTTCATCAGTTCCACGGCCAGTTCGGCATCGCGGGCCTTGATGGCTTTGACGATGGCTTCGTGTTCTTCATGCGAATGCGCAGCGGCGGTGGAGCTTTGGTACATGAGCGTGATGAGCGCGCTGCGGGACAAAAGGTCGAGCAACAAAGCGGCTAGCACTTCGTTGCCCATCAGCTTGGCCATGCGCACATGAAAGTCGCCCAGCAACTCGGTGCGACCCGGCACATCGCCGCGCTGGACGGCCAGCTTTTCTTGCGTCATGTGGGTTTGCAGGGCCTTGATGTCACTGGCCTTGGCGGTGGCCACAAAGGCGCGCACCATGCCGGCTTCCAGCATGCGACGCACTTCAAACACCTGCTTGGCTTCGGCCTCGGACGGTGCGGCGACAAAGGCACCGCGCGCCGGTTCAATCTTGATCAGTCTATTTTGTGAAAGCCGGTACAAAGCCTGGCGCACCAGCGTGCGCGACACGCCGAACTGGTCCGCCAGCTTTTGCTCGACCAGTTTGGCTCCGGGCTGAAGCCGGTGCTCCACAATCGCCTTGGTGAGCGACTCCACAATGAAGCTGGTGGTGGTTGTGTCCATCCGCAAATGATAGCGGCATGTCTGAAAAGTGTATACACTTTGCCAACATCTTTATCGATTCAGCAACAAGGAGTTTCCATGGGCCTGAGTACACACGTGCTGGACACCATGCACGGCGCACCGGCAGCGGGCATGCAAGTGGCGCTGTACACCACCGAAGGCCAGCAGGCCACCTTGGTCAAGAGCTTCACCCTCAACAGCGATGGCCGCAATCCGGATGGGCCACTATACGACAACGCCAGTCTCAAAAAAGGCACCTACCGCTTGGTGTTTGACGTGGCGGGCTACTTCAAGGCACGCGGCGTCACGCTGCCGGAGCCCAATTTCCTGAACCAGGTCAGCCTGGACTTTGGCGTGGCCCATGTGGACCAGCACTACCACGTGCCACTGCTGGTCAGCCCCTGGAGCTACTCGACCTACCGCGGGTCGTAAATCTGTTACATCTGGCCTTCGGTCAGGGTATCGAGTTGGAAACGGCCGCTCTTGTGCCACAGCCAGGTGTCGGTGTAAGTCACGTGCCCCATCTTGACTGGAGCGGGAAATGGCGCAGCGGCACGGACCGAACGTTCGATATCGGCCATGACCTCGGGCGCGTGCTTGGGCGCACGCATCCAGCCCACCTTCATGACGTTGCCGCGTGCATCAATGTCCACCTCCAGAACGCCCACGGCATACAGCAGCGGCGGCATCTTGCCGGTGTAAATGCGCTTGGCATTTTTCTCATACAAGTGCGCTGCGGCGTCGCGGCGGTAATCCCTCGGGCTTTGGGCCAGCGAGACCTTGCCCAATATGGGCGGCGGTTTGGGGGCCTCGACAACGGGCGCTGGCGGGGGCGGTGGGGGGGGCGGTGGAACGGGTTTGGGCGGTGGCGGGGGGGTCGCGCAACCAGCAATCAGGGCGGCCACGGCGGCCCACCAATAGATGGGCCTTACGCTGGAACCAAGGCTTGTCAAAAAGCGTGTATTTTTCAAGAGTTGTCCCCTTTATTTCTTGATAGGGCGTACTGTGCACCGTTTTTGCCCATCCGGGGTAGCGCGGTGAAGATTAAAGGTATCTCTTTGTGAACGTTTTGCCCAAGCTGTTGGAGTGTCTGGTGCGAGAGCCCGCCGTGCTGGTAACGGTGCTGACCACAAGGGGGTCGGTGCCGCGTGAAACCGGTGCCTGGATGGCGGTTCTGGCCGGTGATGTGCTGGGCACCATCGGTGGCGGCCGGCTGGAACTCGACGCCATCCACCATGCACGCCAAGGCTTGACCGACGCACCTTCTGGCAACCGCCCCCAGCGAATTTTGTACCGCCTGGGCCCCAGTTTGGGGCAATGCTGCGGCGGCGAAGTGCAACTGCAATATGAGCGGGTGGGGGCTGCTGAGGTAGCCGTATTGCGTGAGCGCCTGGCACCCCGCCTCGCACCCTTGGCCCTTTTTGGTGGCGGACATGTGGGCCGGGCGCTGGTACATGTGTTGTCGCCATTGCCCTGGGAACTGACATGGATTGATAGCCGCGACGAGATATTCCCGGCCCAACTGCCTGACAACGTGGCCTGCGAACACTCCGACCCGGTGCAGGCCGCCGTCCCGGGGCTGGCCGCCGGCAGCCAGGTGCTGATCATGAGCTTCAGCCACGCCGAAGACCTCGACATTGTGGCCGCCTGTCTGACGCGCCAGCGCGCACACCACGACCTGCCTTATGTGGGCTTGATCGGCAGTAAGACCAAGTGGGCATCATTCCGTAGTCGTCTGCGCGAGCGGGGCTTTTCCGATGTCGAACTGGACGCCGTGACCTGTCCGATCGGCCTGCCTGGCATTACCGACAAGCGGCCCGAGGCGATTGCGGTCTCGGTGGCGGCCCAACTCTTGCTCTTGCAGAACGCGCAATAGTTTTTAAACTGTATACAATTTGCCGAAGGAGACCTGACACACATGGAAAGCTACCTTCTTGATTGGGCCAATCTGCTGTTGCGGTGGGTCCACGTCATTACCGCCATTGCCTGGGTGGGCTCGTCGTTTTACTTTGTCTTTCTGGACAGCAGCCTGACGCCGCCCGAGGATGAAGACCTCAAGCGCCAGGGTGTCAGCGGTGAGTTGTGGGCCGTGCATGGCGGGGGTTTCTACCATCCGGTCAAGTTCGCGGTGTCTCCACCCAAACTGCCGGGGCACCTGCACTGGTTCTTCTGGGAGAGTTACAGCACTTGGTTGACCGGGTTCTCGCTGTTTACCGTGTCCTACCTTTGGAACGCCGGCACCTACCTGATCGACAAGTCGGTAATGGCCTGGGAGCCCGAGATGGCGGTGGCCGCCGCGCTGGCATTTCTGGTGGTGTTCTGGCTGGCTTACGACCGCATTTGCCGCACGCTGGGCGAACGCGAAGGGGGCGATGGCATTGTCGGCGCCTTGGTGTTTGTACTGGTGTGTGTGGCTGCATGGTTGGCTTGCCACTGGTTTTCGGGCCGCGCTGCGTTTCTGCTGGTGGGCGCCATGATCGCCACCACCATGAGTGCCAATGTGTTCTTCTGGATCATTCCCGGCCAGCGCACGGTGGTCGCCAGCATCAAGGCCGGTAAGCCGGTGGACCCGATCCATGGCAAGCGCGGCAAGCAGCGCAGTGTGCACAACACCTATTTCACGCTGCCAGTGCTATTTGCCATGCTGAGCAACCACTACAGCTTCACCTACACCCACCCGCAAAACTGGCTGGTGCTGATCGCCATGATGTTTGCCGGTGCGGCCATCCGCCAGTTTTTCGTGATGCGCCACGGCTTCAAGCTCGGCCGCAATCCGCATCCCTGGAAGTACGCAGCCACCGGTGTGGTGGCCATCCTGGCGGTGTTCATTTGGCTGCGGCCGGCGGACAAGCCGGCGGCAGAGACTGCCGCCGCATCAGCAACACTGGCAGCCCAAGGATCACCCGGCGCCGCGGGCGGCCCGATCAGCTACAAAACGCTGCAACCGATCTTGGAACAACGCTGCTACCTGTGCCATGCCGAGCAGGTGCAAATGAAGAACGTGCGCCTGGACTCTCCGCGCGACGTCGCCAAGCATGCCCAACTGCTGTACCAACTGTCGGTTGTGACCCGTGTGATGCCCATGAACAACGCCACCAATATCAGCGACGCCGAGCGCGCCCTGATCAAGCAGTGGTTTGAATCCGGCGCGCACGTGGACTAAGACTTCTCAGGACCGCGCAGCCAGCTCCAGCGCGAGTTGGTTGTGCCGCTCCACCAGGGGTCCCAGATCCACGGTTTCCAATTGCCCACGCCGCACCACCACGCGGCCGTTGACCACGGTGTAGTCGGTTTGCGGGCTGCCACAGAGCACCAGGGCGCCCACCGGGTCGTGCACCGCGCCACCGGCAAAGGCCAGCGTGTTCAAGTCAAACAGCACCAGGTCGGCACACATGCCCACGCTCAAGTGGCCGATATCCGAACGCCCCAGCACCAGCGCGCCCCCGCGGGTGGCCATGTGCAGCACATCGCGGGCGGTCATCTCGGCGGGCCCCAGATCGCAGCCGAAGAATGTTTTGCGGCTGCCGTCGGCCAGCGCGCGCTCCTCGGGCGGCTGCATGGCGCGGCCCACGCGGGCCAGCAGCAGCGCCTGCCGCGCCTCATTCACCATGTGGGCGGCGTCGTTGCTGGCGCTGCCATCCACGCCCAGGCCCACCGGCACGCCGGCATTTAGCATGCGCCGCACCGGGGCAATGCCGCTGGCCAGGCGCATGTTGCTGCAGGGGCAGTGGGCCACGCCCGTTTTGCTGGCGGCAAACAGGCTGATGCCTTCGTCATCGAGCTTGACGCAGTGCGCGTGCCACACGTCGGGGCCCAGCCAGCCGAGGTCTTGCGCGTATTGGGTCGGGGTGCAGCCAAACTTTGCCCGCGAATAGGCCAGGTCGTGGTCGTTCTCCGCCAAATGGGTGTGCAGGCGCACCTGGTAACGCCGCGCCAGTTCGGCCGACAGGCGCATCAGGTCGCGGCTCACGCTAAAGGGGGAGCAGGGCGCCACCGCCACCTGCGTCATGCTGCCAAAGCCGGCATCGTGGTGCGCCTCAATCACGCGCTGCGTGTCCTTCAGGATGGCATCTTCGTTTTCCACCACGCGGTCGGGCGGCAGACCGCCCTGGCTCTGGCCCACGCTCATGCTGCCGCGTGTGGCGGTAAAGCGCATGCCGATCTGGCGGGCCGCCTCAATGCTGTCGTCCAGCCGCACGCCATTGGGGTAGATGTACAGGTGGTCGCTGCTCGTGGTGCAGCCCGACAGCAGCAGTTCGGCCATCGCCACCTGGGTGGATACGTGCACCATGTCCGGCGTCAGCCCCGACCAGATCGGGTACAGCCCCTCCAGCCAGCCAAACAGCTCGGCGTTTTGCACACCCGGAATCGCCCTGGTGAGGCTCTGGTACATGTGGTGGTGCGTGTTGACCAGACCGGGCGTAACCAGGTGGTTGCGGGCGTCAATGACTTCGTCACTTTGCAGCGCATCGGGCGGGAGCTGGTCTGCCGGGCCGATAAAGGCGATCCGGTTGTCGCGAATCAGGATGGACGCATTGCGCAGCTCGGTGCGCTGGTCGTCCTGGGTGGCGATGGTGTGGGCGTTGTGAATTAGCAAGCTTGGCATGGGCGAACTCAATCAATGGTTAAACCAAATAATCGAGGCCGAATCCCGCTGAAAAACCGGGGTTTTCAGAGGCGAGCGCCGCGTTGCCGTGCGTACCGGGCTGTGCGCCGCCATCATAGCCCGAGGCTTGCTTTCAGGGCAAAGTTTGACATTTCTCAATGTGGCGTCGTCGCCAAAACGGCACAGTGCAACCCATGTTAGCCAGCCAACAAGCATTCATCTCGGAGTTCCCCGCCCAGACAGTACTGCCTGGGGCCGCGCTCTTGCGGCGCGGAAATGCAGCGGGAGCAGCATTGTTTATTGAGTCCGGGCGCGTGGTGCTCGGAATCGCCTCGGTGGCCGAGCCGACTGAGCCGGGGGCACAGCAACCCATGGAGCACCAGCTCGGTGTGGTGGAAGGTCCGGCCTGGCTGGAGGCCAATGCGGCGGTGTTGGACTTGCCCAGCGCAGTCGATGCCATGGCTGAAACCGAAGTGGTGCTGCACCGCGTTCCATTGACCGAATTTCGCGCTAGCTTGTCGGGTGG
>ERZ1034365.1734-NODE-1734-length-10749-cov-2.998688_pt1 | contig 10749 bp, 9 predicted proteins | sample MGYA00520615_ERZ1034365 | MGnify/ENA primary metagenome ERZ1034365 (study PRJEB33736, sample SAMEA104284505) | Azolla filiculoides | biome: Urban; feature: Water surface; material: Ditch water | place: Netherlands | collected 2015-10-28 | depth 0-0.1 m ... | reverse complement strand
TACCGCGCTCACGCCGATCCCTGTTGAGCAGATCCTGTTGCCAGCCGATCTCGATGGCAGTCAAGGGCGTAATCGCGCCGTTGGTCGTATCGCTCAGATTGCCGCCACCAATGATCTGCAGGCCATTCACGCCTGGTTAGCGCGTTTCATCGAGACCAAGACGACGTTCGACAACTACCGGAAGGAAGCTGAGCGCTTATTGCTGTGGTCAACGCTCCAATTGGGCAAACCCCTCTCCTCCCTGACCCATGAAGGGGACGTCTCAGAAAACGGAAAATAAAGCACGTTAAGCCCATTGCAGACTCTAGATATTGACGAGTACGTCGGGTTTTCTCTTGTTTGAGTTGCCTCTTGTGGTAAGATAGTAATCATTTACTATCTTACAAGGAGTGCTCGTGGACACCCATCCAAAGCATCTGCCGGCCGATGAACGTCGTGCCGTAACTGTCGAGTCCGTCGTGGCGCTTGCCGGTTCACAAAACCCAAGCGAGATAACCACTGCGGCTATCGCTAAACACATGAACTTGACCCAGGGTGCGCTGTTTCGGCACTTCCCGAACAAGGAAGCCATTTGGCAGGCGGTCATGGAGTGGGTAGCAGAGCGCCTATTAGCCAGAATCGATCGATCCGCACAAGGAATCGAGTCGCCCTTGGCAGCCATGGAGGCGATGTTCATGAGTCATATCGAATTCGTAGCTGAGCACCCAGGCGTGCCAAGAATGATGTTTGGTGAGCTTCAGCGTGCCGAATCGACACCGGCCAAGCGCATGGTGCAAACCTTGATTCAGCGCTACGGCGAACGTTTGCATCGTCTCATCGAGAAAGGCAAGGCCAGCGGCGAGTTGTCTCCCTCGCTTGACAACGAGGCGGCGGCAACGCTGTTCATTGGCACGATCCAGGGCTTGGTCATGCAATCGCTGTTGGCGGGTGATGTGGGACGTATGCACCGCGATGCGCCGCGCGTCTTTGCAATTTATCGGCGTGGCATAAGGAGTGCGCAATGAAAAAGTTACCCTTGCAAGGCCGCACCCTGGCGCTGCTTGCCGTCATCATTCCTTTGCTGGTGCTTTTTATTTATGTCGGTCTGCGATCAGGGCCGCTCGCCCCGGTCGCTGTGACGGTGGCAAGCGTGGAATCACGGGCTATCACACCGGCGCTGTTCGGCATCGGCACGGTGGAGGCGCGCTACACCTACAAGATCGGGCCGACGTTTGCCGGGCGCGTCAAACGCCTGGAGGTGCATGTAGGCGACCAGGTCAAGGCCGGACAGGTGCTCGGCGAGATGGATCCGGTCGACCTCGATGATCGGGTGCGCTCACAGGAGTCGGCATTCAAGCGTGCGGAAGCGGCTTTGCGCGAGGCAGAAGCCCGGCAAGCCTACGCGCAAACCCAGGCGCGCCGCTACGAGCAATTGTTTGCGGTGCGCTCGACCAGCGAGGAAATCGTCACCACCAAGCGGCAGGAACTGCAGATCGCCGATGCCGCCTTATCTGCCGCTCGGGAAGATATTGACCGGGCACGCTCCGACCTCGAAGGACTCGTCGCGCAGCGGAGCAATCTGCGCCTGATCGCGCCGGTCGACGGTGTAGTCGCCGTGCGCGATGCCGATCCCGGCACGACCATCGTCGCAGGCCAGGCCGTGGTGGAAGTGATCGACCCCAAGAGTTTGTGGATCAATGTGCGCTTCGACCAGATCAGCGCATCGGGGCTGGCTGGGGGGCTGCCGGCTCGTATCGTCCTGCGTTCGCGTGGTGGCCAGACCTTGAAAGGTCGCGTGCTGCGGGTGGAACCCAAGGCCGACGCGGTAACCGAGGAAACGCTTGCCAAGGTGACATTCGATAACAAACCAGAACCTTTGCCACCGGTGGGTGAACTGGCCGAAGTCACGGTTGACTTGCCGGCGCTCCCGGCCGCTCCACTGATCCCCAACGCTGCCGTCCAGCGTGAGGGCGACAAAGTTGGTGTCTGGCAAATCGTGGATGGTGATCTGCGTTTCTCCCCGGTCAAGCTCGGCACTTCCGACCTCAATGGTTACGTGCAGGTGCGCGAAGGGCTCAAGAATGGGGACCAGGTTGTGACCTATAGCGAAAAGGCACTGACGGCGCGCAGCCGCATCCATGTGGTCGACCATATCCCAGGAGTGTCACGATGATCAGCCTGGCCGGCCGCGACATTCTCCATGCCTGGGGAAAGTTCGTCTTCACTGGCATCGGTCTGGGTCTGCTGATCGGCGTCACCCTGGTCATGGCCGGGGTGTACCGGGGCATGGTGGACGACGGCAAGGCGCTGCTCGACAACAGTGGCGCCGACCTTTGGGTGGTGCAAAAGGACACTCTGGGTCCTTATGCGGAGTCGTCCAGCCTCAACGATGACGTGTATCGCGCCATTCTCGCCATGCCGGGAGTCTCACAGGCAGCGAACGTGACCTACCTGACCATGCAGGTACGCAAGGGCGAGAGTGATGTACGCACCATGGTGGTCGGCATCGCGCCCGGCGCGTTGGGGGCTACACCCGGATGGCCTCCTTATCTCGTCGCTGGACGCCAGATCACGCGCGGTCACTACGAGGCGGTGGCCGACATCGCCACCGGCTTCAAACTGGGAGATCGTCTTGCCATTCGCCGAAATCATTACACCGTCGTGGGGCTGACACGGCGCATGGTGTCGTCCAGCGGCGACCCGATGGTATTCATTCCGCTCAAGGATGCCCAAGAGGCTCAGTTCCTCAAGGACAACGACGCCATTTGGCAAAGCCGGCGTCGCACCGAAGCCAACCCGGCCTTCAATCGACCCGGTGTTCCAGGTTTGCTGGATGCCGTGATTGCTTCACAGAGCACCAACGCGTTCGTCAATGCAGTACTGGTCACACTGAAACCTGGCCATACGCCGGACGAGGTTGCCGAATCCATCCGGCGCTGGAAGCGTTTGACGGTCTACACACGGGCACAGATGGAAGACATCCTCGTCGGCAAGTTGATCGCCACGTCGGCCAAGCAGATCGGCATGTTCTTGGTGATTCTGGCCATCGTTAGCGCGGCCATCGTTGCCTTCATCATCTATTCGCTGACGATGGACAAAATCCGCGAGATCGCGGTGTTGAAGCTCATCGGCACACGCAACCGAACCATCGCCGCGATGATCATGCAGCAGGCGCTCGCCCTGGGCGTGATTGGTTTCGTGGTCGGCAAGATCACAGCCACTTTCTCAGCGCCGCTGTTTCCCAAGTACGTACTGCTGATGCCGTTCGACTCCATCGCCGGTTTTTTCGCCGTGCTCGTGATCTGCGTTCTAGCCAGCATCGTCGCCATTCGCATGGCACTCAAGGTCGATCCGGCCGAAGCCATTGGAGGTTGAGATGAGTGGCAAAGGCATTCGCATCGAAGGTTTGAGAAAACGTTATGGCGAGGGCGATACCGCGGTCAATGCCTTGAAAGGCGTGGACATGCAGGTGGCACCCGGCGAGGTGGTGGGCCTGATTGGCCCTTCCGGGTCCGGCAAGAGCACGCTGCTCAAATGTCTGGGCGCGGTGATTGATCCGACCGCCGGTCGCATGACGCTGGGCGATGAAGTGATCTACGACGATGGCTGGAAAGTCCGCGACTTGCGCGCCTTGCGGCGCGACAAGATCGGTTTCGTTTTCCAAGCACCATACCTGATTCCGTTTCTCGATGTCACCGACAACGTGGCGCTGTTGCCGATGCTTGCAGGCGTCGCGAATGGAGAGTCGCGCGCGAAGGCACTGGAATTGCTCACGGCGCTTGATGTGCAACACCGAGCTCGCGCAATGCCCTCGCAACTCTCCGGTGGCGAGCAGCAACGGGTCGCCATTGCGCGAGGTTTGGTCAATCGCCCTCCGGTGATCCTGGCTGATGAGCCCACAGCTCCACTAGACAGTGAGCGCGCCATGGCTGTAATCCGCATCCTCAATGACATGGCTCGGAAGTTCGAGACCGCCATCATCGTCGTCACCCATGACGAAAAGATCATCCCGACCTTCAAGCGCATCTACCACATCCGCGACGGTGTAACCCATGAGGAAGCTGGCGAAGGGCGGGAGTTCGAATGAGAGAACGATTGAATTACAGGAGAATTTCATGACCCACCGCAAACACAGCCACGCATTTGGAACTATCACCCTGACCGTTACGGCCTGCCTGCTTTTATGGGGTTTTCAGTTGCCAGCTTGGGCTGGTGACGCTACCCAGGTTGAGCCACTGGCGCTACGCAAGATCATGCAGGAACTCGGGCGCAACATGCAGGCTATTACCGGTGCGATTTCGCAGGAGGAATGGGTTCAGGTCGTTCAGCTCGCCCCAAAAGTTGCTGCACACCCCGAGCCACCGCTTACTGAAAAAATGCGCATCCTTGCTTACCTCGGCGCTGATGCGACCAAGTTCAGAAACTTTGACGCGCAGACTCACGAGGCGGCGCTGGCCATGAAGCTGGCTGCTGCGAGCAGCGACGGCAAGGCGGTGATCCAATCATTCGCCCACGTGCAGGAAAGCTGCTTGGGCTGCCACCAAGCTTTCCGTAAACCTTTCGTGGAGCATTTTTATGGAGCACGCTAAAACATGCCAGCGCCCCATCAGCCTCGAAAGACGGCTTGCGGCAACTTACCTGGTAGCTGGTCTGGTCACCGCCGGTCTGGCCGGCTGCGCCGCCGGCCCTGATTTTCAGCGTCCCACCGCACCCGATGTGGCTCGCTACACTGCAACACCGGTGGCTGATAGAACCGCGTCCGCTCCCACGCAGTTCGGCGAAACACAACGTCTAGTCGAAGGGCTTCCGATCGAAACGCAATGGTGGCAAAGCTTGGGTTCATCCGCACTCGACGGACTGATAAACGAAGCTTTCCATGTCAGCCCGACGCTGGCGAGCATCAGCGCCAATTTGCGACAGGCGCAGGAGCTTCTTGCCGCACAGGCGGGCTCGACGCAATATCCACAGGTAGATGTCGCACTGGGATCTCAGCGCCAGCAAATGAGTCCCAGTAGCCAAGGGTTGAGCGGAGACGCACGTCAATTCAGCCTCTACAACGCCAGCGTTGGCGTGCATTACAACCTCGATCTGGCTGGCGGCAACCGGCGCGCACTCGAAGCCTTGGCTGCTCGCGCCGACTACCGTCGCTTCGAACTGAATGCTGCGCGCCTGGCCCTTGCCGGCAACATGGCAACCGCTGCCATTACCCGAGCACGCCTCGCCGCGCAACTAGAAGCCACTACTGCCATTTTGCGCGTGCAGGATGAGCAACTGCGCCTAGCCCATGAACGCGTGCGTATCGGTCAGGCCTCACCTGATGAAGCGTTGAGCCTACAAGCTCAGGCGGAGCAAACGCGGGCAGAACTGCCTGCGCTGCGTAAACAACTGCAACAAACCGAACATCTACTGGCGGTGCTAGCCGGTCGTGCCCCAGGCACGGGTGGCATCCCGGCCTTCACTCTGGCCGATTTCACTCTGCCCGTCGAGATGCCGCTCGTCGTGCCCTCAGAACTGGTGCGCCGCCGACCGGATATCCAGGCGTCAGAGGCGCTGTTGCATGCGGCCAATGCAGACTATGGTGTGGCTGTCGCCAAGCTCTACCCACAGATCAACCTGAGCGCCAACCTTGGTTCTCAGGCGCTGACCACCGGTGCCCTGTTCGGTGGTGGCTCGGCAGTGTGGGGCCTGGTTGCGCAGCTCACCCAGCCTCTTTTTAATCCAGGGCTACCCGCTGAAAAAAGAGCGGCGCTCGCCGCTTTTGATGCCGCCGTAGCCAATTACCAGAGCGTCGTATTGGAGTCTTTGCGTAACGTCGCCGACACCCTGCGCGCGGTGGAAAGCGATGCACAAACTTTGACTGCCCTCGCTGCCGCTGATATGGCTGCACAGGCCTCCTTGCAGTCGGTCGAGCGGCAATACCGGCTGGGCGCGGCCAGCTACCTGCAACTGCTCATCGCGCAGCAACAGGCACAGTCAATCCGGATCAATATGGTTGCGGTCCAGGCACAACGCCTAGTCGATAGTGTTGCTTTATATCAGGCCCTGGGAGGTGGTGTCAGTTAAGACTATACCCTAACCTGATGTCAGATGTTGAGCACAAACAACGTCAGAGTAGGGTATTAATTTATATTTATTGACACATTCAGCCAAGGGTAATAGATCTCATCCTGACATTTTTACCTTTGGAGGCATCTTGCAAGGTCAACGTATCGGCTACGTTCGCGTCAGCAGCTTCGACCAGAATCCTGATCGACAACTGGAACAAATAGAAGTCGGCAAGGTATTCACCGATAAGGCTTCAGGCAAGGACACACAACGTCCCGAACTTGAAAGGCTGCTGGCCTTCGTCCGCGAGGGCGACACCGTGGTGGTGCATAGCATGGACAGGTTGGCACGCAACCTTGATGACCTGCGCCGCATCGTCCAAGGGCTGACACAACGGGGCGTGCGCATGGAGTTCGTCAAAGAAGGGCTAACGTTCACCGGCGAGGACTCACCGATGGCCAATCTGATGCTGTCGGTCATGGGAGCCTTTGCTGAGTTCGAGCGCGCTCTGATCCGCGAACGTCAGCGCGAGGGAATCGTGCTGGCTAAGCAGCGCGGGGCCTACCGGGGACGAAAGAAATCGCTGAACAGCGAACAAATTGCCGAGTTGAAACGGCGAGTTGCGGCAGGCGACCAGAAAACCTTGGTGGCCCGTGACTTCGGCATCAGCCGCGAAACCTTGTACCAGTACCTGCGGGAAGACTGACCATGCCACGCCGCTCAATCCTGTCCGCCACCGAGCGCGAAAGTCTGCTGACACTGCCAGATGCCAAAGACGAACTGATACGGCACTACACGTTCAACGAAACCGACCTGTCGGTGATCCGTCAGCGTCGCGGCGCCGCGAATCGATTGGGCTTCGCCGTGCAGCTTTGCTACTTGCGATTCCCTGGCATCTTCTTGGGCGTCGATGATCCTCCATTTCCGCCCCTGCTGCGCATGGTGGCCGCACAACTCAAGGTGCCGGTGGAAAGCTGGAACCATTACGGCCAGCGCGAGCAGACACGGCGGGAGCACTTGGTCGAGCTGCAAACGGTGTTTGGATTCAAGCCCTTCACCATGAGTCATTACCGGCAAGCCGTGCATACATTGACCGAACTGGCCTTGCAAACAGACAAAGGCATTGTGCTGGCCAGCACCCTTGTTGAAAACCTGCGGCGGCAGAGCATCATCCTACCCGCCATGAATGCCATCGAGCGCGCAAGCGCCGAGGCCATTACCCGTGCCAACCGAAGCATCCATGCGGCATTGGCCGATTCCTTGATACCTGTCCATCGCCAGCGCCTGGACGAACTGCTCAAGCGCAAGGATGGTAGCAAAATGACGTGGCTAGCGTGGCTGCGCCAATCGCCCGCCAAGCCGAACTCGCGCCACATGCTTGAACACATCGAACGCCTCAAAGCCTGGCAGGCGCTTGACCTACCTGCTGGCATCGAACGGCAGGTACACCAAAACCGCTTGCTCAAGATCGCCCGCGAGGGCGGCCAGATGACGCCCGCCGACCTGGCCAAGTTCGAGTCGCAGCGGCGTTACGCCACCTTGGTAGCACTGGCCATCGAGGGCATGGCCACCGTCACTGATGAAATCATCGACCTTCACGACCGTATCATCGGCAAGCTGTTCAATGCGGCCAAGAACAAGCATCAACAGCAGTTCCAGGCTTCCGGCAAGGCGATCAACGACAAGGTGCGGATGTATGGGCGCATCGGTCAGGCGCTGATTGAAGCCAAACAAAGCGGCGGCGATCCGTTCGCCGCCATCGAAGCGGTCATGCCGTGGGACACCTTCGCCGCCAGCGTCACCGAGGCGCAAACGCTGGCGCGGCCTGCCGATTTTGATTTCCTGCACCATATCGGCGAGAGTTACGCCACGCTGCGCCGCTATGCGCCGCAGTTCCTGGACGTGCTCAAACTGCGCGCCGCGCCCACCGCCAAGGGTGTGCTCGATGCCATCGACGTGCTGCGCGGCATGAACAGCGACAGCGCGCGCAAGGTGCCCGCCGATGCGCCAACCGCATTCATCAAGCCGCGCTGGGCAAAGCTGGTTCTGACCGACGAGGGTATTGACCGGCGTTACTACGAGTTATGCGCCCTGTCGGAGCTGAAGAACGCACTGCGCTCTGGTGATGTTTGGGTGCAGGGTTCGCGCCAGTTCAAGGACTTCGACGAATACCTGGTGCCGATCGAGAAGTTCGCCACCCTGAAGCTGGCCAGCGAATTGCCACTGGCCGTGGCCACCGACTGCGACCAATATCTGCATGACCGACTGGAATTATTGGAGGCGCAACTCGCCACAGTCAACCGCATGGCGGCGACCAACGACTTACCGGACGCCATCATCACCACTGCATCGGGCCTGAAGATCACGCCGCTGGACGCAGCGGTGCCAGACGCCGCGCAAGCCTTGATTGACCAGTCGGCGATGTTGCTGCCGCACCTCAAGATCACCGAGTTGCTGATGGAGGTCGATGAATGGACGGGCTTCACGCGCCACTTCACACACCTGAAGACCGGCGACACGGCCAAGGACAAAACCTTGCTGATGACGACGATTCTGGCTGATGGTATCAATCTTGGGCTCACCAAGATGGCCGAGTCCTGCCCTGGCACCACCTACGCCAAGCTGTCTTGGCTGCAAGCCTGGCACGTTCGCGACGAAACCTATTCGACGGCGCTGGCCGAGCTGGTGAACGCACAGTTTCGACAACCCTTCGCCGGAAACTGGGGCGACGGCACCACGTCATCGTCGGACGGCCAGAACTTCCGAACCGGCAGCAAGGCAGAGAGCACCGGGCATATCAATCCGAAGTATGGAAGTAGCCCTGGGCGGACGTTCTATACCCATATCTCCGACCAATACGCGCCCTTCAGCGCCAAGGTGGTCAACGTCGGCTTGCGCGACTCGACCTATGTGCTCGATGGCCTGCTGTACCACGAGTCTGACTTGCGTATCGAGGAACACTACACCGACACGGCGGGCTTCACCGATCATGTGTTCGGCCTGATGCACTTTCTGGGATTCCGGTTCGCGCCGCGCATCCGCGACCTGGGCGACACCAAGCTGTTCATTCCCAAGGGCGATACTGCCTACGATGCACTCAAGCCGATGATTAGCAGCGACAGGCTGAACATCAAGGCTATTCGCGCTCATTGGGATGAAATCCTACGGCTGGCCACTTCGATCAAGCAGGGCACGGTGACGGCCTCGCTGATGCTGCGCAAGCTCGGCAGCTATCCGCGCCAAAACGGCTTGGCCGTCGCCCTGCGCGAGCTGGGGCGCATCGAGCGCACGCTGTTCATTCTGGATTGGCTGCAAAGCGTGGAGCTGCGCCGCCGCGTCCATGCGGGGCTGAATAAGGGCGAGGCGCGCAACGCGCTGGCCAGGGCGGTCTTCTTCTACCGATTGGGTGAAATCCGCGACCGCAGTTTTGAGCAGCAGCGCTACCGGGCCAGCGGCCTCAATCTGGTGACGGCGGCCATCGTGTTGTGGAACACGGTCTATCTGGAGCGTGCCACCAGTGCTTTGCGTGCCCACGGCAAGGCGCTGGACGACACGTTGCTGCAATATCTGTCCCCGCTGGGGTGGGAGCATATCAACCTGACCGGCGATTACCTATGGCGCAGCAGTGCCAAGGTCGGTGCGGGGAAGTTCAGGCCATTGCGACCGCTGCCACCGGCTTAGCGTGCTTTATTTTCCGTTTTCTGAGACGACCCCAGATACGCCCGGATCAGCCGCAGTACCCCAGCATCTCCAATGCGTTTCTGTAGGCGACCCAACAGAATGTCGTGATTGACCCGATCAAAGAATTTCTCCAGATCAACATCGACCACGATTCGGCGTCCGGACTGAACGTAGGCTTGCGCACGGACAACGGCTTCTTGTGCGCTGCGCCCCGGTCGGAAGCCAAAGCTGTTCTCGCTGAAGGTCGGGTCCAGCAGCGGTTGCAGGACTTGCAGCAATGCTTGCTGGATCAATCGATCCGTCACCGTCGGAATGCCCAGCTCGCGCTCGCCTCCGTCCGGCTTCGGGATCGTCACCCGTCGTACCGGACTGGGCCGGTACGTCCCCTGCAATAGCTGTTCACGAATACCCGGCCATGCCGTTTGCAGATGGCGGGCGGTTTCGGAAATATCTCGTCCATCCACGCCAGCCGCACCTTTGTTGGCCTTCACCCGCTTCCATGCTTGTTGCAGGTTCTCTCTCGCCAGCGCCGACATCAGTAGCGCTGACCCTGTGCTTCCCGTTTCATGTCGCGGGCGTGTCGCTTCGTCGCTGGTGCTTGCACGTGCGGCTTCACCGCACGCTACTGGCACCCGCCCCGGTTGCCCAGGCATCTGACGCAGGGCTTCACGCATCGACATGGCGTAAGGCACTCCTTCTCGTTTGGCCCTTCGCTCCATACCGGCAGCTACTATGGCCGCTGCTGACTTCTCGCTCCACTTCACAGCGTCGGCCTTTCAGCCATGAGGCGAGATCTCCCCAGGTAAGAACGCACTCCTTCTCTGCACAACCGCCGGATTTACGCCACTTCGCCTTGATCACAAGAGCTTCGCGGTCATTGGCCCGCTCGCCCTGCTCGGCAGCGCCTTCTATCCAGTTCTTGTTCATCGGCTCACAGATTACGATCCACGCTTCCTTCCCACACTCGGTCACCCTCATGCAGTTGCGCTTCACTTCGTTCGTCGTGATCAACTTACGGCGGGACTTACACCCGCAGGAGTGGGC
>ERZ1034365.1733-NODE-1733-length-10752-cov-4.977611_pt1 | contig 10752 bp, 7 predicted proteins | sample MGYA00520615_ERZ1034365 | MGnify/ENA primary metagenome ERZ1034365 (study PRJEB33736, sample SAMEA104284505) | Azolla filiculoides | biome: Urban; feature: Water surface; material: Ditch water | place: Netherlands | collected 2015-10-28 | depth 0-0.1 m ... | reverse complement strand
GCCAAGATCGGCGTGCTGGGCACCAACGGCTCGGGCAAGTCCACTTTGCTCAAGATCATGGCCGGCATCGACAAAGAGATCGAAGGCGAAGCCATCCCCATGGCGGGCCTGAAGATCGGCTACCTGCCACAAGAGCCGCAGCTCGACCCCACCGAAACCGTGCGTCAGTCGGTTGAAAACGGCATGGGCGAGATCAAAGCCGCGCAAACCCGCTTGGAAGAGGTGTATGCCGCCTATGCCGAAGAAGACGCCGACTTTGACGCGCTGGCTGCTGAGCAGGCCCAACTCGAAGCGATCATTGCCACTGCAGGCGATGCTTCTGACCACCAACTCGAAATCGCTGCCGACGCGCTGCGCCTGCCCCCATGGGACGCCGTGATCGGCAACCTGTCGGGCGGTGAAAAGCGCCGTGTGGCGCTGTGCCGCTTGCTGCTGTCGCGCCCGGACATGCTGCTGCTCGACGAACCGACCAACCACTTGGACGCCGAATCGGTGGACTGGCTGGAGCAGTTCCTGTCGCGTTTCTCGGGCACCGTGGTGGCCATCACCCACGATCGCTACTTCTTGGACAACGCTGCCGAGTGGATTTTGGAACTCGACCGTGGCCACGGTATCCCTTACAAGGGCAACTACTCCACCTGGTTGGAGCAAAAAGAAGCCCGTCTGGAGCAGGAGCAGCGCACAGAAGACGCCCGCACCAAGGCCATGAAGAAGGAACTGGAGTGGGCCCGCGCCAACCCCAAGGGCCGTCAGGCCAAGAGCAAGGCCCGTCTGGCCCGCTTTGAAGAACTGAGCGACTACGAATACCAGCAGCGCAACGAAACCCAGGAAATTTTTATCCCTGTGGCCGAGCGTCTGGGCAATGAAGTGTTCGAGTTCACGAACGTCAGCAAGTCCTTTGGCGACCGCATGCTGATCGACAACCTGAGCTTCAAGGTGCCTGCAGGCGCCATCGTCGGCATCATCGGCCCCAACGGTGCCGGTAAGTCGACCCTGTTCAAGCTGATCTCGGGCCGCGAGCAGCCCGACAGCGGTGAAGTCAAGATCGGCCAGACCGTGAAGATGGCCTTTGTGGACCAGAACCGCGACGACCTGGACAACAACAAAACCGTGTGGGAAGACGTCTCGGGCGGCCTCGACATCATCAACGTGGGCAAGTTCCAGATGGCCAGCCGTGCGTATTGCGGCCGCTTCAACTTCAACGGGGGCGACCAGCAAAAGAAGGTCGGCATGCTGTCGGGCGGTGAGCGCGGCCGTTTGCACCTGGCCAAAACGCTGATCGAAGGCGGCAACGTGTTGCTGCTGGACGAACCGTCGAACGACTTGGACGTGGAAACCTTGCGTGCCTTGGAAGACGCGCTGCTGGAATTCGCGGGCTCCATCATGGTCATCAGTCACGACCGCTGGTTCCTGGACCGCATCGCCACCCACATCCTGGCGGCTGAAGGCGACAGCCAGTGGGTGTTCTTCAACGGCAACTACCAGGAGTACGAGGCGGACAAGAAGCGGCGCCTGGGTGAAGAAGGCGCCAAACCCAAGCGCATGCGGTTCAAGGCACTCAAGTAAAACCGCCGCAAGGCCCGTAAATCCTGCAATACTGGCGGCAATGAACCCCGCAACGAAACGAAAAATCGGCATTGTGGACAACCTCGGCGGCCGCAAGGTGACCGTGTCTGCCTGCCTTGAACTCGCTTTGTCGCAGGCGCCCAGCCTGATGGACCAGGTGCTGGACGGGCTCAAGCTGGCAGCCGGGCTGCAACCCGGCAAGCCGGCGCCGAGTGGGGCCTTCCGGTCCGAACTCAAGCCGGTGATTGCCCAGTTGCTTGATCAGCGCGAATCCTTGCGGAATGCCTTCTCGGGGCAGGTCAGGGTGCTCTCCTACGGAGGCATTGCCGACAACGGGAGCCGCCCCCTGGTCCGTTTTGAAGATATTCAGCTGCTGGACGTGCATCAGCTGGATCAAAGTATCGAGTTGGCCCGCGTCCAGCAGGAACTGGACTACGCCGTGGGCGAGGTGCTGCCCCGGATGAACGCGTTGATGAGCACGGTGATGGGCTGGATCAGCGTCCAGCCCAATATCAACCCGCTGCGCCCTGAACTGTTTGCCAAAGCCCTGCGTGACACGATGGCGGCGCACATCTCGATTGCCGAGGTGCGCAGCGAAGTACTGGCCTCGGCCGCCGGCCGGCTGGGTGTGGCGCTGCGCCAGATTTACCGGGAACTTTCCGAGTGGCTGATGTCGCACGGTGTCGAGCCCGCCGGGTTGACTGCACCGACCCTGGCGGCTGTGGCCGCACCGAACAGCACGGGCAAGACGAATGAAACGACGCGGGCGGTCATGACGCTGGAGCGCCTGCGCCGGCTCTTTTCGGCAGATCTGGGGGAGCTGGCCGGACGTCCCGGCAACGATTTCCTGCATACGGTCCCGGCTTCCGTGTTCGCCTTGCAGGACATGAAGCAGGTGGAGGGCATGATCCGTCGCCTGGAGTTGCGCAAGAAGGAACAAGCGTCGATTTCCGGCAATGCGGCGGCGCAGCATATCGACTTGTCCCACCGGGGACCCCTGGATGGCCGCCAGCTCGGGCAGCAGATCGGTGAGGAAGTCACCCGGATGATGCTGGACAACCTGACACAGGACGAACGCCTGCTGCTCAAGGTCCGCTGCGTCTTGCAGGGACTGGGCCCCGCGCTGCTGGCGCTCTCGCAGTCGGATGTCCGTTTTTTCAGTGACCCCAAACACCCGGCCCGTCAATTTCTGGACCGGGTGACCGACCGCAGCCTGGCCTTCACAAGTGAGTCGGACGACGGTTACGCCTGGTTTGTAAGGTCGATTGATGCAGCCGTGCAGGCCATTGTGGCCTCCCGGGCGCCCAAGTCGATGGCCTTTGCGCACGAACTGGAGACCCTGCTGGCCGTCTGGCAGAAGGAAGACAAGGCGCAGATGCAGTTGCGCGAGGAGACGGCACGTGCGTTGCTGCACGTCGAGCAGCGCAACCTGCTGGCCCAGCGACTGGTCGACCAATGGCTTGGCAAGCTGGGTGAGCAGCCTGTGCCGGTACTGGTGCGCGGTTTCCTCCTGGGGCCATGGGCGCAGGTGGTTGCCGAGTCCCAACTGAACTGCACCCGGGGCAGCAGCGACCCGCAGGGTTACATGGCCCTGGTTGATGACCTGATCTGGAGTGTGCAGCCCCGGCTGGCGCGTCGCAATCCGGTCAGGCTGGTCGACATGATTCCCGGCATGTTGACGACGTTGCGCTCGGGACTGCAGATCATCTCCTATCCGCCGGCCCGGATCGGACTGTTTTTTGATGAGTTGATCGCCTGCCATGAGGCGGTCCTGCAGGAGGCGCGTTCTGCGCGGGAGAAGTCCGACGCCGTATTGGCGATGTTCGACGATGCCGCCGAGTTGGCGGTGCGCGATGCGCAGGAGGGCGACGCAACGGATGCCATGCCGTCGGAGGCCCCCTGGCTGGCCGCGGCCGAGACCTCCGGTGCCGGCTATCTGGAAGCCGAGTCGGTCATGCCGCTGGACCCTTCCACCCTTGAAGTTTCCGTGGCCGATCAGAAAGCAGCCGAGTCTGCCAGTGAAACCATCAGCGAAGGTGCCTGGGTCGAGTTGATGCTTGATGGCGAATGGACTCGCCTGAAGCTGACCTGGAGCAGCCCGCACCGCACACTGTTCATGTTCACCTCTACGCGTGGGCGTGCGCACTCCATGTCCCGGCGCTCGATGGCGCGTCTGCTGTCCACGGGAATGATCCGCATCGTGTCTGCGGGACTGATGCTGGACGGTGCGCTCGACTCCATTGCGCAGGCCGCCTTGCGCAACAGCCTTGCGCAATCCACCGCGCCCGGCAACGGGGACGCGTGACACGGCCTCCTGCCGCCATTGCGCTTTCTCATGACCGCCCTGCAGGACACGTATCAAAGCTGCCTCCGGTATGCGGCTGCGCGGGGCGAAATGCTGATCAAGAGCATGATCGACGATGCACGAAGGGGCATTTTCAAGCGGGTCGGCGCCTCAGCCGACATGCTCCAGCGCGATCCCCTGCAGGATGCGCTGCGGTTGCTCAACAAGTACGAGCCGTTTTTGTGCCGCCGCTTCCCGGAGCTGCTGCTGGAGGCGTTTGTGTCCACTGCGGTACTGGACGCCCAAAAAACCAGGTCACGCGATCCGATCAGCTTTGAACAGCTGGAATTGATGGACGAAGTGCAGGTCCAGGAACGTGTGGAAGTTGCGCGGATCCAGCAGGCGGCGCTGCTGGCCGTGGACGTCGAACTCAAGGACCTCAATCGCATGATTTGTGGCGCGCAAGGCCTGCACAGTGTGCTGGCGGACCGCAACCCGATGCGACCGGAGACCTATGCGCGCGCCTTGCGTGCCGTGATGGTGCAAAGCCAGGTCGCGCCAGAGGTTCGCCTGATCTGGATGCAGTACATGGGGGAGTCGCTCGGCGAGGCGCTGGTGACGATTTACCAGGAGGTTGGCCGGATGTTGCGCCAGGCCGGTGTCGAACCGGCGGCCTACCTGGTCATCCAGGGGACTGGCGGGGTCCGGATACCTGACGTTGCGGGCGTGACGGCGCAATCCCATGGTGTCTTCGATGTGGATCACCGGCCTGCCCGGCGCGGCGCGGATGGCATGGGTTCGGCTGACCGCGAAGAAAAACTCCTGACACTTGGGCATTTGCGCCGTCTTCTGGCAGGGGAGCTGGACGACGCAGAGGACAACGGGGCCGCGGATTGGGGCGGGGACCGTGGGGGGGCGCAGGCCACGCCCCGGCAGGCCTACGCCCACACGGTACCGGCTGCTTTCGAGGCGCTCGAAGAGATGGAGCAGGTGGAGACCGTGATCCGGCGTCTCGCCGGCCGCCGGCGCGGACCCGCCGATGCCGGGTCGCCAGCCGGCAGCACCGTCGATCCACGGCACCAGTTGCGGGGCAACCCCCGCGGGATGGGGCAGGCGCTGGGCCTGGAGGTCGTGGGGCTGATGGTGGACAACATTGCGGCGGATGGCCGGCTCCTGGAGCCGGTGCGGGAGGCCGTCAAGATGCTGGAGCCGGCGTTGCTGCGTCTGGTCTTGAAGGATCCCCGTTTTTTCAGTGACCGCCAGCATCCGGCGCGCCGCCTGCTGGAAGAGATCACCCAGCGCAGCCTGGGTTTTGACAAGGTGACCGCAGAAGGGTTCGACGCCTTCATGCACCCCGTGCAGAGTGCCGTGGAAGCGCTGGCGTCGCTTCCGGTGGAAGGCCCGGAGCCTTTCGAAGTGGCGCTGGATGCGCTGCGCAGCGAATGGGACCAACGCAAGGTCAGGGAGAATGCCCAGCGCGAAGAAGCCGTGCAGGCCCTGTTGTATGCAGAGCAACGCAACCTGCTGGCCGACCGGCTCGCGCGTGAAATTCGCGAGAGCCATGACCTCACGTCGCTGCATCCTGCGGTTGTCGCCATGCTGCTGGGCCCCTGGTCCCTGGTCATGGCCCAGGCCCGCCTGAACAGCCAGAGCAAAGGGGGCGATCCCGGGGAATACGATGGGCTGGTGGCCGATCTGATCTGGAGTGCCAGCCCAGACCAGACCCGGGGCAACAGGGACCAGCTCGTCCGGCTGATTCCCGGCCTGATCCGCAAGGTGCGTGAAGGCCTCGATGGCATCGGCTTTCCGCCCGCCCGCACGGAAGAGTTTTTTGATGTGCTGATGGGGCTGCACCAGCAGACGCTCCAGCCTGCGGCCGTCGCATCCGTGGCGGATCCGACCCAGGTGATGACGCCGCTGCCGACCATTGACGGTGCCCCGGACAGCGCCGGCCCGACCGGTGGCAGCAGCCAGGGGCTGGTGATGCCTGCGGAGACATTTCTCGAAGCGCGTCTGGAATCTGATTCGCGTTCGCCGTTCGACCCGACCCAGCCGATGGACCTGTTTCCCGACCTGCCATCGCTCCCCGGCCCGGAAGCCGCGCCGATGCACCCGGTGGACGCGGCCGGGTTTGAATCCTTGCTGAAACCCGGCGCATGGGTCGAGTTTCTCGGGCAGGGGGCGTGGTCGCGCTCGCAGTTGACCTGGGCCAGCCCGCAGGGCAAGCTGTTCATGTTCACGAGCGCCACCGGGGATGCGCACGCCATGACGCGGCGTGCGCTCCAGCGCCTCTACGATGAAGGCGGCGCGCGCCTGATCTCCAGCCAGGCTTTGGTGGACGGCGCGCTGGATGCAGTTGCCGAGGCGGCGTTGCAGAACAGCCTCGACCTCAAGCTCTGATCTGCTTTTCCCGCACCATCTGGATGTGGTTGCGCAAGGCATACAGCTCGTCAGCGTAAGACAGCGGCACGGTGACCTTCTCCACCTGCTGCTCCAGTGCATCCAGCTCGCCCAGCAGGTCGTGCGCCGCAGTGTCCTGTGCGGACATGCTGTGCTCGATCTCGCGCAGCCGCCCATACCAGCGAAACACCCGCGAGCGGATGCGGAATTCGTACAGCGGCGGCACCACACGCGAGAGCGGCAGCAGGATGGCCAGGATGATGCCCAGTGCCAGCCACATGCGCTCCACCAGATTGGCCAGCCCGAAGGGCAGATAGCGCTGCAGCAGCGGCGGGCCGTTGCGCAGCGTGCGCTCGGCCTCCCTGGCGATCGGGTATTCGCTGTGTCCGATGTGGGGGAATTCACGCGCCCGGTTGAACCAGCCGGCACCGCCGTGAAAGCCCTGTGCCGCCTGCGAAAAAAGTTGCAGCAGCGCCGGGTGCGTGGACTCCCGCGACAGCAGTTCGGTGGTGGAGGCCACCAGCCGTACATCCCGGGGCGGTACGTCGGCGGCCAGATCCACCACGCCGCGTGGCAGCACCACAGGTGTCAAAAAGGCCAGACGCCGCGCGTAGGCCTCGCTCTGCGCAAAGTCCATGAGTTTCACGCCGGGTGTTTGCAGGAGCATCTGCACCATCAGCGCTTCGGGCGCCGAGGCAAACACAATGGCGTCCAGCGCACCGCCCAGAAACGCCACGGTGGCTGGGGTCTGCTCCAGCCGGGACAGCTTGAGCTGGTCAGGATCAATCCGGTTGATCTCGAGCAGCCGCGTCATCAGGGCGGGCACGCCGCTGCCCGGTGTGCCGATGTTGACGCGCAGGCCCTGCAACTGCGTCAGGGACGACAACGTCGCGGCCTCGTCGCGCCCCCGCTTGCCGACGGCCGCGCGTTTGCGGGCCGCGTCTTCCCGGTAAAACAGCCACACCGGCTCGACGAACAGGCTGCCCAGCGAGGTGATGGCCGGGGCCTCATCCCGGGGCGCCGTGGCCTGTGATCCGCCCGTGCCGCCCTGCACGAAGCCCAGATCGGCCTGGTTCTCGCGCAACAGGCGCAAGTTGTCCTGTGCCCCTTCGCTGGGCACCAGCACCACTTCGATGCCGTTGGCCGCCAATGCCTGGGCATAGCGCTTGCCAAAGGCCTCGTAGGCGCTTTGCGCCGGGCCGGTGGCCAGCCGCACCCGTTTGGGCGGGTTGGGGTCAAGCCACCAGTACGCCGCGAGCAGCAGGGCTGCAGCCAGCAGGACCAGCGGTCCGCCTGAAAGCAGCATTTCACGCAGCGAAACCAGGGTGGCACGCACGGTATGGGCCATGTTCCACGGCTTCATCGTGTCGATGAACGTGGGCCCGTGCCAGGCGCCAGATCGGCTGCAGCGGGCAGCGTCAGCGGGCCTGCTGACAGGCTTTGCGCCGCCCGTACCGCGCGCACCGTGGCGCGCGCCACCGCCTCGGCGGCCATGACACCCAGCACCAGCATCCCCGGTGACTTCCCTGCAAGGCCGGTGCCCAGGGCAAACAGCGTGTCGCCGTCCGACAGCGTGTGCACCGGGTTGATGCTGCGCGCCAGTCCGTCATGGCCCATCAGCGCCAGACGCTGCGCCTGTGTCTTGGTCAGTGGTGCGTCGGTGGCGATGACGCCGATGGTGGTGTTGGTGCCGGCCAGAATCGGCAGCGGAGGCTCGCCGCGCAGCAGTGCGCGGCGCGTGTCGCGCAGGCCGGTGCCGTCTGCGGTGCGGGCGCCGGCGATCAGCGCGCCGGTGTCGGGGTCCACCACGTCGCCCAGCGCGTTGCAGGCAATCAGCGCGCCCACCGTCACCCCGTCCAGCGTGACCGAAGCGCTGCCGATGCCTCCTTTCATGGCGCAGGGCATGCCGAACATCTTGCCCACGGTCGCCCCGGTGCCTGCGCCCACGTTGCCCTCGGCCGGCGGCGTGCGTGCAGCCGCAACGCAGGCCTGGTAGCCGGCTTCGGCGTCGGGGCGGATGCGCGCGTCGCCCACATGCAGGTCGAACAGCACGGCGCCCGGCACGATCGGCACCAGCGCCGGGCCCACATTCAGGCCCAGGCCCTGTTCTTCCAGCCAGCGCATCACGCCGCCGGCTGCATCCAGTCCCCAGGCACTGCCGCCGGAGAGCAGGATGGCATGCACGGTGCTGACCAGATTGCCGGGCTCCAGCAGATCAGTCTCGCGCGTGCCCGGTGCGGCGCCGCGCACGTCCACCCCCCCCACCGCGCCACCACGCGCCAGCACCACCGTGCAGCCGGTGGGGCGGCGGGCGTCGGTGCAATGGCCGACTTCGATGCCCTGGACATCGGTGATGGAACCACTGTATTGCGAAAGCGTATCGGTGAATGACGAGGGGGTTGGCAGGTTCAAGGGACGACCTTTTCGATCAGTGTGACGGTGTATTCACCGCCGATCTTATCGGCGACAAAGCGCACCCGGTCGCCGGCTTTGAGCGGCGTCAAGGCACCAGTGTCTTTGGCCCTGAAGACCATGGTCATTGCCGGCATGTCGAGGTTCTTGATGTCTTCGTGTTTCAGCGTGATTTTCCCCGTGGCCGGGTCGATCTTGCGGACTTCGGCCTGGGTCCAGGGGGGGGGCGTGGCCACGGCGGTTGCAGCGCCCGGTGTGGCTGGTGTAACGGGGGGTTGTGCGAAGGCGGTGGTTGCGGCCAGGACCAGCGGCAACGCCCATGTGGCAGTTCTTGAGGTTTTCATGAGGCTTCCTTTCAGGCGTAAGTTTGGTAAACACGGCTGCGGCCATCGGCGTTGACCAGCAGCACGTCGTAGCGGTCCTTGCGGCCCTTGTATTCGGGGCCGTCCATGCCGGGCGAGCCGACGGGCATGCCCGGCACCGCCAGGCCCAGCGCTTTGGGGCGCTCCTTCAGCAGGCGCTGCACTTCGCGCGCCGGCACATGGCCTTCGACCACGTAGCCGCCCACCAGCGCGGTGTGGCAGGAGGCGAATTTCTCCGGCAGGCCGAGCCGGGCGCGGGCGGCGTTGTTGCCGGTCTCGTAGGTCTTGACCGTGAAGCCGCTGGCCTGCATGTGGGCGATCCAGTCCTTGCAGCAGCCGCAGTTGGGGTCTTTCCAGACCTCGACCGTGGGACGGGCGGCCTGCGCCAGCGTTGGCAGGGCAAGTGCCGCGGCGCCGGCGGCGGCCAGGGCGCGGAGGAGGGTGCGCTTTTGCATGGTGATTTCTCCTGGAGGGATAAAAGAAAAAGGAACAGGGGTACAAAGAATCAGCGGGGCGTGACGACGATCTGCCCGACCATGCCCGCGTCAAAGTGGCCGGGGATCAGGCAGGCGAAATCGAAGGTGCCGGCGCGGTTGAAGGTCCAGACGATGTCGCCGCGCCGGCCCGCGGGCACATGGGCCATGTCCGGTGCGTCGTGCGCCATGCCAGGGTGCTTTTTCATCAGTTCGGCGTGGGCCTGCAGTTCCTGCGGGGTGCCCAGCACGATCTCGTGCAGCACCCGGCCGCGGTTGACGGCGCGCAGGCGCACGGTTTCGCCTTCGCGCACGGTGATGCGGCTGGGCTCGAAGCGCATTGCATCCGTCATGCGCAGGGTGATGGTGCGCTGGACGTCGCGGGCCTCGCCGGCGATGCCCCAGGCCTTCTGCTCCTTGATCACTGGCGCCGCCACGGCAGTGTGACGGGTGTTTTCATGGGAAAAAGCGGAACTTCCCATCGTGGATAGGACCAAGATTGCTATTAATTCAGGAATAAGTTTCATTGGATGGATGCGCGGGTTCGTGTTGGTGGGGCTCAGTGGTGGCTGCCGTGGCCTGTGGGCTTGCGCGCGCTGGCGCCGGCGGGGGCGGTGTCGGCCGCGGGCTGGCGCGGTACCGGCGGCAGGTTGCCGGCACGTACCCCGGTACCGCCCGATCCCGGCGCCCCCGCCCACTCCCAAGCCTGGGTGCCGGGGGGCTGTGTGTAGTTGCCCGGATCTTTGTAGTCGCCCGGGGCCAGGTCGGCGCGGACTTTCAGCGTGCTGAACATGCCGCCCATCTCGATCGGGCCAAACGGCCCCTGGCCCGTCATCATGGGGTGGGTGTTCTCGGGCAGCGGCATCTCCATGGCGCCCATGTCGGCCATGCCGCGTTCGCCCATGACCATGTAGTCGGGAATAAGTTTCTGGATTTTCTGCACCAGCCCCCGGTGGTCCACGCCGATCATGGTGGGCACGCCGTGGCCCATGGCGCCCATGGTGTGGTGGCTCTTGTGGCAGTGCAGCGCCCAGTCGCCGGGCTCGTCGGCGATGAATTCGACCTGGCGCATCTGCCCCACGCCAATGTCCGTGGTCACCTCGGGCCAGCGCGCCGATTTGGGCACCGGCCCGCCATCGGTGCCCGTGACCTCGAACTCGTGGCCGTGCAGGTGGATCGGATGGTTGGTCATGGTCAGGTTGCCCACGCGCAGGCGCACGCGCTCGCCCAGGCGCGCCACCAGCGGGCTGATGCC
>ERZ1034365.1731-NODE-1731-length-10756-cov-2.676749_pt1 | contig 10756 bp, 8 predicted proteins | sample MGYA00520615_ERZ1034365 | MGnify/ENA primary metagenome ERZ1034365 (study PRJEB33736, sample SAMEA104284505) | Azolla filiculoides | biome: Urban; feature: Water surface; material: Ditch water | place: Netherlands | collected 2015-10-28 | depth 0-0.1 m ... | reverse complement strand
CCCAAACGCTTCTTCTTGTCCGCTTCGTATTCTTGGTAGTTGCCATCAAAGAACACCCATTGGCTATCGCCTTCAGCAGCCAAGATGTGTGTGGCAATACGATCGAGGAACCAACGGTCATGCGAGATCACCAGTACGGAGCCGGCAAATTCCAGCAAGGCATCTTCCAGCGCGCGCAAAGTTTCCACATCCAGGTCATTTGACGGTTCATCCAGCAGCAGTACATTGCCCCCCGAAATCAGGGTCTTGGCCAAGTGCAGCCGCCCGCGCTCTCCGCCTGAAAGCTGACCGACGATTTTCTGCTGGTCGGCACCCTTGAAATTGAAACGGCCAATATAAGCGCGCGAAGGGGTTTCATAACGGCCCACCTGCAGAATGTCCGAGCCGCCTGAAATCTCGTCAAACACAGTCTTATCGCTGCTCAAGGCATCGCGGCTCTGGTCCACATAAGCCAGTTTTACGGTCTGGCCTATGTTCACTTCGCCACTGTCCGGCTGCTCTTTACCGGTAATCATTCTGAACAGCGTGGATTTACCGGCACCGTTGGGGCCGATGATGCCGACAATGGCACCCGCAGGAATGCTGAAACTTAAATTATCAATCAGCAAGCGGTCATTGAATGCCTTGCTGACATTGTCGAATTCAATCACCTGGTCACCCAGGCGCTCACCGGCAGGAATGAAGATCTCCTGCGTTTCATTACGTTTCTGGTACTCAGCACTAGCCAGCTCTTCATAGCGGGCGATACGCGCCTTGCTCTTGGCTTGGCGCGCTTTCGGGTTTTGGCGTACCCATTCCAGCTCGGTGTGCAGAGCTTTACGGCGCGCAGATTCCTGCGCCTCTTCCTGCGCCAGTCGCGCCTCTTTCTGCTCCAGCCAGCTTGAGTAATTGCCCTTCCATGGAATACCGTGACCACGGTCCAGCTCAAGAATCCATTCCGCTGCATTATCGAGGAAATAACGATCATGCGTGACTGCCACCACGGTACCGGGGAAGCGCACCAGGAACTGTTCCAGCCATTCCACAGACTCTGCATCCAGATGGTTGGTCGGCTCATCCAGCAGCAGCATATCCGGCTTGGATAGCAATAATTTACACAGTGCCACGCGGCGTTTTTCACCGCCGGATAAGGGGCCTATTTTTGCATCCCATGCCGGCAGGCGCAGCGCATCCGCCGCGATTTCCAGCTGATGTTCAACATCGGAACCGCTGGCAGCAATAATGTTTTCATACTTGGCCTGCTCTTCAGCCAGCTTGTCAAAATCCGCATCCGGATCGGCATAGGCGGCATATACTTCTTCCAGCTTCTGTTTGGCCTGCATCACCTCACCCATGCCGGACTCAACCTCTTCGCGGACGGTTTTTTGGGGATCAAGCTGCGGCTCCTGCGGCAGATAGCCGATAGAAATGCCAGGCTGCCATTGCACTTCGCCTTCAAACTCTTTATCCACACCCGCCATGATGCGCAATACGGTAGATTTACCTGAGCCGTTCAAACCGAGCAAGCCGATTTTTGCACCAGGGAAGAAGGACAGGGAAATGTCTTTAATAATCTGTTTTTTAGGAGGGACAATTTTGCTCACACGGAGCATAGACATTACATATTGGGCCAAAATGAATACCTTTTAAAAATTTGCTGATTTTAAAGTGTGAAAGCTTAACAGAAACAGGGCATATCAAGGTAGACCCGGCGTTTATTGCAGAAGGTAAGCGGTATAATGCGCTCAATCAAAACTACTGAAACAATCTCCGATCATGGCTATCAAATCAACAATATATAAAATCGACCTGCAAATCGCAGATATGGATCGCCATTATTACGCCCAGCATAACCTCACGTTGGCGAGACATCCTTCTGAAACCGATGAGCGGCTGATGGTAAGGCTCATCGCGTTTATGCTTTACGCCAATGAGGCACTTATCTTTGGCAAAGGCCTCAGTGACGATGAAGAACCGGATTTATGGCAGAAAGACCTGACCGGTGCGATTGAACTATGGATAGATGTAGGCTTGCCGGATGAGCGTGAAATACGCAAGGCGTGCGGACGTTCTGCACAAGTGGCTGTCGTGCTATACGGAGGCCGGATTGCCGATATGTGGTGGGAGAACAACAGCAAGGCCTTGCTGAAACTGAACAACCTAAAGGTAATCAACCTGCCGGACACACAGGAAATCGCAGACATTGCCTCACGCGGCATGGCGATCAGCTGCACCATTCAGGATAAACAGATTTTATTGGGGCACGCCAGCGGCAGCGTGGAAATCAATCCGGTCATTCTGAAATAATACAAAATCAGTATTAGCGCTATAGGCCCCAACCATGCGGGCAAACGCGTATGGATACAACGGTAACAATGTGCGAGTATTATAGCCGGCGTTAATTTAGCGCCATAGAAAGCAAACCTGGAGAGATCAATCATGAACAAAGATCCAGTGAAACTGTCGCAGAAAGAACTCGACAATATCCACGCCTACTGGCGCGCCTGCTGCTATCTTGCGGCGGGCATGATATATCTGCGTGACAATCCATTATTAAAACAGCCGCTGCGTCAGGAACACATCAAAAGCCGCCTGCTAGGGCACTGGGGAGCTAGTCCCGGCCTTGCTTTCACCTATATTCACCTGAATCGCCTTATCAAAAAATATGATCTTGATGCGATTTTTCTGGCTGGCCCTGGCCATGGCGCACCCGGCATGCTGGCACCTATCTACCTGGAAGGCACTTACAGCGAGGTTTACCCCAACAAAGGCGAAGACGAAGCCGGCATGCGCAATTTTTTCAAGGAATTCTCGTTTCCAGGCGGTATCGGCAGCCATTGCACACCGGAGATGCCAGGCTCCATCCATGAAGGCGGCGAGCTTGGCTACAGTGTTTCACATGCATTCGGCGCCGCCTACGACAACCCGGATTTACTGGTCACCGTCATGGTCGGCGATGGGGAATCGGAAACAGGCCCCTTGGCCACTTCATGGCATTCCAACAAATTTCTAAATCCGATACGCGATGGCGCTGTATTGCCGGTGCTGCACCTTAATGGCTACAAGATCAATAACCCAACTTTCCTGTCGCGCATTTCGCATGAAGAACTGGAAAACCTGTTTAAAGGCTACGGCTGGACACCGCACTTTGTGGAAGGCAACGACCCGATGCAGATGCACGCCAGGATGGCAGAAACCATGGAGCAATGCGTAACGGAAATCCGCCGCTTGCAGCAAGAGGCACGCAGCAGTGGCAGAGCATCACGGCCACGCTGGCCGATGATCATATTGCGTTCACCCAAAGGCTGGACCGGACCCAAAGAGGTTGATGGCCACAAAGTGGAAGGATTCTGGCGCGCACATCAGGTGCCGCTGGGCAATATATGCGGCAATCCGCAGCATTTGGCGCAATTGGAAGCATGGCTGCGCAGCTATAAACCAGAACAGTTGTTCGATACTAGCGGCAAACTTTTAACTGAGCTGAAGGCCCTGGCACCAACAGGCACGCGCCGCATGAGCGCCAACCCCAAAGCCAATGGCGGGCTGGTGCGCAAGGAGCTGCGCATGCCAGACTACCGCAACTATGCAGCCAACGTGGTCGCACCTGGCAAAATCAGCGCGGGCAATACGCAAGCACTGGGCGAGTTTTTGCGCGACATCATGAAAGATAACATGGATAATTTCCGTGTATTTGGCCCGGACGAGAACACCTCCAACAAACTAGATAGTGTGTATAAAGTGAGCAAAAAAACCTGGCTCGCCGAATATCTGCCTGAAGATGCTGACGGCGGTGAACTTGCGCCAGATGGCCGCGTCATGGAAATGCTATCGGAACACACGCTGGAAGGCTGGCTGGAAGGATATCTACTGACGGGTCGCCATGGCTTTTTCTCCACCTATGAAGCTTTTGTGCATGTGATTGATTCCATGTTCAACCAGCATGCCAAATGGCTGGCGATGAGCAAAGCTGTGCCATGGCGCGCACCGGTTTCATCGCTCAACCTGTTAATCACTTCTACCGTATGGCGGCAAGACCATAATGGCTTTACGCATCAGGATCCAGGATTTCTAGATGTGGTTGTCAACAAGAGTCCTGACGTTACGCGTATTTATCTGCCACCAGATGTAAACTGCCTATTATCGGTAGCGAATCACTGCCTGAAAAGCACCGACTACATCAATGTCATTGTGGCTGACAAGCAAAAACATCTGCAATATCTGGATATGGATGCCGCCATCATCCACTGCACCAAAGGCTTGGGCATCTGGGAGTGGGCAAGCAATGACGGTAATGCCGAACCGGATGTAGTGATGGCATGTGCCGGCGACATACCGACTAAAGAGGCGCTGGCAGCGGTAGTATTGCTGCGCGAACATTTCCCGCAGCTTAAAGTGCGCTTCATCAACGTAGTCGATCTATACAAACTGACGCCATCCTGTGTGCATCCGCACGGCTTGTCTGACGATGATTTTGACAGTTTGTTTACCATCAACAAGCCAATTATCTTTAACTTCCACGGTTACCCATGGTTGATTCACCGCATGACTTATCGCCGCACCAACCACGTCAACCTGCATGTGCGCGGCTACAAGGAAAAAGGCAGCATCAACACACCACTGGAACTGGCGATCCAGAACGAAATTGACCGCTACAGTCTGGTAATGAGCGTGATTGACCACATACCGGCCCTGCACGTGGCAGGGGCGCATGTAAAAGAGCAGATGCGCAACCAGCAGATTGCGTGCTGCCAGTATGCTTACGAATATGGCGTTGATCTGCCGGAAGCTGATGACTGGACGTGGCCAACTTGAGCATACTCACCATCAATTGCGGCTCATCCAGCCTTAAGGCGAGCCTGTTTCTCATAAACGGCGACAGGCGCGACTTTCGCTATGAACATATCAGCGATGATAAAACGCATAGTCTGCAAGAGGCTTTCAAACATCTACTCCATGACTTGGGGTCAGACAAACCGACCGTGGTGGGGCACCGTTTTGTGCATGGCGGTGAGATTGCCAGTGCCGCCAGAATCATTGATGACATCGAACGTGAACGTCTAAACAGCCTGACCCATCTCGCCCCCCTGCATCTGCCGAGCAATTTGTTAGGGTTGGATTTATGCCGCCAGTTATTCAACGTGCCGCAGATCGCCTGTTTTGATACCGCTTTTCATAGCAGCATGCCAGAGCTATCAAAACATCTGCCGATACCTGATGAACTGGGCCTGCATCGATTTGGCTTTCATGGCCTTAACTATGCTTATATTGCACAGGTGCTGCCTGGGATCATTGGTGCAACCGCCTACAAAAAAGTGATTGTGGCACATCTGGGCAGTGGCGCCAGTTTATGCCTGATGGAAAATCTGAAATCGGTAGATACCACCATGGGTTATACGCCGGCCGGCGGCATTACCATGGGCACACGCAGCGGCGACATGGATCCAGGCGTGATGCTGGAGCTGGCGAAACGTTACAGCCCGGAACAGCTTGGCGACATGGTATTTCATAAAATGGGGCTGCTGGCGCTGTCTAACGGTGAAAGTGCAGAAATGCAGGACTTGCTGGCAAGCCAGAGTGACCATGCCAGGTTTGCCGTTGAATATTTCTGCCAGCAGGTACGTGGCGCCATCGGTAGCCTTGCAGCGAAAGCGGGCGGGATCGATGCGTTGGTATTTACAGCAGGCATTGGCGAGCATGCAGCCGTCATCCGGCGAAAGATCTGCGAACCTTTAACATTCATGGGGTTGGCTTTAGACGCCGGTTTAAACGAGTCAAATGCCGCAAGAATCGAATCGGACGCCAGCAAACCCATTGCCATCATCGCGGCAGATGAAGAAATCATGATTCGTGATTTATGCGTCAGCATGCTGGGTAAGTCATGAAATCTGAACTCATTGCTGTTTTCTGTATTTTCTCGATCCCTATTGCTCATGGCTATGCTGCCGAAAGCATTGATACTGCAGCGATTGTGTCTGAACACAACAGATTGCGCACCGAAGCCGGAGTGACTGAGCCACTAAGCTACGCTCCGGCATTGGCAAAATCTGCGCAAGCCTGGGCAAACCATTTTCAACAATCCCATCACTGCCAGATGCAGCACAGCCATGCAAAAGAGGGCTATGGCGAAAATCTCTATTGGGCAAGCCCGTTAATCTGGTCGAATGGCCGCACCGAACTGCGTACCATTGCAGCCGCTGAAGTCATCTCCAGCTGGGGCAAGGAAAAAATAGATTATGACCATGTGAGCAATACCTGTGCGCTTGGCGCAGAGTGTGGTCATTACACTCAGATCATATGGCGTGACACGAAAAAAGTGGGCTGCGGATTCGCCGTGTGCAGCGATAGCCGGGAGCAGGTATGGGTCTGCCACTACTCCCCAGCAGGAAATATACTTGGTGAAAAGCCGTACTAAACAGCCTGCAAAAACCGATTTAAAGGCCAATCTCCGACATAAAACAGAAACGGTGCGTGTGTTTTTTGCGCTGTGGTCTAATTGCCGTATTCAGCAACGACTTCATGTCATTGCAAAACAGCTGCAGCCGCAATGCCAAGGCCGTGTGATGCGCATTGAGACATTGCACATGACGCTGCAGTTTATCGGCAATATCAAACGCGCTGATCTGCCTAAATTGCTGACTGCCGCCAGCAAGGTTGCTGCACCGCCATTCACACTGGCACTGGAAAAAATCGCATTCTGGAAACATAACCGCATCGCCTATGCCACATTGAATAGCCATGCACCGGAACTAGATGCACTAGTGTTGGCATTAAAAACTCAATTAGCCGCCGCGGGCGTTATCTATACAGACAGCAAATTCAGCCCGCACGTCACGCTGCTGCGCAACGTCGAACACACACTGCCAACGCACGATTTCACTGCGGTTGAATGGCAGATAGCCTCTTTTGTACTGGTGGAATCAAAGTTAACTGACCAGGGCGCACATTACAAAATACTGCATCAGTGGCCGCTTTCCCTTACTCCACCGTCACTGACTTAGCCAGATTACGTGGCTTATCAACATCGGTGCCTTTCAATAAGGCCGCATGATAAGCCAATATCTGCACCGGGATCGTATGCAGGATAGGGGAGAGCACTCCCACATGGCGCGGCGTACGGATCACATGCACGCCTTCTGAAGCGGTAAAGTGGCTGTCGGCATCGGCAAATACAAATAGTTCACCACCACGCGCTTTCACTTCCTGCATGTTCGACTTAACTTTTTCAAGTAACACGTCGTTCGGGGCAATCACCACCACCGGCATATCGCTATCGACAAGCGCCAAGGGACCGTGTTTAAGCTCGCCGGCAGGGTAGGCTTCAGCATGGATATAAGAGATCTCCTTAAGCTTCAATGCACCTTCCAGGGCAATTGGGTAATGAATGCCGCGCCCCAGGAACAGCGCATGCTGTTTGTTGGCAAATGATTTTGCCCATTCACGGATTTGCGGTTCAAGATTCAGGGCATGCTGGATGCTGCCTGCCAATTGGCGCAAGGCCGTTAAATGCTCCTGCTCCGCAGCCGCATCAAGTAAGCCGCGTTGTTTAGCCAGCGTAGCCGCTAATGTAAACAAAGCGACTAATTGGGTAGTAAAGGCTTTGGTGGAGGCCACGCCAATTTCAGCACCGGCACGGGTATAGAACACTAGTTGTGAGGCTCGTGGAATGGCACTTTCCTGCACATTACAAATAGCAAGAGTCAGGTGCTGGCCTAAAGCCTTGGCATGTTTCAGCGCTTCCATCGTATCCAGCGTTTCGCCTGACTGTGAAATGGTCACAATCAGCTGCTTTGGATTAGGCACAGACTCGCGATAACGGTATTCACTGGCGATCTCGACATTGGTAGGCAATTTGGCGATGCTTTCCAGCCAATATTTAGCAGTAAGCGCAGCGTAATAGCTGGTACCTGCTGCCAATATTAAAATGCTGTCCACCTGCTTGAATATCTCGCCGGCAGCTTCGCCGAACAGGGCCGGAGAGAAGCTATTATCGTCAATCAGTGCTTCAATGGTATCGGCCAATGCACGTGGCTGCTCATGAATCTCTTTTTGCATAAAGTGTGCATAAGGCCCCAGCTCCATGCTGGCGAGCGATACATCGCTCATATGGATTTTACGGCTGACTTGTTTGCCATCACGGCCAAAGATCGTCACGCCATCGCGGCGGATATCAGCCACATCGCCATCTTCCAGATAAATGACTTTACGTGTCACAGACAGCACGGCGGATACATCTGAGGCGATAAAATTTTCACCTTCGCCCAAACCGAGCAGCAAAGGACAACCCAGACGCGCTGTGACCATATGCTCAGGTTCTTTCACTGAAATAACACTGATGGCAAAAGCCCCCGTGAGCTCGCTTACGGCTTTTTGTGTGGCCGCCAGCAGGCTCAGGTTTTGATGATAATAATGAATCAGGTGCGCGATCACTTCGGTATCGGTTTGTGAGGTAAACTCGTAACCAAGAGCTCTCAGGCGGGTGCGCTGCTCATCATGGTTTTCGATAATGCCGTTATGCACCACGGCAATTTCATTTTTTGATACATGCGGATGCGCATTGCTTTCAGTGACGCCGCCATGCGTTGCCCAGCGGGTGTGACCTATACCAACCAAGCCAGTTAACTTAAGCTCATTAGCTTTATCGGTCATATTGGATACGCGCCCCACAGCTCGCACGCGCTCAATGCCAGAAGCATTCAGTACCGCAACGCCTGCTGAGTCGTAGCCACGATATTCGAGTCGGCTCAAGCCTTCAATCAGCGTTGACACCACATTTCTATTTGCTACTGCACCAACAATCCCACACATATTTTTATGTCTTTCTTAGGCGTTACTTTTTAATTTTCTGCGGACGTTTCCAACCGGCAATCGATTTTTGCTCTTTAGCACGACAGAACGTCAGCTGGTCTGGCGGCGCATCCTTAGTTATTGTTGAACCGGCGGCAATCGTCGCACCACGACCAATAGTTACCGGTGCAACCAGCTGGGAATCTGACCCGATGAAAGCGTCATCTTCAATCACAGTCCTGAATTTATTGGCGCCATCGTAGTTGCAGGTAATGGTACCGGCACCGATATTGACTTTTTTGCCTACGGTACTATCCCCGACATAACTTAAATGATTGATTTTACTGCCTATATCCACCTGCGCGTTTTTAAGCTCCACAAAATTGCCGACATGGGTCTCGGCTGCCAAGGTAGTACCGGGACGCAAGCGCGCAAACGGGCCGATACGGGCATTTTCACCAATCTGCGTGTCATCTATATGGGTAAATGGCGCAATCTGTGTACCCGCTGCAATGACGGCATTTCTAATCACGCAATTTGCAGCGATTTTCACATGGTCACCCAACGTTACCTTGCCTTCAAATACACAGTTCACATCAATCTCAACATCGCGCCCACAATTGAGTGCGCCACGTACATCCAGGCGGGCAGGGTCTTTCAACGTCACGCCTTGCTGTAACAACCTGTTGGCGATTCTAGTTTGATAGATGCGCTCAATCTGCGCCAGGTCTGTCTTCGAATTAATGCCCGTTACAGACCACTCATCCGGTGTGATTTCAGCCACTACATCAACCTGATCTTTAACCGCCAATGCGACAATGTCGGTTAAATAATACTCACCCTGAGCATTATTGTTGGTTAACTGCGACAGCCATTGCAGCAAATGTACATTTGGCATCGCCATAATGCCGGTATTCACTTCGGTGATTTTATGCTGTTCTTCAGTCGCGTCTTTATGCTCAACGATTGCTGTTACCCCACACATCGCATTGCGTACGATGCGACCATAACCGGTTGGGTCGGCTTTATTGAAAGACAGTATCGCCAGTTTATTTTCAGCCTGCAACAGCAGTTTCCGGCACGCTTCTGCGTCTATCAGCGGAACGTCACCAAGCAAAATCAGCGTATCGGCATCGGTATCCAAATGCGGCACGGCCTGTTGCACTGCATGGCCGGTACCATGCTGCTCGGCCTGATTGACCCAGATGATTGCTTCATGTGCAAACGTCTGTTTGACGGTTTCACCGCCAAAACCATACACCACAATGATTTTATGTGGCATCAACGATTTAGCGCACTCGATGACATGTGCCAAGATGGGCTTGTCGCCAACCGTGTGCAAAACTTTGGGTAAATTAGAGTGCATACGGGTACCTTTCCCCGCTGCCAGAATAACGATATTTAATTTGCTCATGATTGTTTAATGATGTGCTGTTTTAGCCCGTGTGTTTATAGCTAAAGTATAACAAAAAAGGCAGCCTAGGCTGCCTTTTTGCTTGTTACACCATCTGCTTGACTACGGCTATCGTAGGATTAATGCGTAGTTTTGCGTAAGCGCTCAATTGTTTGAATTTGCGCAACGGCCTCAGACAATTCAGCTTGCGCTGTTGCATAATCAATATCTGAAGTTCTGTTTCTGAGCGCTTCTTCTGCAGCTTCTTTAGCTGCAATCGCCTTAGCTTCATCCAGATCGTGACCACGCACTGCCGTGTCTGCCAAAACTGTGATTACACCAGGCTGCACTTCCAGCATGCCGCCTGAGATAAAAATCAAAGTTTCCTGCGTTTCATTGGCCTGCTTGATGCGCAAGGCACCAGGCTTGATGGTAGTAATCATAGGCGCGTGATTTGGGAACAAGCCCACTTCGCCGGCACTGGCAGGTGCAACCACAAACTCAGCTTCACCTGAGAATATGCTTGCCTCTGCACTAACTACATCAACATGAACAGTATTTGCCATTTTTTTTCCTTAAAGCGTTTAACTAATTAACCAA
>ERZ1034365.1727-NODE-1727-length-10767-cov-1.715154_pt1 | contig 10767 bp, 9 predicted proteins | sample MGYA00520615_ERZ1034365 | MGnify/ENA primary metagenome ERZ1034365 (study PRJEB33736, sample SAMEA104284505) | Azolla filiculoides | biome: Urban; feature: Water surface; material: Ditch water | place: Netherlands | collected 2015-10-28 | depth 0-0.1 m ... | reverse complement strand
CGGGATCGGTGCTGGCATAGCCGTTGCGGCCCGAGGCGTAGAGCACGGGGAAGTCGAGCTGTTCGTCATTGGCGTCGAGCGTTACGAACAGGTCGAACACTTCGTCCAGCACTTCCTGAATGCGCTCGTCGGGACGGTCGACCTTGTTGACCACCACGATGGGCTTCAGGCCCAGCGCCAGCGCCTTGCCGGTCACGAACTTGGTCTGCGGCATGGCGCCTTCCGAGGAGTCGACCAGCAGAACCACGCCGTCCACAGCGTGTGGCTCAAGAAATGTGCACCTCGCACTTGCTGCGTCCAGCCCAGTACACACCCCGCCAGCAGCACGATGCCCCATGTCCAGGCACCAGCGCGGGGCGACACGGCACGGAGCCAAACCGCCAGTGCCATGAAGGCAAATCCTGTGGATGCGTGTCCCGCCGGGAAGCAATGTCCGCCACCGCCGTCTTGAACGCCCCAGGCCCAGTGCGACACGTATTGGGCGGTGCCACCAAACTCCGTGAGGTCCCACGGGCAGCTGGTACGGCTGATGCCCTTGATGGCCACCACCGCCAGCAACGACAGCACGATGGTCCCAATCATCCAGGCCCGCTCGCTGCGGGCCAACTGCTTCAAGGCACCCATTGGGCGCCAGATGCAAGTGATCAGCAAAGCCAGCACCACCCAGCCCAATTGACGCGCGCCCTCGTGCATCCAGCCTTTCAGAAACGGGTCGTATTGCAGGGGAAAGCCCTCTGGTGTGGCAAACCAGCGGGCCAGCGGCAGGTCGAGTCCGCTGGCGTCCCACAGCAACAACAGGGGCAAGGCCGCGCCCACGGCTGCCAGGGGACGCCACCGTTGGGAAGCTGGTGAGGATGCGGCTTCATGCATAAACTGTCTTCAGCGCTTTATGGGTGGCGTTTGTTGCTATCAGTTATTTGACACTGTCTGTGCGGCAGGTGCGGTAAGCGTCCAGTGCAGGTTGGTAGACATCGGTTTGCACGTCCATCAGGCCCAGCACGCTGTGGAACAGGTTGTCGTGGGTCAGGGCCTGATCGGCCTGTTTGTTCAAGCATGCCGGACTGAGTGCCAGCCGTTTCTGCAAGGCCGGTGACAACCAGGTGACCCAGGGCACGTGCTTTTGCTCTTTGGGTGCCAGCGCATAGGGCAGGCCGTGCAGGTACAGGTTGTTTTCGCCCAGCGACTCGCCGTGGTCAGAGACGTATAACAACGATGTGTCCGCCGGTTGCGCACCCAACCAGGCCACGGCATCGGCCAGGAAGCGGTCCGTGTAACGCAGTGTGTTGTCATAGGCGTTCACCAGGGCCTCTCGCGAGCAACTTTGCAAGGCGTTGCTGGTGCATTCAGGTTGGAAAAGCTTCAGGCTGTCGGGTGAGCGCTTGTAGTAGGCAGGCCCGTGGCTGCCCATCTGGTGCAGCACCACCACCGTGCCCCGTGCCCGCCGCTCGGGGCTCAAGGCGTCCAGTTGGCTGGCCAATTGCTTGAGCATGATGCCGTCCAGGCATTCGCCGTCTTTGCACAACGCGGGGTCGGTCAGGTCGCGGGTGACCGTGTTGGGTACCCGGTCGCACACGCCTTTGCAGCCCGACTGGTTGTCCAGCCACACCACGGCCAGGCCGGCATGCTGCAACACGTCCAGCAGGTTCTCAAACCGGCCCGACTTGCTTTCGTGCACGTCTTTGCCATGGTGCGAAAACATGCAAGGCACGGAGGCCTGCGTGTTGGTGCCGCACGACATGACGTTGCCAAACCAGACCAGGTTGCCTTCTTTGGCCAGGGCCTGGAGTTGCGGGTTGGTGTCGCGCCCGTATCCGCCAAGTGAAAAGTTGGCAGCCCGGGCCGTTTCCCCCACCACCAGAATCAGCATGGGTGGGCGGCTTTGGGCTGTGTAGCTGGGGCCCAGTTTGGCATCGGTGCCGATGGCTTGCATGGGTTGTTGCACCCGGGGGATGGCATCGGCCACGATGCGGCCGACAGCGTAGAGGCTGTTGAGCGGGTTGATGCGGTAGCGCACATCCTTGTGGTTGCGCATGATGGATGCGAAGTCCTGAAAAATCAGGAACAGCGACAACGCAGCCACCACCAGGGCCACCATCAGGGTGGCCAGATTCTGGGTCACCCGTTTGAGCCAGCGCACCGGCTGCTGTGGTGTGATGGAGCGCTTCCACAGCCACCACGCGGGGGCAATGCCCACCGCCAGCATGGTGACGGCAAAACGGATGGACATCAGATCGGTGGCTTCCTTCACATCGGTGTGCAGCACGTTGAGCAGCATGCTGCTGTCAATGACCACCGAATAGGCCAGCATGAAATGCGTGGCGCTGGCCGCGCTGAGCAACAGAAAAATCGCCACGGGTTTGAACACCCACGGCCACGCCAGCAGAGCCAGCAAGGCAGTCAGGATGGCGGCAACGAAGGTGCCGAAACCGAACATGAACAGCACGCCACGCAGGCCACTGACCTCGGGCAAGGCATTGAGCGACTGCCACAAAGCGATGTTGCCCACCGCTGTCAGCCACAAGGCCGTGATGGTGGCCAACAGCCAAAGCGGCCAAGGGCGTTGAGTGGAAAACGATGAACTCATGAGAGCGTGTTTTTTTTGTGGGCGTGTGGGTGAGAAATGTGACCGGTGGCCAAACGGCACGGAACACGGTAGCGCGTCTGAATGAATGCGGCCTTAATTGGTTCCGCGCATGCAACCGGGCTGCGCCTCGATCGGGGCTTCACAGTCCCCAGCCCAGGCCCAACCGCAAGCCCAGGTACACAGCCATGCCAATGACGATGGTGCCCAGCACGTCTTTGCGCCAGAAAAACCAGGCCGCACCGGCGGCCACGGCAAACAGGCGGGGCTCTTGCCAGGTTTGAATCAATGCGCCCTGCGTCATCACCACTTCGGGGATGACGACAGCCCCCAGTGCGGCAATGGGCGCGTATTGCAGGCCACGTTGGGCCCAATGCGGCAGCGTCCAGGGCTTGTCCGACAGGAAGAACAGGCAGCGTGTGAGCACGGTGACACCCGCCATCAGCACGATGGTGAACAGCGTCCAGGCGTCCGTTTCACCCATGTGAGCCTCCGCCGGTATGCGGTGTGCGCTGGGCGTCAATGATCAACGCCAGCGTCACAGCCACTGCAATGGCCACCACGATGTTGAGCTTGAGCGGCAACGCCCATGCCACAACGGCTGCCATGCCAGACACCGCCATGGACACGATGCGCAGCGGCGACGTGGCCAGCGACAGCATCACCCCCAGCAGCGCCAGAATGCCCGCAAACCCCAGCCCCCAGTGCGTGGGAATGACCTTGGCCAGGGCGATGCCCACCAGGCTGGCCCCCATCCAGGCCACGTAGTTGACGGCGCAGTTGCCCATCAGGTAGGCCTGCTGGGCCTCCAATTCGCTGGCCGGGGTGGACGCATCGGGGTGGTGCGGGAAGCGCCGCGAAAAAAACACATAGCTCAGGTCGGCCGTGAGGTAGCCCGTGACCAGCCGCTCGCGCAGCGGCATGTGCATCACGTAGGGGCGCAGGTGCGCCGAAAACACCACGAACCGCAGGTTGACACAAAACGCTGTGGTCAAAATCACCCACAGCGGCGCGCCGGATGCGATCAGCGGAATGGACGCCAACTGTGCGCTGCCCGCAAACACCAGCAACGTCATGGCCACGGCCTCGACGGCGCTCATGCCTGAATTGATCATGGCCACGCCGGTCATCAGCCCCCATGCGCCGATGCCCGTGGCCACGCTGGCGAGGTCGCGCACACCAATGCGGTACTCGGGGTGGCGGTAGTAAGCGGGACGCAAGAACATGAGGCCGTCAGACTTTGAGGTCTGGCGAGTCACTGGGCGCGTCGCCCAGCACATCGCCCACTGCCACGGGGCAGCCACGCAGGAAATCGGCAGCAGGCAGGCGCTTGCCACCTGCGCGCTGCAAATGGGTGAGCGTCAGCGTGCCCTGCCCGGTCTGCACCGAGATGCCAGTCTCGCTCAGGAGCAAAACAGTGCCTTGTCGCTTATTTGAATTGAATTCATTGCTATCTTTATCTGCAATTTCACCAGGCTGTGCCGTCGCTCCCCACATCTTGAGGGGGTGACCTCGCCACGTGGTGCTGGCACCGGGGAAGGGGTCGAACGCGCGTATGCGTCGGGCAATGGTGGTGGCGCTGTCGGCCCAGTTGACCGTGCTTTCGGCCTTTTCTATTTTGTGTGCGTATGTCACGCCCTCATCGGGCTGGCGCGTGCGGGTCAGGCCACCGCAGGCAGCCAGTTCCAACGCTTCGACCATCAGGCGGCCACCCAAGGCGGCCAGGCGCTCGTGCAGGGTGGCGGTGGTGTCGGTAGGGGCAATGGCCAGGCGCTCGGTGACCAGCATGTCTCCGGTGTCCAGCCCTGCATCCATTTGCATGATGGTCACGCCCGTTTCGGCGTCGCCCGCTTCAATGGCGCGGTGAATGGGGGCCGCTCCGCGCCAGCGCGGCAACAACGACGCGTGGATGTTCATGCAGCCCAGGCGTGGCAGGTCAAGCACCCATTGCGGCAATATCAGGCCGTAGGCTGCCACCACCAGCACGTCCAGCCGGGCATCCAGCAAAGCCTGGCGGGCCGAAGCAGCGTCGTCAGGGTATTTGCCGTCCAGCCGCAGGCTGTGGGGTTGCGCCACGGCAATGGCATGGTCCAGCGCCCATTGTTTAACAGGAGAGGCTTGCAGCTTCATGCCGCGTCCGGCGGGTCGATCGGGCTGGCTCAACACCAGCGGCACCTCGAACCCCGCCGCATGCAGCGCGGCCAGCGCGGTGCGGGCAAATTCCGGCGTGCCGGCGAAGCCCACGCGCAGCGCGGCCATCAGTAGCGGCCTTTGGATGACGAGGCGCCCTGTTCTTCGCGTTCTTCTTTCAACAGTTTGGTCTTGATGCGGTTGCGCTTGAGGGGTGAGAGGTATTCGACAAATACTTTGCCCATCAGGTGGTCCATTTCGTGTTGGATGCACACAGCCAACATGCCTTCGGCTTCAATGGTCTGGGGTTGACCATGCCGGTCAAGTGCCTTCACGGTGACCGCCACCGAACGTTCCACACCGTCATAAATGCCGGGCACCGACAGGCAGCCTTCTTCGCCTTTGTGGCGTTCAGGGCTGGACCAGGTGATCTCGGGGTTGATGAGCACCAGGGGCGCAGGGGTTTCGTCACCCGTGTCAATGACGATCAGGCGCTGGTGCACATCGACTTGCGTCGCCGCCAGGCCAATGCCCTTGGCGTCGTACATGGTGGCAAACATGTCGTCGATGAGCGGTTGCAGCGCATCGGTCACGGCTGGTACGGGGGCTGCCACTTTGTGCAGGCGGGGATCGGGGTAACGCAAAATGGGGAGCAGAGGCATGACGGTGGCGCAGTTGCAAGGGAGAGAATGTCGTTATTTTCGCCACTTTTGTGTTGGCCCCTGCATCGCAGGTGTCAACGCCGTTGCCTCGTCATGGGCTTGCGCGCAAAATCGAAAGCCGTTTGTCAAGATGCCAAGGGCGTGCTGCCCTGGTTTTCCAACGCCAGTCAACATGAAACCACCGTTCAACGCCTTCGCTGTCTCCCCTTTGTCCTGGCAAGCCCGATGGGCCGAAACGCCCGGTCGCGGTTGGGGCCGCGCATGTGTGTTGGCCTTGGCCGGTTGGGTGGCGGTGGGAGCCGCTGCACAGAATTTCCCGGTGACCACACAGCAGCAAGCCACGGCCAAACAGGTGGCCCAGGCAGGCGTGGCATTGAGTGACCTGGCGCCCGACGCGCCTGCCAGTCACACGGTCAAGCGTGGAGACACCTTGTGGGCCATTTCAGGCCTGTTCCTGCGCAGCCCATGGCGTTGGCCCGAGCTGTGGGGCATGAACCTGGCCGATATCCGCAACCCGCACCGCATTTACCCTGGGCAGGTGCTGGTGCTCGACACCTCGTCTGGTCGGGCGGTGCTGCGCGTCAAAGGTGACGACGGCGAGTTGCCCACGGTGCGCGTGTCGCCACGCACGCGATACGAGTCGCTGGCCGACGCCGCCATTCCCATGATTCCGTTGCGCGAAATCGAGCCTTTCCTGGTGGAAGCGCAAATTGTCGATGAGCCGACGTTTGCGCAAGCACCCCGCATCGTGGCCGCCCAGGAGGGTCGCGTGTTGTTGAGCAAGGGTGACCGGGCGTATGCCCGTTCCATCCAGGGCACGGGTGACGGTGGTTTGTCGATGGAACCCGGCGAGCCGCGCAAGTTCAGGGTGTTTCGCAGCGCCAAGCCGCTGAAAGACCCCACCACTGGCGAGGTACTGGGCTACGAGGCCCAGTTTGTCGGCAAGGCTCGGCTGGCGCGTGGCGAGGCAATGCGCGAGGTGGTGACCAAAGACGGCCAGACGGGTCTGGAAATTGAACCGGCCACTATCGATATCGTGACCACCAAAGAAGAAATCCGGGCGGGTGACCGGATGCTGGTCGATGTGGCCATGGAAAACGTGGCCTTCGCGCCGCGCGCGCCGGTCGATGCGCAGGCGGGGCAGATCGTGTCGGTGTATGGCAATGCCGTGCGCTTCGCGGCGCAGAACCAGGTGGTGGTCATTAACCGGGGGCAAGCCCAGGGCTTGGAGGTGGGGCATGTGTTGGCCATTCTGAAAGATGGACAACGCATCGTTGACCGCACAGACGCCAACCAGGTCACGATCCGTCTGCCCAACGAGCGCAACGGACTCATGATCGTGTTTCGCACCTTCGAGAAGCTGTCCTACGCGCTGGTCCTCGACATCACCGATGGTGTGAAGGTGGGTGACCGGTTTACCAACCCCTGATGCGCATGGCTGGGGATCATGAACTCGATGGGTGGCTGCGTCTGAGCCTCACGCCAGGCGTGGGCGACGTGACTGCCCGGCGCCTGCTGACGGCGTTTGGTTTGCCCGAACAGGTGTTTGCGCAGCCCGAGGCCGCATTGAGGCAGGTGGTCAGTGCCGCACAAGCGCGGGCGCTGCTGGCACAGCCCCCGCAGTGGGCACACCAGTGCGAGTTGACGCATGGCTGGTTGGCAGCTGGCAACAACCGGCATGTGCTGACACTGGCAGACGCGGCTTACCCGGCGGAATTGCTCGAGATTGCTGATCCACCGCTGCTGTTGTATGCCTTGGGGGACGCGAGCTTGCTGTCGCACCCCAAGCGGCTGGCTGTGGTGGGCAGCCGCAACCCCACTGCACAAGGTGCGTTGACGGCACGTGACATGTGCCGCTCGCTGGCAGGGGCGGGTGTGTGCATCGTGTCGGGTCTGGCGTTGGGTATCGATGGTGCCGCGCACGAAGGCGCGATGGACGCGGGTGGCAGCACCATTGCCGTGGTAGGCACTGGTCTGGATCGCGTGTACCCACGCCGCCACCTCGACCTGGCACACCGCTTGGCGACGCAGGGGCTGCTGATCAGCGAGTTTCCGCTGGGCACCTCACCCACAGCGGCCAACTTTCCGAAGCGCAACCGGATCATTGCAGGCTTGTCGCAGGGCACGCTCGTGGTGGAGGCCGCGCTGGCCTCGGGGTCTCTGATCACGGCGCGGTGCGCGGCTGACATGGGGCGCGAGGTGCTGGCCATTCCGGGTTCCATTCACTCCACGCAGGCCAAAGGGTGCCATGCCCTGATTCGTCAGGGCGCCAAACTGGTTGAAACTGCGCAAGACGTGCTGGAAGAGCTCCGGGTCACAGGTGGCGCAGCGCTTACGTCTGCGGACAATGTGCCAGACCCGTTTGCAGACGAAGCACACCTTGCTGATGACATGGACAACGCTGACGAGGATGGGGTACCTGTCGGCGGTTCTGGGTCGTCGGGAGATGCTGTGCTGGATTGCATGGGTCATGTGCCCATTGGCTTGGATGCCATTCAGGCCCGTACGGGCCTGCCCACCGCCACCTTGCAGGCGCAATTGCTTGATCTGGAGCTGGATGGGCACTTGGCGCGCATGCCGGGCGGTTTGTTCCAGCGGATTGTGCGAACCTGACAAAACCGCTGACACGGCAGGCCTGCCGGTGCTGGCGTCAGGCGCTCACGTCAGCAGACGTTCGGGGTTGGCATCCAGTTTTTCGAGGGCAGCGCGGGTGGCTCGCACGGTCAGCGACTCTTCTTCGACCGGTAACAGCAAACCAGCTTGCAGATACGAAGCGACCCGCGCGGTTTGTATCAGGAAGCACTGCTGTTGGGCCGTGGCAAAGAGGTACAACTGGCCCCGCTTGCTGCGCCAGGCAAACTGCACCTGGCAAGGGTTGTTGTTGTGATCCAGTCTGAACCACGCGCCCAGTTGCAATTCGAGCGCCCATGCCCGCATGGCTTGGCTGGCGGCCTCACCACCCTGCGCAATGACGACGATGTGCGATGCATCGACGCCTGTGATCATCTCGATGCTGTCCTGGTCCAAGTCCAGATCGCCCACACCGTCTTGGGGCAAAAAATCTTCCAGGCTCGACAGGTTGCGCGTGACCTCGGCCAGCTGGTCTGCCGGAATGGTTTCGGTGCGCGACATGAATGCATCGGCAAGAATGTCGCTGATGCGTTTGATCTGCTGGTCTTGCGATGCCGTGTCCATGCCCAGCATGGCCATGCCTTTGCGCAGCCGCGTCAGCAGGTTGGGTAACTGCGCAATGACCTGCGCACGCTCGGCCCGAGAGGGTTTGGCACTGGCCGCCCACAACAAGTCTGATGCCGTGGATTTGAGCATAGCCATGATGTCGGGCTTGCCCTCGAACTTGATGCTGGCAACAGCCAGCACCTCTGCCCAGACCTTGAACAGGAAGTCGCGGATGTCGTCACGCACCGGCATGTCATTGAGTTGCTTGCGCAGCTCGATCGTGTACTGAACTGTCAGCGTTTCTTTCAGCTCCACTTGCTGGGCGATGCTGACCAGCTTGCCCGCCGGGCCCTGAGACTGCAGGTGTTTGGCCAGAAACGACTGGAACTCGTCATATGCCAGCTGGAACACGCGGCGGCCCGTTTCCGGGTATTGCTCGATGACCTGCACCACCCGTCTGATTTCAACTTCAAGCGCCTGTGCGCTGACCTCGGACATGTTGGCATCGAATCCCAGCGCGCACGATCCCATGCGGTCAATCAGTCGGCGTGCAGGGTGTTGCAAGGTGCTGAAAAAATCAGGCTCGGCCAGTGCCACCCGCAACACGGGAATTTGCAGCCGGGCAAACCAGACGCGTAACGATGCTTGTATGCGGTCTTCGGCCAGGATGCTCTGGAACATGAGTGCCACAATTTCAATGATGGCCTTCTCATTGGGCGATTCAGCCGCCTGCTTGAGTTCGCTGCTGCGCTGTCGCATCACATGGATGTAGTCATCCATCTGGGCGGGTGTCACTTCGACGCCCCCGGCCGGGCCGCCCCCCTCAACTTGCGAAAACCCCTGCAATTTGCCGGGTTGCAACAGCGCATTCAGGCGTGGGCTTGGGCTGGCATGGGGTGCCTCGGCAGGCAGACTGGACACAAGTGGTGCCCCTTGATCGGCAAACAGGCGCTTAATACGGCCCATGACCTCCTGCGTCTGCGCCCGTGCCTTGCTCCACCACTCACCGCCAGAACCCGCTGCTTGACCCGCATGCGCGTCAAACCGGGCCGTGGGTGCAAAACTGGTGTCGTCCTGCCGTTGCCGTGGAGTACCAGCGCCTGGGTGAGGCATGGCCTGCGTGGCCACATGGGCCGGGGACTCTCCCGAAGCGCCACCACTGGCTGCATTGGCTGTGCCCGGGGCCGACGGCGCTTTGCGCACCGCATTTTTCAGGTCGATTTCGGGCATCACCCCATTGGTGATCAGAAAACGGTTGGCCTCCTGGTAAGCGGCCACCATTTTGGTGGCCACGCTACTCGACAGGCCGGCACTGAGTTGTTGCCAGGCGTCACGGCTCAGGCCTGCATGTACCCATTCATCGAGCAGGATGCGGCCTATGGTCTCGGGTCTGACCACATCGGTGGGGGCAAGTTCAAGGCGGCCTTCGGCAAACAGGAGCCGCAGCCGCAGGTCGGTCAGGTCTTGCGATGACGCGTCCTGAATACGTGCCGCAAGGCGTTGTGCCAGCAGTTGGTCTTCCACCGCCTCGTCTGCCAGCAATTCCAATCGCCCCGGTACGGTTTGCCCTCGGGTCGAGTGACTTTCGCGCTGGTTGAGGCGTTGCTGTAGCGACGCGCGAATGCCGTCTATCCAGCTCCGGTCGGACCGCTCGAATTCAGACAGGATGTCGCGCGCCGACTGCATGTCTCGCACCGTTCGGGCTGCTTCCAGGCGTTCGTTCAGTTGGTCACGCACATCTTGCGCAACCTTGGGGAGAATCAAACCGAGTTGGGCGCAAAAGCGCTGCCGGGTCACGGCTGCGAGTGCGATCAGGGGCTCGGCGTGGGTCACGTTGGGCTAAGGCAGCGAATGAACAGGTGAGTGAACAGGTAGGGGTGAACGCGGCACTGCAGCGTCCGTCAGGCAGACGCGCCGTGATTCGGGTCATCCGGGTTCGAGTCGCGCTTGTCGGTGCGAATCAGGTCTTCCCGTTTGATGCCCAGCCACATGGCCACGGCAGCCGCCACAAAAACAGACGAATAGATGCCGAACAGGATACCAATGGTCAAGGCCAGCGCAAAGTAAAACAGCGTGGGGCCACCAAACAACAGCATGGACAACACCATGATCTGCGTGCTGCCGTGCGTGATGATGGTGCGGCTGATGGTCGAGGTGATGGCGTGGTCGATCACCTGCACCGTGCCCATCTTGCGCTGGCGCCGGAAGGTCTCGCGG
>ERZ1034365.1726-NODE-1726-length-10767-cov-4.035921_pt1 | contig 10767 bp, 4 predicted proteins | sample MGYA00520615_ERZ1034365 | MGnify/ENA primary metagenome ERZ1034365 (study PRJEB33736, sample SAMEA104284505) | Azolla filiculoides | biome: Urban; feature: Water surface; material: Ditch water | place: Netherlands | collected 2015-10-28 | depth 0-0.1 m ... | reverse complement strand
GCGTTAATTCGTGCGCGTGCAGCGATCGCTAAAGTAAAAGGCGACAACCATGATCAAGACGCAGGCGTGAAAATCGTCTTGCGTGCAGTGGAAGAGCCATTGCGCCAAATCGTGCAAAACGCTGGCGTGGAGCCATCAGTAGTGGTTAACAGCGTGGAAGCCGGTAAAGGCAACTACGGTTACAACGCGGCTAATGAAACCTACGGCGACATGATCGAAATGGGTATTTTGGATCCAACTAAAGTAACCCGTTCTGCCTTGCAACACGCGGCATCCGTGGCTGGCTTAATGCTAACCACAGACTGCATGGTGGCTGAACTGCCTAAAGACGACGCACCAGCAATGGGCGGCGGCGACATGGGCGGTATGGGTGGCATGGGCGGCATGATGTAATTGTTAAAGCGTTAGCTGACTTTAAAACAAGTTAGCTAATCGTTTCACAGTAAAAAGGCTTACGGTTTCCGTAAGCCTTTTTTATTGGTCGGGCTATGCTAATATTAGCGAGGTAAGTTCATTGCAATTTAGAAGAAGCAACCTTTGATTAAAAGCAAACCACCGAACCTTTGGTTTATTAGTGCGCAGATTGTGTTTTTATCTGCGGCTTTTTTTGCAATTCCGGCACATGCGATAGATTTGCAACCAGGCGAGATAAAAGCACCGCCACCTGGCTTGAATGTTGCCATGGTGAGCTACCAAATGAGCGAAAGGGGCGACTTGTATGCAAGCGGCAACGTTGCATCCAATGCCACCCAGATCAAAGCCTCGCAACTTCAGTTGCGCTATTCCCATACTTTTTTGACCGGCGCCTTGCCCAGTGTCGTTTACGTGCAAACACCAATAGGCTACACCCACCCGAATCGTGCGTTAGCCGCTGCTTACGATAATAAATCTGGTGTAGGCGACACGACCTTGGCTTACGCTTTTTGGCCTATCGCCAACCATGAAACGCAGCGCTACTTTGGTTTTGCCGGCTACCTGACCCTGCCGACTGGGCAATACGACCACAGCAATGCACCCTTTAACATGGGCGGCAACCGTTTTTCCTACGCCCTGCAAAGTGGTTTTCAAGTGCCATTGGCACCTAATCTAAACGTCATGGCGGCATTGGATGGCGTTTGGTTTGGACAAAATGAGGACTTTGGCCCGGCCAAAAAGACCTTGCGGCAAGAGGCGCTTTATACCGCACAAGTTGGTTTGAGCTACGATTTTTGTGAACGCTACTCCCTAGGAGCTGCATACTTTTATACCGAGGGCGGTGAAAGCAGTGTTGATCACCTAAAACGTAACGACACGATTGAGTTGCAGCGCTATCAGCTTACGGCTTCGTCTAAATTCTCCTTTGGCAAAATTGTCGTGCAATACGGCGCTGACCTTAAAAGCCAAAATGGATTTTTTGAAGACAGCCGACTGATAGTTCGTTACATCACCCTGTTTTAACGCCAACCTATGTTCAAACGCTTAATTGCCTGTGTCTTTTTGCTGTTGTTAGTGGGCAACGCGCATGCCACTGGGCGTGATTACATCATTGAGCGGGCCTATTTTGAAGATCGCAGCAACGCCTTAACCCTCGATCAAGTTAAAACAAAGCCCGTCATCAAATACGACTCCATGCTATCAAAGGGCTACAGTCGATCGACTTTTTGGATGCGCCTCAAGGTGGCGCCAGTTGATCAAGCTTTTAAGGTGTCGGAATACGGACGTCAATTGATGGTGCGCATCATGCCCATTTACCTGGATGAAATTCAAATTTACGACCCGCTAGACAAAAGTGGAAAAGCCCGTCTGGTAGGCGATAGACAAGACTTTTCTCAGAGTGAGCATCAGTCATTAAGTTATAACTTTTTAATTCCAGCATCCGATCAGCCCAGGTACGTTTGGTTGCGCCTCAAAACCGCCAGCACCAATTGGCTGCATGTGCAAGTGTTAGAAGTGCAAGATGCGTTCAATCATGATCAGCTCTATGAATTCCTAACTGTACTTTTGTTTGCCACTTTAACAATGTTGTTAATTTGGGCGGCATTGCAATGGATTGCAACGCGAGAGCGAATTATTGGCGCCTTCATTTTAAGGCAAGCCGTTTTCATTTTTTTCTTCGCTAGTTACGCGGGTTATTTTAGGTTGTTTCTGTCCGGTGCCTTTGCCCCGGCCTCGCTAGACATGACACTCAGCGTGCTGATTCTGTTGGCGACCTTTACCGGCGTTTATTTTCATGCGGAGTTTTTTCGCGATTACCAAATCAGTAATTGGGCAAAATGGCCCTTTAAGACCATGCTGCTGCTGTTCCCGGCGGAGGTTTTTTTACTGGGGGTGGGGCATTTGAGCCTAGCGCTGCAAATAAATATGCTGGTCGTGTTGCTTCTACCACTGTATATGATGATCCTGGTGTTGTTTGCCATTCCTTGGCAAAAACTCAGTGACAACGTAATGGTTATGCCCCGATGGCTATTAATTCTATTTCACGTGGTTTTTTTATTCATTGGTGCCTTGGCAGCTTTGCCCTCTTTGGGGCTCATGCAAGGCAATGAAATGGCTACCCAGTCGGTCCTGCTGCATGGTTTTGTCACTGGTGTGATTTTGATGTCCATGTTGATATACCGATCCAAGCGAATGTATCAAAGGCAAGTGGTCGACATTGCCATTGCCAGTCAAAATGCCAAAAATGAAAAAATAAAGCGTGAGGAGGACCAGCGTTTCATGGAAATGCTGTCGCACGAGTTCAAGAATTCCTTGGCCATCTTGCGCATGGCCGTTGGCAGCGGTGATGAATCTACAAAAAAAGCCCGCTATGCCGATCAGGCGATCGAGAGCATGGATGAGGTGCTAAACCGACTGGGGTTAGTCCAGGGGATGGAAGATAAGCAAATAAAAATGCAGCAGCAGCAGTTTGCCTTGTTGCCCTTGTTAGAGAGTGCGGTGGCTGGCAGTAAAGCACCTGAGCGGCTTTTGGTTAGTTGCGATGCCGGCATTAAAATAGACTCCGACCCGCAGTTGTTAAAAATCATGGTGGCCAATTTAATGGATAACGCCATTAAGTATGGCGAGCCTAAGGCCATCATAAAAGTGGCGGTGCTACCCTCAGCCAAGATAGGTTTTGTCGATTTGCAAGTGACTAACTTGCCCGGCAAGGGTGGCATGCCAGATGCGAACATGGTTTTTAAAAAATACTACCGTGCATCTTGGGCCCACGAAAAAATGGGTTCTGGTTTAGGCTTGTATCTGATTAAACAATTCTCAAGTATGCTGGACATCGAGCTTAGTTATGAACCCACAGCAACCCAAGTCATATTTAAATTATGCCTAAAACAATCAGCGTAGTCGTGGTAGAGGACAATATAAGCCTTCAAGAATTGATGGTGGAGCACCTGTCTGACAATGGCTACCGCGCCATGGGCGTCAGCTGTGCTGAGGAATTGGATGAGAATTTAGTTGGCGCCAAGCCTGACATCCTGTTGCTGGACATTAATTTGCCAGGCGAGGATGGCATTAGCATTGCGACTCGCTTACATCAAGCCCATCCAAACATGCGCATCGCCATGCTAACCGCCCGTGGCGCCGATAAGGATAAAACCATAGGCTACGGCAGTGGCGCCGATATGTACTTGACGAAGCCGGCCTCCCCGGATGAGATTTTAGCGGCCGTGGCCAGCTTAAGTCGGCGCATAGTGCAAGAGAACGATGGTGCTGAGATCTTGGTGCTTGACTTGGCGAAGTCTCGATTAAAGGGCAACTTGGGCCAGGTCGATCTCACCACGGCCGAGGCCTTAATGTTAAAAGCCTTGGCTGAGGCACCCAATCAAAAACTAGACTATTGGCGTTTACTGGAGCTTTTGAATAAAGCCGCCACGGAAAAAGCCAAGAGTGCATTAGGGGTTGCCGTCCACCGTTTAAAGGTAAAAATGCTGGCGGTGGGGGCAAAAGAACCGGCCATTAAATCGCTATTTAAAGAAGGGTATCAACTGGGCATACCGGTGCAAATTATCTGAATTATTTAGCATTTATTTCTCAAAAATAAAAAATAGCTATAACCAAATCACAGTGCCATTTATGGCACTTTTTTTTGCCTTTGTAATAATTTGTAATATCTATGCAAAATTGTTTTGTATAAACGCAATGGGATACTTGTTTACCCCCTGCACGCTAATTGCAGATAGTAAACTAACTTATTGATTTATATAGATAAAGTAAAAATTTTGCAGTTAATGACATTACAAAAGAATTTAATTAAAACGGCGCAAGCAAATAAATTGCATAAAAAGGCTAATTTTTTAGCATTTTCTGCATTTATTTTTGCGTTGTTTTTAAGTTTTTTTATGGCCCTTCACAGTCAAGCTGTTTTGGCTGCGGATGAAGCCGTCGCACCAGCGCTTCCTCCATCTCAGGGTAGTGTGCCGGATGCCGGCCGTATCATGCAAGAAATCGAGCGTGATCAAAATGCCAAGCCGCCACAAGCCTTGCCAGAGATAGAAGACTCCGAGCCGGAAGCCTTGCCGGATGCTGAAGAAGCGTCAGTGGTAATCCGCCAATTTAAATTTCAAGGCAACAAAGTGGTGAGCAGCGAAGCCTTGTCTCAAGCGTTGGTCAGCATCACCAATCATGAGGTCACCATCACCCAACTTAAAGCCAGCGTGGATTTAATCAGCGAGCATTACCGTAAGCAGGGCTACTTAGCCATTGCCACCCTGCCGGATCAAGACATAACGGATGGCGAGGTAACTATGCTCATTACCGAAGCAGTATTCGGTGGCGTGAAATTTGATGGCACCTATGGTAAAGATTTCAAGCGTGTTAGACCGGGTGTGATTGAAAGCATGTTGGGTTTGGCCAAACAAAAAGGAAAAGCGTTTAACCAAGATCAATTAGAGGCAGGCTTGGCTAAGGTAGACAATTTGGCGGGCATTAAAATTGAAAGCAGCATGCAAGCCGGTCAAGCAGAGGGCACCACCGACTTGTTAGTAAAAGTTAAAGACCAGCCCTTATTGAATGCTTACCTAGCTTTAGACAATGCAGGCAGTCGATCCACCGGTTCAGAAAAAGCCACGGTTTACTTGAGTCTGGCCAGTCCATTTGGCTTAGGCGATACGCTTAACGCCACCATGTTGCATAGCGAAGGGACTGATTATGTTCGTATGGCTTATGCCTACCCGCTGGCCGGAACGAATTTGCAATTAACTGCCAATGCAAGTTACATGCAATACGATGTGGTGGCGTCTGAATTTAAATCGCAAGAGCTCAATGGCCATTCCAGCAATTTTGGCGTGGGTGCCCAATACCCACTATACCAAAGCAAAAACACCAAATTGAAATTGGATTTGGATTTCGAGAAAAAGCTTTACATTAACAAAGCCTATGATGCGACAGAAAAAGGCCAAGTTAAAAACAGCGACTACGACGTGCAAGTGGCTACACTTACAGTGGGCCTGGAACGGTTCGACACCTTTATCGCCGGTGCGCAAAACAACGCCAGCTTAAATTTTGGTATAGGTAAAGTTAATCTAGATGGCTCGGCCAACCAAAACGACGACGCAAAATTTGCTAACACCCAAGGCAATTACTCTAGGCTGCGTTGGAATTTAAGCCGCAACCAATTTTTAACCGATAGCCTTAGTTTGTACGTGAGTGGATCTGGGCAATTTGCCAACGGCAACTTGGATTCCTCCGAGAAGTTTTATTTAGGTGGGGTTAATGGCGTGCGTGCCTACCCAACCAGTGAAGGCGGCGGCAGCGAAGGCTACCTATATGTACTAGAGCTGCGTAAATACTTAGCCAACAACTTCACCTTGGCTGGATTCCTAGACTATGGCCACATTAAGCAATATGAAAACAATGAAGCTCTAGCTGGCAACCCATTGGTCAGCTTAAACAGTTACAACTTAAAAGGCTACGGTGCATCGCTTGCTTGGCAGGGTCCTTATGGCAGCAACATCAAAGCGACTTACGCCCGCCGCATAGGCAACAACCCAAATCCAATTGCTAAAACAGGCGCCGACCAAGATGGCACCTTGGATAAAAACGTGCTTTGGTTATCTGGGAGCGTCACTTTCTAATGCAATTAAATAGGCACAGCATGGCAAGGCCAACCCTGATGATAGCCATCATCAGCTTGCTTGCCTGTCTATTGCATATCACTGCTTACGCTGCTGAAGCAGCGCCAGCAGTAACGGCCTTACCTACGGGTGGCCAAGTGGTGGCAGGCGAGGCTGCCATTACGGTGGATGCGTCGGCTGCCAATGCCCCGGTCATGCACATCAACCAAACCAGCGAACGCGCGGCAGTGAACTGGGAGAAGTTTGATGTGGGTGCCGATGCCACCGTGAAGTTTAACCAACCGAGCGCCAGGTCCTCGACCCTTAACCGCGTGACCGATCCCAACCCAAGTAAAATCTTCGGCAAGATAGAAGCGCAAGGCGAAGTTATCTTGGTTAACCCGGCTGGGGTTTACTTTAGCCCGACGGCCAATGTCGATGTCGGTTCCGTCACCGCCACCTCGCACCATATCAGTGATGCCGACTACATGGATGGCAAAACCCATTACGACAGAAATGGCGCAAGCGGCAAGGTCATCAACGAGGGCACCATCACTTCCGGCTTAGGTGGGTATGTAGCCTTGTTGGCCCCTGAGGTGCGTAACAGCGGTTTGATCGTGGCAAAAATGGGCACCGTGGTGATGGCGGCCGGTGAGCGTATCACCCTAAACTTTGACGCTAGCCGCCGTCTTGCCAATATCGTCACCACCCCCAGTGCCATAGACGCACTCATAGAAAATAAGACCGCGGTTAGAGCGCCGGGCGGCTTAATCATATTATCGGCGCGAGCAATGAGCGGCTTAGTGGCCGGTGTGATTAAACAAAGTGGCCGACTGTCAGCCAGTGCCGATGGCACGACTTTGGTTAAAAAAGGTGGCCGGATTATGCTCTCTGGCAACACCGTAAAATTAGAAGCCGGATCGGTGACGGTTTCTAATGGATCTGCCGGTGGCGGCAGTGTGGAAGTGGTGGCCACAAAAACAGCCACGGTTGAGGCAACGGCAAAAGTAGATGTATCTGCAACCGGCACGGGCCACGGCGGGCAGATTAGCATCCATGCCGACGAAACCACCAGCATCAAAGGCACCCTGCTGGCTAAGGGCGGTGAGGTGTCCGGCAACGGCGGCACCATCGTCACTTCATCTAACGGTCAACTGGATGTGGCCGATCATGAAGAAATCAATGCCAGCGTAACAGGTGCATCTGGCAAAGCCGGTAAGTGGCAAATTAAGACCACTGCTTTTGAAGTCAACCCAAGCACGCTGGCCTATATAGGTAAAGTGCTTGAGCACACCGGTGTGCACATTAAGGCATCGACTGCCGAATGCCAGGGCTTAGGCAGTTGTGGGCAAAACAGCACGGCCCAGTTGTTGCCGGGTCAGGTTAACCTGACTGCCAATGCCCAAGTGCAAAAAACCAGCGCCGCTTTGACCGAGCTGACCTTAGAAGGCGAGCAAGGCGTTATGTTTGAAGGCTTGGTGTTAAGCACGCCATTGGCACCGCTTTCAATGCGCATCATCAGTAATCGCACGGTTGAATTAAAAGCCAGCAGCGTCATTCAAGCGCAGGAGATTTTAGTCAGTGGCGAAGTCGGCTTATTCTATGGCCAGATGATCAGTTATTTTGGCGGTAGCAACACCGGCACTTTGCCATTGATTAGCCTGTTCGCCAGAACGCCGGTTATTTTAGGCTCCATCAAATTGGAAGCGCGCAATGGCCAGGGACGCATAGAAATTGAAAGCGATGACAATCTGGAAATAAACCCGGCCTTGGATATTGCCTTGCAAGGCGATGGCAGCGGCACCATCAAATTGGTTTCGAATAATGGCGATGTCATTATTAACCGAGCGCTCGAGGCTTCTGGTCTGGCCATCGGCACGGAGGCCAACGCGCCTATCGCCATCGGTGGTGAAATTAACATCGAAGCCGGCCGCGATGTGCTCATCAATCAAGTTGGGCTTGCTGCAAACGGCAGCACCGGTGGCCGGATTAGTATTGTGGCCGGCAACACGCTCAACCTTCAAGGGACGCTCAGCGCAAATTCAGCTTCTGGCGCCGGCGGACAAATTAGCATTCGTGCCGATCATTACAGCTTGGCTCGCAATCCAGACCCAACTGGCCCGATCGTAAAAATCGAAGCCAAGGGTGCAACCGTAGGTGGCGAGGTGTCCATCACCACCACCCAAGCATTGGACTATTTGCTAGACGACATCATTTCGGTTGAGGGTCCCAACTTTGGCGACATCAAGTTGGCTTCAACCCAATTCGATGTCACCATTAATAAAGCGATTTCTGTGTCAGCTTCAAACGACGGCCAAGGTGGCAACCTAACCATAGAAGCCGGCCGTGACATTTTTATTAACCAAGTGCCGCTCAGTGCAAATGGCGGGGCAGGCGGTTCGATCCATCTCATTGCCGCACAAGGCAACGTGAATTTACTCAATTCCATTATTCAAACTAACGGCGGCCGTGGTTTGGGTGGCACGATTCGTATTGTTGCTGGTCATCTCTTCAACCTACAAGGTTCTCTTTCAGCCAATTCTATTTCCGCTGCAGCAGGGCAGATCGACATTCAAGCCGATCAATTTACCTTAGCGGCCAATTCTGATCCATCGGGTCCACTCGTCAAAATCGAAGCCAACGGTGCTAGCCGAGGCGGCGACATTCAAATCATCACCGAACACCAATTCGCCTTAGCGCCTGGCCAAACGATTTTTGCCAATGGTGCAATCGACGGCGGTCAAATTAAAATTGTTTCCAACCAAGATCAAGTCAGTATCGAAGGCTATGTTCAAACCAATGGCGGCACTGGCCGTGGCGGTACGATAGGCATTTCAGGCTTTACTAATACACTTCTCATCGGCGCAGGCATTTCTGCTACTGCGCACACCCAAGGCGGCACGATTCTTATTGGCAATGACTTTGAGTCAAACAGCCTGCCGTATAGCCAATACACACTGATTGATGCTAACAGTCAAATACAAGCCCAGTCATTGGCTCCCCGAAGCAAAAATGGCGGTTTCATTGAAACCTCAGGTCAGGTACTGGATTTATTGAATGCGGTTAAACCAGGAGCTGGCGGTACTTGGCTCATAGACCCATACGACATCATCATTGATGACGACAATGCCGCTAAAATTCAAATGGCGTTAAATGCCAATGCAAACGTCATCGTTTCAACAGAAAACCAAACATTCCCTTGCGGCAACCAAAACTGCGGTAATGGCGGCGCCAACGCGCAATTTGGCGACATACACATAAACAGCCCGATCAATGCCACGGGCAGCGGCCATTTGATGTTCATGGCATTTAGAGACGTAAGGTTGGGAGCAAGCGTCACGGCCAACGCCATTACCATTAGCGCACCCGGCTCCCTTATAACGACGGCTAACAATGCATCATTAACTGCAGCCAATGGCATCACCATCAGTGCTAATGACTTTGATTGGGTAAACGGCAGCCCAACATTCAATGCCATTGCAGGGGTGCTGACCATTGAACCGTATGGTTCAAATTTCCAAAGAGACGTTAACCTTCAGTGGTTTAATCTTGGGCAAATGAAGGGATTGAAATTTGGTAAGCTTGGCATGACCACGGACGTTTACTTGGATAAAGTCACAACGGTCAATGGCAACATCACCATTTGGGGAGGCGATGTTTATCTATCAGAAAACTTAATCGCCACCGGTACTGCTTCATCCATCACCCTAATAGCATCAGCAGGCAAGTCGTTTAAAACAAGCGGATTAAAGCTTAACCCAGTCTTAAATGCTTCAGGTGCCATCACCATCAGTGCTGATTCCTTCGTATGGGATGCAGGTAAACCTATCCTAACAAGCAATGGCTTGCTCACAATACAGCCAACTGGCGCACATTTTACTGAAGAAACCGATACCGATGCCTTTACCTTAAATGGCACACCAACAGGCTTTACTTTCGGCAAGGTGGGCAATGCCTCTGAAATACGAGTGGGCGCAATCAACGTAGCCGGCCCCATCAGTATTTATGGTGGCATCCTCAATCTTACTGGCGATATAAATAGCAGCCGTGGTAATGGCGACATTAATCTTGAATCCAGTTTAGGCATTATGCCGCTAGCCGCGATTAACTTAATAAGCGGTTCAGGCAACATTAGCTTAAGCACGCCTTATGTAGACAGAGCAATACCAGCCAATACCATTGCCATGGCTTCAACTGGGCATTTTAGCTTTAGGCCATTTGGCACAGGATTCACTGATGTGGCGGACTTACTAACTGTATCGGGAAGCGTTACAGCAAACAAATTTACGGGTAGCGCGAAAGTCAGTTGGCTTGTTATCAACAACGTCAGCAATTTGACTGGCCTTACTATAGGTAGGGATGGCAACACCACGGCCATTGAGATTAACGTGCCCTTAACAATCCATGGCCCAATTAACTTAATTGGTGGCGATGTCTACCTGGGTGCTGGTTTAGCAAGCACGACGACCGATGGCATTCTGATTAAGGCTGCCGGTGAAATTAAAAACACAGCTAACAACATTACATTGCGCTCTGGCTCAAATGGCCGTGCCGGTAAAATTTGGCTGTTAGCGCAAGATAGCATAGACATACAAAACACCGGCTTGATTGCCAATGGTAATGACGGCGGCGAAGTGACGATTATTTCTAGCTTGGGCTCAGTCAATCTAACAAACAGCATTATTCAGACTAACGGTGGTGAGGGTCGCGGCGGAGCAATTTCCGTAGCCGGCCTTCAAGGTGT
>ERZ1034365.1724-NODE-1724-length-10774-cov-8.631672_pt1 | contig 10774 bp, 7 predicted proteins | sample MGYA00520615_ERZ1034365 | MGnify/ENA primary metagenome ERZ1034365 (study PRJEB33736, sample SAMEA104284505) | Azolla filiculoides | biome: Urban; feature: Water surface; material: Ditch water | place: Netherlands | collected 2015-10-28 | depth 0-0.1 m ... | reverse complement strand
CCAGATGTATTAATTACTGCGCGCTTTGGTTGCCCATTGTTAATTGGTTTAGGTGAAGGTTCAAATTACATTGCCTCAGACGTATCAGCTGTTTTGTCTGTAACACGTAAAGTGATGTATTTGGAAGATGGCGATGTTGCAGAAATGACGCGTGAAAAAGTGGTCATTTACGGCCGCGACGGTCAAACAGTTACACGCCAAATTCACATCAGTGATGTGTCGCTTGCATCGATGGAGTTGGGTCCTTATACCCACTTCATGCAAAAAGAAATTCATGAGCAACCACGTGCATTAGCAGATACGATTGAAGCATTGATTGATGACAATCAATTTTCATCAGCACTATTTGGCGCCGATGCCGATAAAATCTTTAAGCAAGTCGATAGCATTTTAATTTTAGCGGCAGGGACCAGTTACTACGCTGCACTCACTGCTAAATATTGGATAGAAGATCTTGCTCAGTTGCCAGTAAATGTAGAAATTGCGAGTGAATATCGTTATCGCAAATCTGTCCCAAATCCTCGCCAATTAATTGTGACGATTTCGCAGTCTGGTGAAACGCTAGATACGATGGAAGCGTTGAAGCATGCCAAATCGCTTGGTCAGAATTTAACGTTAGCGATTTGTAATGTATTAGAGAGTGCAATTCCACGTGCCTCCGAATTAGTGTTTTATACGCGCGCTGGTGCTGAAATTGGCGTTGCCTCAACCAAGGCATTCACAACGCAATTGGTTGCGTTATTCGTCCTTGCAGTGACCTTGGCTAAGCAACGCGGATTGCTCACAGCTGAACAAGAACATGAGCATTTGAATGGTTTAAGACAATTAGCTGTTAGCGTACAACATGCCTTGAATTTAGAGCCGCAAATTCGAGAGTGGGCAAAAGCTTTTGCAGATAAACAAAACGCCTTATTTTTAGGGCGCGGTATTCATTATCCAATTGCGCTTGAAGGCGCACTTAAGCTTAAAGAAATATCTTATATCCATGCTGAAGCTTATCCAGCGGGTGAGTTAAAGCATGGCCCATTAGCCTTAGTTGATAGCAGTATGCCGATTGTTGTGATTGCGCCGAATGATAGCTTATTGGAAAAAGTGAAATCTAATATGCAAGAAGTCAAAGCACGCGGCGGAGAATTATTTGTATTCGCAGATGCTGATAGTCACTTTTCCGCGAGTGATGGTGTTCGAGTGATTCGTACACCTCGCCATGTTGGTTTGCTCTCCCCTATTTTGCATAGTATTCCAGTGCAATTATTGGCTTACCATGCAGCCTTATTAAAAGGCACAGATGTTGATAAACCAAGAAATCTGGCTAAATCAGTAACTGTTGAATAAAGTCTGTTAGGCTTTAAATTATGCTGACTCGCGTTCAACAACTTCACAATCGTCATCGACATTTCGTACGCGGCCTTATTCGCTTTTTAACCTATTTCGCCGCATTTTTCTTAACTGCTTTAGCTTATTGGATTGCTGATAATTTTGGCGAGCCATCTCTTGAGCAGGTGCTATATCATGCGCAGTTTGGTATGGAAGGTTTGGTGGATACCGACACGGCACTGATTAAAAGTTTCCTCACTTGGTGCGTGGCAATACCAACTGCAAGTGCACTAGTTTTAGTACTCATAGAATATTCAATCGCATTATTCTTGACGCATGGGTCTACACACTGGCTTACTCGGCCGGCACGTTTGGCCAACATTCATTTTATAAAAGTATTCTATTGGTTCATTGGCCATCGTGCGCCACTTTATCTATTAATTGCATCTTGTATTTATTTTGGCGTGCAGTTTTCTGTTACTGCATTTGTACACAACCAATTTGGTAAAGACTATTTTTCAGAGCACTACGTTTACCCAGCTAAGGTAAAAGTGGATTTAGTGAAGCCAAAGAATTTAGTGCTGATTTATGTAGAAAGTCTTGAGGATAGTTATAAGGATCCTGCCCTATTTGGTAAGAATTTATTAAGCGGGTTGGATTATTTTAAAGGTACAAGCTTCGGTAGTTTTAAACAAGCACCTGGCACGGGATGGACGATTGCAGGCATTACTGCAACGCAATGTGCTGTGCCACTTAAGAGCGTAAGTTTGTACGATGGTAATGATCAAGGTGAAAACATTAAATCGTTTTTACCGAATGCAGTTTGTTTGGGCGACATCTTGCATGATGCTGGGTATTACAATGTTTATATGGCAAGTGATGCTTTGGCGTTTTCCGGTAAAGGTAAATTCTTTCAAGATCATCATTATGATGAAGTCTTAGGTCGTGATGAACTAAAAGGCAATCTAAAGCCAAAGGATATGAATTTCTGGGGCTTATATGATGATGATTTATTGTCCTTAGTGAAGGCAAAACTTATTCAATTGCATGCACAGAAACAACCTTTCAATTTAACGTTTAATACCATTGATACCCATGGCCCTGATGGCCATTTTTCTAAATACTGCAAAGCGCATGGCATTAAAGATTTCCCGGGAATTGTTGAGTGCACTTCTAATCAAGTGGCTGAGTTAGTTTTATTTATGAAGCGTAGCGGATACTTTAAAGATACTAATGTGGTTATTTTAGGTGATCACCTAGCAATGGAAAATCCAGTTTCTGACAAGTTAGATACCATTAAAGAGCGTCATGTTTTCAATCGATTTATTTCAGCAAAACCAGTGACTAAAAATCGTGAAGACGTATTACATTTTGATATGTTCCCAACCATTCTAGAGTTCGTTGGGTTCAAAGTTGAAGGTGGAAAATTGGGATTAGGTTTTACGGCAATTTCTAAAAATACTGACTTACCACCAGCGACTGAGTACGAAGATATGAATGAAGACTTACTTAATCAATCAGATGAGTATTTAGATCTTTGGAAGCAAAAAGAAGTTACAGCCAATCCCAATTAGCATGTGCTTTATGAGGTGCGTTTTTCATCGCAAAGTCCCATAACCAAGGTGGTAAGCAGCGCATCAATTTTGCAAGCCAGCCCATCTGCCATGGAATCACGATAAAGCGTTTTTTCTGTTTAATTGCTTTAGCAAATTTCTTCGCCGCAACATCAGGCGCCATTAGAAACGGCATAGGATATTTGTTAATGTCGGTCATTGGCGTTTTAATATAACCAGGTGCAATTGTTGTGACCATCACACCATCTTGGCTCATCTCTACACGTAGACTTTCTAAGTAAGCGATTGCAGCAGCTTTTGAGGCACTATAAGCACCTGCACCAGGTAGGCCTCTGACACCAGCAATACTCGCAATGCCCACCAGACTTCCTTGACGTGCTTTTTTCATGGCGGCCGTAAAAGGCTGGAAGGTATTCACCATACCAATTACATTAATATCAATTAGTGCTTTGAATGTTGCTGTGTCAGCTTTGTTTTCAGTTAAGGTGCCAGCGCTTACCCCGGCATTGGCAATCACAATATCTGGAACGCCATATTTGCTAATAAAATCTTTCGCTGCCGCTTGCATTGCCTCTTCATCGCGGACATCCGCAACATAAATACTGCAAGGCGTGTTGAGTTGTGTTTGAAGTGATTTTAATAAAACTTCACGACGGGCAACCAAACCCAAAGTGGCACCTTGGCTAGCATATTCTTGAGCAAGTGCTTGCCCGATTCCGCTAGAGGCGCCAGTGATAAATACTTTGAGTGCGGCCATTTGATTTTCGCTAATTGAATAGTTGGTTTTATTTCTTAGCTTTGTCTTTTCTTAAGTTATCTATGATGTAATTAGCAACATTGAAAACTTCATTATTGCCACCAGCCATTGTTACTGAAGTAATGTATTTACCATCAATCATTAATGTTGGTACGCCCGTTGCACCAGATGCACGGAATACTTGAGCAGCATGATTAAGTTTGGTGCTCAGAGAGAATGAAGCGAATTCAGCCTCAACTTTTTTACGGTCAAAACCACCCTCTTTTGTAATCCAATCAATCACTGCACGTTCGTCGTTTGGAAGAAACGCTTTTTGTTTGTGCAAAGCTTCAAATAGTTTTGAATGTAACTTTTCTGAAACCCCTAACGATTCCATCACGTAAAAAGCTTTGGCCATTGGCGCCCAGTCAGGTCTTGGTAAGCCAGGCATACGTTTGAAAGTCACATCTTTTGGTAAGGTTTTAAGCCAGCTGTTCAATTGAGGCTCTAGTTGATAGCAGTGAGGGCAGCCATACCAAAAAATCTCAGTGACTTCGATTTTTGCTGGATTTTCTGTAGGGACGACTTGTACGGTTTGGTTAAATTCATTACCCATTTGTGGGTCAGCCCAGACAGTGCTTGATAACACTAACATAAGACCTGCTAATAATTTTTTCATCATTAAATCCTTATTAATTAGTTAAAACGTTACTTCTGATACTTCAACGATAGACTGTATTTCTAGATGACAGTTTAAGGGGTATTAACTTTTTTAACGTCAGCTGAAAAACCATTTTCTTTGAGTTCGCTTTTAGCCTTATTTACTTGCGCCATATCTACGAACGGGCCAACACGTACTCGATGTAATACACCTTTGTCCTGAAGCGAGATAGGTTCGACAATCGCTTCTAAACCAATGAGTGCCATTTTAGCTTTCATATTGTCAGCTTCTTGCTCAGTTCTAAATGCACCGACTTGTAAGAAATAGCTTTCTTGAGGTTTGCGATCTTCACCGTCTACTTGTTTAATTTCTTGTTCGGTGACTTTAGGTTCGTTACCTTGGAGAATGTTGTAGAACTCAAAACGTGGTTTAGCTGGTTCAACGTTTTCAGATGTCGCTTCTTCTTTAGTTGTTTTTCCGTCTTTCGGATCGATGGCAATCGCTGGATCAGTTTTAGTTGTAAAAGCGCTTGTGCCACCTTTGATATAAATCGTGAATACGACAGAAATTGCAACGCCTAATAAAACGCCAACAATTAAACCCGTTAAGAAAGGATTGCCTTTGCTGCCACTAGAGGTTTTTTGTGTATTCGATTTGTAATCGTGATTCATGGTTTACCTTAAATATATGGGATTACATTTTATTGGGCGCGCTCACGCCCAATAAGTTCAAGCCATTTTTGAGCACTTGTTGAGTTGCATTAATTAAAGCTAAACGCGCGAGCTTGACGTTTTCATCGTCAACTAAGATTTTGTGTTCACTGTAAAAACTATGTAAATCACTCGCGAGTTCTTTTAAGTAGTTTGCAATTGTATGTGGTGCAAGTTCATTGGCTGCGTTGGCAACCACTTCTGGGAATTCACCTAAGCGTTGCATTAAGGCTGCGTCGTGAGCGCTATTAAGTGGGCTTAAGTCAACTTTAGACAAGCCTTTAATGTCACCGCCCCACTGAGCTAATACGCTGCTGATACGTGCGTGCGCGTATTGAATGTAATAAACAGGATTATCGTTCGTTTGTGCACGGGCTAAATCAATATCAAAAATCAATTGAGAGTCTGCGCGACGAGCCGCTAAGAAATAACGTGTGGCGTCACAACCAACTTCTTCAATCAAATCACGCAAGGTCACATAGCTACCAGCGCGTTTTGAAAGTTTAACTTCTTCACCGCCACGCATCACGGTCACCATTTGGTGCAATACGTAATCTGGAAAGCCTTGAGGAATCCCAACGTTCAATGCTTGTAAGCCAGCGCGAACGCGGGTAATTGTGCTGTGATGATCAGCGCCTTGTTCATTAATCACGCGATCAAATCCGCGGTTCCATTTTTCAACATGGTAAGCGACGTCAGGCACAAAATAAGTGTAGCCACCGTCTGTTTTACGCATCACACGGTCTTTGTCATCCCCGAAATCTGTCGTGCGTAACCACAGTGCGTCGTCTTGCTCATAAGTGTGGCCGCTGGCAATCAGGCTTTGCACAGTGTCTTCAACTTTGCCTTCTGTATAAAGCGCAGATTCAAGTGAGAACACATCGAATTTAATTTGGAAGGCACGTAAATCTAAGTCTTGTTCATGACGCAAATAAGCCACTGAAAAAGCACGTATCGATTCGAGATCGTCGACGTTGCCAGTTGCCGTTACTTGTACATCATCAGCGACTACAGTTTCTTTATTTAAATAAGCGGTGGCGACATCGGCAATATACTCACCACGGTAGCCAGCTTCTGGCCACAATGGATCGTCTGGTGTAATACCTTGGCAACGTAAGTGCACGGAGTGAGTGAGATTATCAATCTGCACACCCGCATCGTTGTAGTAAAATTCACGGGTGACTGCCCAGCCGTTTGCATCTAACAAACGTGCTAAACAATCACCGACTGCTGCACCACGGCCATGGCCAACATGTAGCGGACCTGTTGGGTTAGCTGAAACAAACTCTACTTGGACTTTACGGCCTTGGCCGATTTGATTGTGACCAAACTTTTCACCTTGGGCAGCAATTAAAGCAATGACCGCTTGTTTTGCGTTGGCGCCTAAATAAAAGTTAATGAAGCCCGCACCTGCGATTTCAACTTTTGAAACATAATCTGAGCTAGGTAAAGCTTTGATTAAAGCTTCAGCAATGGCGCGTGGATTCTGACGTAATGGCTTAGCCAACAACATGGCTAAATTGGTGGAGAAATCTCCATGGTCTTTATTTTTAGGGCGCTCAAGTTGAATCGTTAAACTAGAAGCGTCTAAATCAGTATTTTGTGCCAAGCTTTTTGCGGCTTGTGCTAGTAATTCGGTAAGATGTGCTTTCAAGGCAAATATCTAACAAGGACTAAAAAGTGTATTTTAACTCATTGAGTGCTAGTGCTCATCCCCTATTCGATTTTATGCTAATCATTTATAAGCCTATGTTTCTTTAATCAGGCGTTAAGTTAAAAGTAAATGCCAAAAAACATTTTAAAAGTTGCCCTAGATGTTCCTTTAGATCGCTTATTCGATTATCTCGATGGCGGTTTTAGTGTAAAGGTTGGTCAGCGCGTGGTCGTTCCGTTTGGCCGCAGAAATGTTGTGGGCGTTGTGATTGAAAAATCGGATAGCAGCGAGTTTGCACTTGAGAAATTAAAAACCATTATTCAGGTTTTTGATGATGAGTTACCAATAGATCCAAGTACTTTTTCTTTACTGAAGTTTTGTGCTGATTATTATCAATATCCTTTTGGCCAAGCCCTATTAGCAAGCCTACCAACAAGACTTAGACAAACTGAGCCAGCTGTTTCACGTAAGCAATATTTATATTCCCTCACGCCTGAAGGCATGGGGGCTGACCCTGATTTAATTCCCGCACGTCAATCTGTGCAGCGCAAAGTGTTTGCTGCTTTACAACAATCAACCTTGAGTGAATCTGCGCTGAAAGAAATTTCTGCGAGTTGGCGGCAGGCGATTGAAACTTTTAGAGTGCAAGGTTGGGTGCATGCGGAGCAAGTATTAGCAGGGTTTAAATCTGCAATTGAAGCAGCGCCACCACCGCACTTAAATGATGAACAACAAGTAGCGGTCAATGTCGTTACTGAGGCCGCGAACACTTTCAAACCTTTCTTGTTGCATGGCATCACCGGTAGCGGAAAAACCGAAGTGTATATGCAGATTTTGCAACAAGCGCTGGCGGATAATAATGGCCAAGCTTTAGTCTTGGTTCCTGAAATTAATTTAACCCCACAATTAGAAGCGCGCTTTAGAAATCGACTTCCACATCTACCCCTTGTATCGCTTCATAGCAATCTTGGTGAAAGCGAACGATTACAAAATTGGCGATTAGCTCAATCAGGACAAGCGCGCATTATTATTGGAACGCGTTTAGCGGTATTTACGCCCATCCCCAATTTAAAGATTGTTATGGTCGATGAAGAACATGACGGATCATATAAACAGCAAGACAGCATGCGTTATCACGCACGTGATGTTGCCATGGTGCGTGCACAACGAAGCAAAGTTCCTATTGTGATGGGAAGTGCAACGCCTGCACTAGAAACTTGGCACAATGCACAATCTGGAAAATATACGCTACTTAGTCTTCATAGCCGAGCAGTTGCGCAATCGGCTTTACCTAATATTCGTTGTATTGATACGACTAAGCAAGAGAGCAACAATGGCTTAACGCAAGTACTTGTTCATGCTATGCGTGAGCGTTTAGCTAAGGGCGAGCAAAGTTTATTATTCATCAATCGTCGTGGATATTCACCTGTGCTGCTTTGTAGCGCATGTCATTGGATTGCCCCATGTATGAGATGTAGCAGCCGATTAGTGGTGCATTTAAAACAAGGACGATTGCGTTGTCATCATTGTGGTCATGAGCAAAAGATTGTGCGGCAATGTCCAAGTTGCGGTAATGCGGATTTACATCCAACTGGGCATGGCACGCAGCGTCTTGAAGAGACGCTCAAGGCTCTCTTTCCAACAGCAAGAATTCAACGTGTAGATAGAGACAGTACGAGTCGAAAAGAAGCACTCAATGATATTCTGACAGCAGTCCATGATAATGAAATTGATATTCTCATCGGCACGCAAATGTTAGCCAAAGGGCATGACTTTCCTAATCTGACCTTAGTTGGTGTGATTGATACCGACAGCGCTTTATTTAGTCCGGACTTCCGTGCGGCTGAACGTTTATTTGCCCAACTCATGCAAGTCTCTGGCCGGGCTGGGCGTGCTGAAAAGCCGGGGGAAGTGCTGATTCAAACGGCTTTCCCTAGTCACCATTTGTTTAATGCATTACGCACTCAAGACTATCCCGCTTACGCACAAACTTTATTGCAAGAACGGGAGATGGCGCAGTTCCCACCTTATTGTTATTTAGCTTTAATTAAAGCCGAATCTACCCAATATCGAGAGGTTGAACAATTCTTGAATTTCGCCTTTGAATTGGCAAGGCAGCTGAGTGATCAAGTCTTAACTTACGACCCGATGCGTGCACAAATGGAAAAACTGAAAGGCATGGAGCGGGGACATATTTTGATGCAAGCAACACAACGCGGTGCGTTACAAAAATTGTTGGCCGCCCTTACTCCACAATTACGTGCAAGTAAATTAGCGGCCAAAGTCCGTTGGAATATTGACGTTGATCCGATGGAGTTTTAGATTTGGTGATATTGCTTACTGTGTTCGCGAACCGCAGATAAGAACGCAGCAGCATTCTCTGGTGGCGTCCATTGGGTAATGCCGTGACCAAGATTAAATACATGGCCATGACCTTTGCCATAGCTTGCTAAAATGTTAGCGACTTCTTTTTCAATAGCTTCTGGCGTTGACAGCAAAATAGCTGGATCCATATTGCCTTGAAGTGCAACCTTTTCACCAACACGTTTACGTGCTTCACCAATGCTGACAGTCCAGTCTAGTCCTAGTGCATCTGCACCAATCTGTGCTTGCGCTTCCAACCAAAGTGCGCCGCCTTTAGTAAATACAATACTCGGGACTTTTTGACCTTCTGCTGTTTTAGTCAGGCCGTTCACAATTTTTTGCATGTAGTTGAGTGAGAACTCTTGATATGCGTTGTGTGAAAGTGCACCGCCCCAAGAATCAAAAATCATCACAGCTTGAGCACCCGCAGCAATTTGCGCATTCAAATATTGAATCACGGTTTGTGCGGTCGTTTCTAAAATATGGTGCAATAAATCAGGACGGGCATAAGCCATCTTTTTGATGTTCAAAAAGTCGGTACCGCCCTTGCCTTCAACCATGTAAGTAGCGAGCGTCCAAGGACTTCCTGAAAAGCCAATAAGCGGCACGCGACCATCCAGTGTTTTGCGAATTTGGCTCACTGCGTCAAACACGTATTGCAGTTTTGCCATATCAGGCACTTCTAATTTCTGAATGTCCGCTTCTTGTTGAAGCGTGCGTTCAAATTTAGGGCCTTCACCTTCCTCGAAATAAAGTCCTAAGCCCATGGCATCTGGCACGGTCAAAATGTCTGAGAATAGAATCGAAGCATCGAGTAATGGATAGCGATCTAAGGGCTGAATTGTCACTTCGGTTGCGAAGTCTGGATTCTTGCAAAGCTGTAGAAAACTACCTGCTGTTTTACGGCTTTCACGATACTCAGGTAAATAACGGCCCGCTTGTCGCATCATCCATACAGGGGTGTAATCTGTTGGTTGGCGCATGAGCGCTTTTAGAAAAGTATCGTTCTTTAACATCGTCATTTTTTGTCTTTAAATGTAGTAATTCAATGATGAAAAAAGGGTGCTAAGCACCCTTTTCTTTTACGCTAAATTAGCGAGGTAATTTAGATGAGCCCATTAAGAACTCATCGACTGCTCTAGCACATTGACGGCCTTCGCGAATCGCCCAAACAACCAATGATTGACCACGACGCATATCGCCAGCTGCAAAAATTTTGGCTTTAGATGTTGCGTAACAACCTTCACCATCTGTTGTAGCTTTAGCGTTGCCGCGGTTGTCTTTTTCCACGCCAAACGCATCGAGTACTTTTTGCATTGGACTGACAAAGCCCATAGCAAGCAAGACCAAGTCAGCTTTGATAGTGAATTCAGTCCCTGGAATTTCTTCCATTTTGCCGTTTTTCCACTCAACCTTAGCACCTTTAAGCGCTGTGACTTTACCGTTTTCACCAATAAATTCTTTGGTTGTCACAGACCAGTCACGCTCACAACCTTCTTCGTGTGAACTTGAAGTGCGAAGTTTAAGTGGCCAGTTTGGCCAGACCATTTCTTTGTTTTCTTTTTCTGGAGGTTGCGGCATCAATTCAAATTGCGTGATTGAAACAGCGCCATGACGGTTAGACGTACCTACACAGTCTGAACCTGTATCGCCACCGCCAATTACAACTACATGTTTATTAGTCGCCATGATTTGGTTAGGAATCGTGTCGCCTGCCACCACTTTGTTTTGTGGTGTTAAGAAGTCCATCGCAAAGTG
>ERZ1034365.1721-NODE-1721-length-10781-cov-5.371543_pt1 | contig 10781 bp, 9 predicted proteins | sample MGYA00520615_ERZ1034365 | MGnify/ENA primary metagenome ERZ1034365 (study PRJEB33736, sample SAMEA104284505) | Azolla filiculoides | biome: Urban; feature: Water surface; material: Ditch water | place: Netherlands | collected 2015-10-28 | depth 0-0.1 m ... | reverse complement strand
GGTGTAATTGAAACTGCAAGTTGGAGAGATAAAGTCGATGCCATTATTTTACCTTGGCAACCGGGGCAGGAAGGCGGAAATTCTGTTGCCGATGTACTCTCTGGAAAAGTCACTCCATCGGGAAAATTAACAATGACTTTCCCTGTGAAATATGAAGACACACCTTCAGCTAAAAACTGGATTGGAACACCCGCAGAAAACCCAACAAGCGTAAATTATGAAGAAGGAATTTATGTGGGTTACCGTTATTTCAATACTTTCGATGTAAAGCCATCTTATGAATTTGGTTACGGATTATCATATACAAACTTTGATGTTTCTGGTTTGAAATTAAGTGCTGCAACTTTTGCAAACAAATTAACTGCAACAGTAACTGTAAAAAATACAGGTAAAACAGCTGGAAAAGAAGTAGTACAATTGTATTTATCTGCACCGTCAAAAAATATTGATAAACCAAGTTCTGAATTGAAAGCTTTTGCCAAAACTAAGCTATTACAACCCGGAGAAAGTCAAACAATTACTTTGGCCATAAATCCTAAAGATTTGGCTTCATTTATAACTGCTAAAAATGCTTGGATTGCCGAAGCTGGTGCTTATAAAGTAGCCATTGGAACATCATCATTAAACATCAAACAAACGGCTAGTTTTAATTTAGCCAAAGAATTAGTTGTTGAAAAAACAAATTCTTCATTTGCTCTTGATACCAAATTTTCAGATTTGAAACACTAATTGGTGTATCAAATTCCTGAAACAACTTCTGCAAAGAAGTAGTTCTTAAAAAGCCCCTCAATTTGTGGGGCTTTTATAACTAAAACTTGGTTTTAGCTTTCATAAATGAATGTGATTGACAAGAAAGGAAGTTTGTTTTTTTAAGAGGCAAATATATTTTTTGTCTTCGAAATACTTTAAAATATATTTACTAAATAAAAATAAAACATATGAATAAAAATACGATAACTACAAAACCACATTATCCAATTTTAGATGGATTACGTGGTGTTGCAGCACTGATAGTGGTTGCTTTTCACATTTTTGAAGCTCATGCTACAAGTTTTTTGGATCAGGTAATAAACCACGGCTATCTTGCAGTTGATTTTTTCTTTTTACTTTCTGGGTTTGTAATTGGCTACGCTTATGATGATAGATGGGACAAAATGTCTATTGGAAATTTTTTCAAACGACGTTTGATACGACTTCAACCAATGGTAATTATGGGAATGATAATTGGTGCATTGTTATTTTATTTTCAAGGTTCAACAGTATTATGGCCTAAATTAATGGACGTTCCTGTTTGGAAAATGTTGTTAACAATGGTTATTGGATTCACGCTGATTCCTCTTCCACCCTCTTTGGATATTCGTGGTTGGGCAGAATTACATCCGCTTAATGGACCAGGTTGGTCTTTGTTTTATGAATATATTGCCAATATATTGTATGGTCTTTTTGTTAGAAAATTTTCAAAAACAGCACTTTCAATTCTAGTCTTTATTTCCGGATGTGCATTAATTCATCTCGCAGTAACAAGTCCAAATGGTTATCTTGTAGGTGGCTGGTCGCTAAATGCTGAACATATGCATATTGGTTTTGCTCGAATGATGTATCCATTTTTTGCTGGAGTTTTACTTTTCCGCATGGGGAAATTAATTCAAGTAAAAAATGCTTTTTTTTGGTCAAGTTTACTGGTTATAATCGCATTAGCTATGCCAAGAATTGGCGGAAGCGAACATATATGGTATAATGGTATTTATGATTCAGCAATTGTTATTTTTTATTTTCCACTAGTGATTTTCATAGCAGCTTCGGGAGAAATTAAAAGTAAATTTTCGGCACGAGTATGTAATTTTTTTGGTGATATTTCGTATCCAATTTACATTACGCACTATCCAATAATTTACATATATACAGCTTGGGCAGTAGATAATAAAATCAAGTTTAGTGAAGCATATCCAGTAAGTATATTAACTTTTTTATCCTGTGTAGCACTTGCTTATGCAACCCTAAAATTATATGATATACCGGTTAGAAAATGGATAAATAAAAAATTATCTTAAATATATACAAAATAACTTTTGATTAAAGAAATAAAGTCTAGCTAACATTAGGTGCAAAAAATTTCACATTCGTGGCTTATATAAAAATGGATCCGATACTAATCGAATCCATTTTTTTGTTTTAAAAAAAATTATTTTTAGTGCTTTTACAACTTAAATTTAAAAGCAAAAATGTCAGTAGCAAAAAAAGATTATAAAAAGTAAAAAGAACAAGAACATCCAACGTTCTTTTATTTTTACAATATTGGCAATAAAAAAAGTGATTTCTACAACAACAAAAATGCATACAATCAAGGTTGTCAAAATTCGGTTCATTTTCTGAATTTAAATCAAGTAATAATTCAAATGAAACGTTGTCATCAGCATGGCAAGAGTTACCGAAAAACAATAAGCTGCTTACATATTTGTGGAATTTTTGAAATACAAAATCATCAAAATGCAACCTATTCAAAGAATTGCAATTACTGAAGCAATATAAATTTACCCTTCAAATTGGTAGGATTTCGCAACGTCACTCGTGGGCAGTAATTAAGTGACATCGCTTCGTTTATCAACGTATAAGTAGCCAACAAGGAAACTACGACCAATAATATATAGTCCACAACTTTATGGTCAAAAAAATCTCTTGTAAACAAGCACAAAGCGGCAACAATACTAACCGACAACACACAGGTTAAGTATTGATTTTTAATTTAATTGGGTTCAAAATACTTTTCATGCTAATTCTTTTTTAACAATACAAAGTTAAAGGATATGATGTAAGTATTTTATAATATAACTTCACATGACATAAAGATTTTATAAAGATATTTTGATTGCTTGATATATGTTAAATTTGATTAATTTTACATTTTTATTTCTTATCTCTAATAATGTTACCCTGAGCGCAATCGAAGGGCCAAAATCATAAACCTAAATGTCAGCAGCAAAAAAAGATTACAAACGGATCACAACAAAGTCATTAATTGAAATGAAAGCCGACGGGCAAAAAATTTCTATGCTTACGGCGTATGATTTTACAATGGCAAAAATTGTTGATGCCGCAGGTGTTGACGTAATTTTGGTAGGAGATTCTGCGTCGAATGTAATGGCAGGTCACGAAACGACTTTACCCATCACTTTAGACCAAATGATTTATCACGCATCTAGCGTGGTTCGTGCTATTTATCGTGCCTTGGTAGTGGTTGATTTGCCTTTTGGAAGCTATCAATCCGATCCAAAAGAAGCTTTACGTTCATCCATCCGAATTATGAAAGAAAGTGGCGGACACGCGGTAAAACTGGAAGGTGGTAGCGAAATCAAAGAATCCATCAAAAGAATTTTAAACGCAGGAATTCCTGTTATGGGGCATTTGGGTTTAACTCCACAATCTATCTATAAATTTGGCACTTACACCGTTCGAGCTAAAGAAGAAGAAGAAGCCGAAAAATTAATTGAAGATGCAAAACTCTTAGAAAAACTTGGCTGTTTCGCTATAGTTATCGAAAAAGTACCTGCTGAATTAGCCCAGAAAGTAGCCAAAAGTATTTCGATTCCAGTTATAGGAATTGGTGCTGGTGGTGGTGTTGACGGACAAGTATTAGTCATTCACGATATGTTGGGAATGAACAATGAATTTAGTCCAAGATTTTTGCGTCGTTATATGAATTTATACGAAGGAATGACCTCGGCAATTGGACAATATGTTGCCGATGTGAAATCGCAAGATTTTCCAAATGAAAAAGAACAATACTAGATTAGAAAACAGAAAAGATTTGTAGAAAAAACATTTTTTATATGACAATTATACCCAATACAACCGTTGTTATTCCCTGTTATAATGAGGAAAAAGGAATTTCAAATGCCGAATATTCCAACTTTTTGAATAACAATCCAGAGGTATTAATTTGTTTTGTAAACGATGGGTCAAAAGACAATACTCTTGCTGTTTTGACTGTTTTGAAAGAAAAGCATCCTACTCAAATTCAAATTCTTTCACTCGAAAAAAATGCTGGAAAAGCAGAAGCTGTTCGAGCCGGAATTAATCATTGCAACCTTCATTTCCAACATCGCTATATTGGTTATCTCGATGCCGATTTAGCAACAACTCTCGAAGAATTTATTGAACTTAGAAATTATTTGCAAGGCGAAATTGTGTTTAGCTTTGGTTCTCGAATTCGAAAAATTGGCTCTATTATCGAACGCGAAAACAGTCGTTTTTTGATAGGAAGAGTTGTGGCAACATTTATCTCGAACATACTAGACATCAAGGTTTATGACACCCAATGTGGTTCGAAACTTTTTACAAGAGAAATTTCAGAACAAGTATTCGAAAAAGAATTTATCTCGAGATGGCTGTTTGATGTAGAGATTTTTTACCGAATGATTCATCTATTCGGCAAAGAAAAAGCTATCAAAAAAATGATAGAAGTTCCTTTGAAATTATGGGTCGAAAAAGGCGATTCTAAAGTGAAATTCACTTACGGATTCAAACTTTGGTTTGACTTGTTTGAAATTCAAAGAAAATATAAAAAAATTGCAAAGAATTTATCCAATACAAACGCATAGCAAATGATTTCAAAAAAATTAAAAGACACTAATTTTATACTTTGCTTCTCTGTTATAGCCATTTTAATCTTCAGATTAATACTCACTTTTGCCATCCCACTTCTAGACAAAACCGAAGCGCGATATGCCGAAATAGCAAGATTAATGTATGAAACCAAAGACTGGATTGTAGTTCAAATTGATTATGGTTTCCCGTTTTGGGCAAAACCACCTTTGTCAACTTGGCTTTCGGCAGGAAGTTTTGAAATTTTTGGTGCAAACGAATTTTCCGCAAGATTTCCATCCTATTTATTGAGTGTTTTGCTTCTTTTTATTGCGGGTAAATTAGCCAAAAAAGAAGGCAAATCTTTTTATCTTCCTGGTTTTATATTACTAACAATGCCAGAATTTTTAATTCACACTGGTGTTGTTTCAACCGATAGTGCCTTGTTTGTTTGTATCACAATAATGATGCTTTCTTTCTGGAAAGTGGTAAACAACACCGAAAAAACCATTTGGAACTATCTGTTTTTTATTGCTTTAGGCCTTGGTTTTTTAGCCAAAGGACCGCTGATAATGGTGCTTACCTTCCCTCCTCTTTTTGTTTGGTGCTTGCTAGATTTAAACCGTTTAAAAGCTGTTTTTTCTCGTTTGCCCATTATTTTAGGAATACTTATTGTTGTGGCAATTGCATTACCTTGGTATTATTTAATTGAGCAAAAATCACCTGGATTTACCAATTATTTCTTTGTTGGCGAACATTACAAACGCTTCTTAGTTCCAGGTTGGAATGGGGATTTATACGGCAATCCAAAATATGTTCCAATGGGAATTGTTTGGGTATATATGATAGCATTTGCTTTTCCTTGGTTTCCAATTGTTGTTTACAAATTATGGAAAAATAGAACTACTATTTTAAAAAATCCTTGGGTTTCTTTTCTGGTTTTATGGCTTTTGTGGTTGCCTTTCTTTTTTACTTTTTCAAAAAATATTCTACACACCTACATTTTACCTACGACTTTCCCGATGATGCTATTGATGGTTCATTATTGGAATGAATTTGACAGTAAAAAAACACTCATTCGAATCGGATTGTTTTTCCCTACAGCAATTTTTGTTATTGCAAGCGTTGCCATACTATTGCCAAAAGATTTATTCACAAAACTAAGCGGATATCCTGATGTTTCTTATATAATGAATTCCGACAAATACCTCTTAGAAAACCTGAAAGTTAATACTGAAAACAAACAAATTCCTTTGTATTATTTCGTTAAAGTCGAAAACGATTCTGTTGTAAATAAACAAAAAAATTACTCGGGAGAATTTTATTCCAACGGAAAAGAGCAAGTACTTATCAATCAAAAAGAAGTGGATTCGGTTTTGAGTTTGAACAAAAAATTATTTTTTGTAATCCCAACCCGAAAATTAGAACAAGTCTCAAAAGAAAGTCTTGAAAAAATGAACCTAATCGACCATAATAACAACACCTCTGTTTTCGAATCGAAATAAGGAATTCTTCCAAACCAATGAAAATACTTTCTGATAAAAACAACTTGCAAATTCTGCACGAAGACAATCATATTATTGTGGTTAACAAACGTGTAGGCGACATTGTGCAAGGAGATAAAACGGGCGATAAACCCTTATCCGAAGTCGTAAAAGAATACATCAAAGACAAATACAACAAACCCGGTGAAGTTTTTCTTGGAGTGGTTCATCGTTTGGACAGACCCACAACAGGAATCGTTGTTTTTGCGAGAACCAGCAAGGCTTTGACTCGAATGAATGAATTGTTTAGCAATCGCGAAACTAAAAAAACCTATTGGGCTGTCGTAAAAAACAAACCTAAAAATACTCAAGACAAACTTGTTCATTATCTCAAAAGAAACGAAAAAAACAATACTTCAAAAGCACATTCTAGAGAAGTTCCCGATAGTAAATTGGCTAGTTTAGATTATACAATCATCAAGGAACTCAACAATTATTTTGCATTAGAAATCAATCTTCATACCGGAAGACATCATCAAATTCGAGCACAACTTTCAGCTATTGGATGTCCCATAAAAGGCGATTTGAAATACGGATTTGACCGTTCTAATCCCGATGGAGGAATTCATCTTCACGCTCGAAAATTGGTTTTTATTCATCCCGTTTCCAAAGAAAATTTAAGTATTGTTGCTCCTGTGCCAAATGATGTGATTTGGAAAGCCATTTAATTTAAAAAAATGTATCTTTAAAACTTCATTTAAGTTTTAAGTTATGGAATCTAAAACCAACATTAATTTCAGAAAAGAAACTTTAACAAAGTTGCTCAATGCCATACTCATTCACGAAAATGAAATCATTGATGCTTTATACTTCGATTTTAAAAAACCTGCATTTGAAGCAGTTCTCACTGAAACAGGTTATGTAATCTCAGAACTAAAAGAGACCATAAAAAACATAAATAAATGGGCCAAACCCAAAAGAGTATTTCCTTCGCTATTGAATTTCCCTTCCAAAGATTATATTTATAAAGAACCTTATGGCAAAGTTTTAATCATTTCGCCTTGGAATTATCCATTTCAATTAGCACTTTGTCCTTTAATTTCGGCCTTTGCAGCAGGAAATCAAGTCGTTCTAAAACCCTCAGAACTCACCCCCAAAACTTCTGAAATTATTACAAAAATAATCTCGAAAGTATTTGATAAGAAGAATGTTACTGTTATCCAAGGAGGAATTGAGGTGTCGCAACAATTACTTTCAGAACGATGGGATTACATCTTTTTTACAGGAAGTGTAGCCGTTGGGAAGATAGTTGCCAAAGCTGCAGCCGAAAATCTTACTCCTGTAACATTAGAATTGGGCGGAAAAAATCCTTGTATTATTGATGAAACAGCCAATTTGAAACTCGCTGCCAAAAGAATCGTTTGGGGAAAATTTATGAATGCTGGACAAACTTGCATAGCACCCGATTATATTTTGATTCAAAAAAACATGAAAAGCCATTTTGTTGACTATATGAAAGAGGAAATCATCAAAGCTTATGGCGATAATCCTAGTGATTCTCCTGATTTTGCAAGAATCATAAATACAAAAAACTGCCAACGATTAATTAATATGATCGACCAAAAAAAAGTGATTTTTGGAGGACAAAATGACATCAAAAACAACTATATCGCTCCTACACTAATTGACGAAAATTCAATTGACAGTGAACTAATGAAAGACGAAATATTTGGCCCCATTTTACCCATTATCACCTATGAAAAGGAAAAACAAATTGATGCCGTAATTTCAAAATATGAGAAACCTTTGGCTTTTTACCTTTTTTCTGAAAATAGAACTTTTACAAAACATTTGATACAAAAACATTCGTTTGGAGGTGGTTGTGTCAATGATACTATGGTTCATTTTTCGAATAAAAGATTACCTTTTGGAGGTGTTGGTCACAGCGGAATTGGTGCTTACCATGGAATTTTAAGTTTTGACACATTTTCTCACAAAAAAAGTATTCTAATAAAATCTAATTTGTTAGATTTACCTTTTCGTTATGCTCCTTACAAAGGAAAGTTGGCAACAATTAAAAAAATATTAAATTGGCTTTAACCTCAAAAAACAACTATTTAAACCCAAAAAAATGCAGAATACAAATACACAAAAAGATCAAATAGAAAAATTATGCGCTAATGGATACCAACTAGATTTTGGTACCGTTTTCGAAAGTGCCTTCGAGAATTATAAAAAAATTGCATTGTATGCTGGATTAATGCTTTTGGTTTTTTGGATTTTAATTTCAATCGTTTTGGGGGCAGGTTTAGTTTCCTATATTGGGGTTGAACACATGGAAGAATTTGGCAATAAAATGAAACAAATTTCAGAAAATAAGGTGATGCCTCTTGATATTGCTATACCAATAAACATGGGCTTACTTTTATTTTCAGCACTCATAAATCCATTCATGGCAGGCTTTCTAAAAATGGCCGATTGTGGCGAAAAAGGTGAAGAATTTCATGTTTCGACCATGTTCTCTTATTACAAATATCCCTTTTTTTATGCTATTTTCATATCAACCTTTATGGTTGGATTCATCAGTACTGGAGCGGCATTGCTTCTAGAGTATGCAGGATTAAGTTTTGTTGGAACTGTAATTTCTTTGTTGGTATCGTTTCTTACCTTTTTGACAATTCCATTAATTGTTTTTGCAAAATTAAACGCAATCGATGCTATAAAATCAAGTATATTACTGATTTCTAAACAACCTTTAGTACTTCTAGGATTAATAATTGTAGCAGGAATAGGAGTTGCGCTTGGAATTTTCGGTCTGTGCATTGGAATATTTTTCACTTGGCCATTTATCTATTCGATGAATTATGCCATTTATAAAAACATCATAGGAATTGATGAAACCAGTGAAATTGATGAAATTACTGGAACCGAAAATTAAATAACAACTATTATTGTTGAACTAAAAAACTCTTTATTTATGAAATGGATTGGAAGACGTCAAAGTGATAATGTTGATGACAGAAGAGGAATGTCAGGTGGCGGAAAAACCTTAATTGGTGGTGGAGTAATAGGAATTGTAATCTTGTTATTAAATGCTTTTGGTGGCGAAAACGGTCAAATGATTGGCAATATTCTTCAACAAACTCAAGGACAACAAGGGGCTCCGACTGAGGAAAGAGCCTTAACACCAGAAGAAGTCAAAGAAGGCGAATTTGTAAAAACGCTATTGGCAGATAATGAAGATGTTTGGACAAAAATATTCCAAGAAAACAATCTGACTTTCGAAGCCCCAAAATTAGTTTTATTCAGCGGACAAGTGCAAACGGCTTGTGGTGGAGCTAGTTCCGCTTCTGGTCCGTTCTATTGTCCAGGTGATCGAGTAATTTATATGGATATGACTTTCTTTGAAGAATTAAGAACAAAATTTGGAGCTGAAGGTGGCGATTTTGCGGTGGCTTATGTTTTGGCACACGAATACGGACACCACATTCAAACCTTGTTGGGAACTTCTGCCAAAATGCGCCAAGCACAAGAAGGAAAAAGTGAAGCCGAAGCTAATAAATTGTCTGTAGCCCTGGAATTGCAAGCCGATTTCTACGCTGGACTTTGGACACATTACAACGAAAAGCAAAACGCAATGCTAGAACCTGGCGATATCGAAGAAGCGTTGAGTGCAGCAAATGCGGTTGGCGACGATGCCATCCAGAAAAAAATGCAAGGACAAGTAGTTCCCGATTCCTTTACCCACGGAACTTCTGAGCAAAGAATGTATTGGTTCAATCGGGGTTTCAAATCGGGAGATATTCGACAAGGTGATACTTTTTCGGAGTTGAATTAGGGAAAGTGGTTGGTGAATTAAACTTATCGAATGATTAACAATATGTTTGTAAAAATATTTAGAAATAATGAAATCTAAATCAATTTATATAATCCTAATTCTAATTTTAACATTTATTGTTATTATTAATATTTTTGATTTCGATAAATATATTCCAGGTATAAGTGAGTTTTATCCCTTAATTTGGATTTTATTTTTAATATTTGATGTTTACAAATCAAATAAATATCTAAAAAACAAACCTGAAAATGAAATCAGAATTAGAAGTAATAATGATAGCTATTTTTCTGTTATCCCTTTTATTATAGGTATAATCTTTTGTTCAATATCAATACTTACTATTTTTCGTGATGAAAGTAAAATTACTTCAATTCTAGATTTTATATTTGGAATAATATTCATATTTAAAGGAATACTATTTATACCAAGTGCATTAATAAAAAATGAAAATGGAATACTATATTTTGAAAACGGAACAGTTTCTAGCACAATTAAAATTGAAAAAATTGAAAAAGTAATTTTGAATGAAAACAAGATTGAATTTAATCTGAATGAAAACATAAATTATATTTTTTCACATCTTGAACTTAATTTAAGCGAAATTGAAATTTTAAAAATTTTTTTAAGAAAAAGTATAAATACCAATATTATTTGAAAGGTAAACCAATCTAGCAGCAACAATAGTTTTTGTCTAAAAAATTAGCTTTACCAAATTATAATATATATCCCTACAAATGGAATATATTAAACCCCATAAAAAATCACTTTATTTCAACAAAATCAAGCAATCAAAAGCAGAACGGAAAAATTAGCAGTACCTTCGCGCCAAAATAAAGAAGTACGCCATATAAATAGTGTTTACTTCAGAAACACAATTT
>ERZ1034365.1720-NODE-1720-length-10785-cov-2.644285_pt1 | contig 10785 bp, 10 predicted proteins | sample MGYA00520615_ERZ1034365 | MGnify/ENA primary metagenome ERZ1034365 (study PRJEB33736, sample SAMEA104284505) | Azolla filiculoides | biome: Urban; feature: Water surface; material: Ditch water | place: Netherlands | collected 2015-10-28 | depth 0-0.1 m ... | reverse complement strand
GGTATTTACCTCAAAGGTGGAACTCTTTATGGTGGATTTGCTTCGATGAAGGAAATTCGTGATGCACTGCTCGACTTCAAAAAAGCAGGTAAATTTGTAGTGGCTTATGCCGATAATTATATGCAAAGCAATTATTATTTGGTGTCTGTGGCTGATAAAATTCTGATTAACCCACAGGGTATGTTGGAATTGAAAGGTCTTTCGGCTGATTTAGTATTTTTCAAGAATACGCTTGATAAATTAGGCATCGAAATGCAGGTAGTAAAAGTTGGTACTTTCAAATCGGCAGTTGAGCCATACATCAATACCAAAATGAGTGATGCCAATCGTGAGCAGGTAACTGTTTATATGGGGTCAATCTGGAAAACAATGCTGAATCAGATTTCTGTATCGCGTAAAATATCTGTTGATACACTAAATGCATATGCTGACGAGATGATGATGTTTCAGCCAACCGAAAAATCAAAACAATATGCGCTTGTAGATTCATTGGTCTATGCTGATGAAGTAGATAGCATTTTGAATAAATATGTGGCTGATTATGAAATAGTGAAACATGGTGACCTGACAAAAGCACCTGATAACAAGAAATTTGAAAAAGAAAAAGTAGCTGTTATTTATGCTGTTGGTGGTATTGATGGTGGTGATGGCGAAGGAATTGTTTCAGAAGACTTGGTTGAGACAATCAATGATGTGGCTAAAGATGAATCGGTAAAAGCTGTTGTTTTGCGTGTAAGTTCTCCTGGTGGAAGTGCTTATGGTTCAGAACAAATCTGGCGTGCACTCACTAAGTTGAAAGAGAAAAAACCTTTAATTGTATCAATGGGTGACTATGCTGCTTCAGGAGGTTATTACATTTCTTGTATGGCGGATAAGATTGTGGCTCAGCCTAATACAATCACCGGTTCAATTGGCATTTTCGGTTTAATTCCAAATATTCAGGGCTTGAATAATAAAATAGGTTTGACTTATGATGGTGTGAAAACAAATAAATTAAGCGATGCTATTTCAGTAAATCGTCCTTTCCGCCCTGAAGAACGTATGTTGATGCAAAATTATGTGAATCGTGGTTACGAACTTTTTGTAAAACGTTGCGCTGATGGTCGTAAAAAAACTACTGATCAAATCAAAGCTATTGCTGAAGGTCGTGTTTGGACAGGCCAGGATGCGTTAAAAATTGGTTTGGTAGATAAAATTGGTGGAATTGATGAAGCGATTAAGATTGCAGTAGACAAAGCTAAACTAACAGCATATCAAGTAAAAGAGTTTCCTGAAAAAGAAGATTTTGCTACAAAACTGATGAAAGGTTTTGGTGAAGATATGGAAACTCGTTTTATTAAATCTCAATTGGGCGAGCAATATAAAATTTTCCGCGAAATAAAGAACGTTGAGAAAATAAATGGCATTCAAGCCCGTTTACCATATGAATTGATTATAAAATAAAATTTAATTTGCGTTTTTTTATAAATAGGTTTTTGATAGAAAGCGACCATGCGTGATGCACGGTCGCTTTCACTTTTTAGTATCTGATGTTAAACCCTGCATTGAAATAAGTTCCGGGCATTGGATATCCGTAGTTTATTTCGTATTGTTGATTGAGCAGATTGTTTGCCATCACAAACACATCCAGCATTTTAATTGGCTTAACTGATATGCGGGCATTCAGCAAAGTGTAACTTTGGGTTACAGGAGTTGGAACGATGCGCGTGTAAAGTTCGTTGATGTGCTGAGCCGACAGGTTGAAATTCCATATTTTGTAACGATAATTGGCGCTCAGATTGGCTTGTTGACGAGGAGCAGCCAAAACTGCTTTCTCTATATCAACAAAACTGTAATTGGCATGTAAAGTCAGACTTTTAGTTACAAAATATTTAGCCGAAAATTCTATTCCTTTGTTGTTGTAAGTGCCGATATTTTGGCGCATAGTCACAACTGGAGGCACAACCTGAATCAGATTTTCTCCATTTACCATAAATGCTGTGAGTTCAGTCTGAAGTTTGTTATCAAGTAACGATTGTAGCCAACTGATTTCATAATTCAACATGCGTTCAGGAAGTAAAGCTGCATTTGGAGCATAAAGGTACATTTCCATCACGGTTGGGCTGCGGAAACCTTTTGATACCGACGCTTTGAAAGAGGTATTTGCATTTTGAACATACGAAAGTCCGACCATTGGAATTAGCTCATTGCCGTAGACCGAATTGTTTTCGAGGCGTAATCCTCCGCTTAAAGTTAGCTTTTCGAACAAAAGTTGTTGGGTGTAAGCGTAAACGGCAAACTCATTCACGGTTTTAAGTTGATTGACTGCCGCTCCACGATTGGCAATTCCGCCAAATTGTTTAAAATCAGTTCCTACTGTAATGTTGTTATTTTTGAAAAAGCGAAAAGTTTCGAAAAACATTACGCCACTGTTTCGGTCGGTAGAATGAAAACCGTCTGATAGCGTATGTTCACCAAAGTTGTGATAAACTTTCAACGATCCATCCGCATTCTCAAACTTGTTATCCAATGACAGTGCTGCTTTACCACGTGTAATGTCAATATTGAAAGGTGTAGGGACGTAAATAGTTCCATTGTCGTTTGCATTGTATTTTGCTATACTGTAATCTGCATTTAAGTTGAAATGTGGGTTTAGTTCATAACCAACTTTGGCATATCCATTCGAAATATTAAAATCCGTATTGGGACGAATACCATCTGTTTGGTCGTGATTGGCGGAAACAAAAACATTCCATTTGTCTTTTTTATAACCAATAGTTCCGTAGTATTTTTGGGTGTTGTATGAACCGTACGAAGCTCCCCAACTACTTTTAAATCCCTCATCTTTTTGCTTTTTGGTAATAATATTGATAACCCCGGCCATGGCGTTTGAGCCATAAAGGATTGACGCCGGGCCGCGAATAATTTCTACTTTTTCTACATCCGAAGCCACATAAGCATCGGGCAGCGGATGCCCGAATATGCCCTGATACTGCGGATGCCCATCAATCAACACCAACACACTTGTGTTAGGGGCGCTGCTTATACCACGCATACTGATAGCTCCCGAACCACCTGTGCCAACACCAAAGCCAAGCAGACTACGCTCAGTTACAAAAATTCCCGGAGCGTATGAATTCAGTGCGGGGAGAATGTTGATTTGTCCGCTGTTTTCTATGTCCTGAGTTGAAATTTGAGATACTGAAAGCGGAACGACTTTGCGCGAAATCTCCGTTTTTGAACCTGTAACAACCAACTCAGCCAGTTTTATGCTATCGGGAATTGTTTTTTGAGCGAAAGATGCGTTGAATGAAAACACAAGGGCAGTAAAAAAAAGTAGCTTCTTAAAATTCATTTGGAAAAGTGTTTATTGAAAATTGTAATTTCGAAGTGGCAAAAGTAATAAATACTTTAGTAAACAAACACATTGAAAATATGTTGAAATTGATCGTAAATATTAGTTGGTTGGTCTTTTGTGCAATATTTATTATCTTTGCAGTCGCTTTTTGCGGACGAACTGCAAAAACGTGTGCTTGAATACCACGTAAAAAACAAGAGTAAATGAAAAAACAGGTGTCAGTCACCTTTATGGTGCTGGGGATGCTATTTACAGTATGCCTCATCGTTTCTAACATTATTGAGCAAAAACTGATTCAAATCGGTCCTATTGAAGCCACTTCCGGCTTGCTCATTTTCCCAATTTCTTACATTATCAATGACCTGATAGCCGAAGTTTGGGGCTATCGTAAAGTGCGCCTGATTATCTGGAATGGTTTCCTGATGAATTTTTTGGCGGTTATTGTGTTTAAACTTAGCATTTGGGTGCCGGGTTCAGGAAACTTTTCGAATCAGGAGGCTTTCGCTTCTGTGCTTGGCAACACGCAGCGTATCGTAATTGCCAGTTTCATTGCATTTTTGTTCGGAGCTTTTTTGAATGCTTTTGTAATGAGCAAAATGAAAATCATGCAGCGTGGTCGGGGATTTTCAATCCGAGCTGTTGTTTCCACTTTGTTGGGCGAGGGAGCCGATTCAATTGTGTTTTTTACCATTGCGTTTAGTGGCATTATTCCTTTTCGCGATTTATGGATGCTTGTGCTTACGCAAACAGCCATGAAAACCGGTTACGAGATCATTGCTTTGCCAATTACCAATATGTTGGTAAAATGGGTAAAAAAACGAGAAGAAGTAGATGTGTATGATACTGATATTTCCTACAATCCATTAAAAATAAAAGATTTATAGATTTCAAATATTATTCAAGACACAACCAACCGGATATGAAATTAATATTCATATCCGGTTTTTTTATAGATTATAGCATGTTTGTGTTTAACATTTTTATTTTAAAATCAGTTTACAATCCCAATTAATATTAAACCAGTGTTTATTGTTAATCATTTAAATTGTAATTCAATTCCTTTATCTTAAATTTGTCGGGTCGAACTGTAAATTATCAGTTTATGAAAACCGGACATATTCTCCTGCTAAGCTTGTTTTTTGTTTTTGAATTGACGGCGCAAAATACAGCCGAATTTGGTTCTGACCTAATGAAACTTGACAAAAAGTGGATTTTTAGTCAGGATTCGTCTATCTCGCCTATGCCCATGTCAGATTCTGTACCTCGTCCGCAATTGGCAGATCTGAAATTCAATACCGGGCTCAATTACGATAAACCACTTTTTAAATCTGAAATTCTTAACCTGAAAGTACCGAAATTTATATCTGATTTCGATTATTCTGTCAATACTTACAGTTTAATTCCTCTTAATTCAAATAGCTGGATAACAACGGCACGCATCAATTCCAATTATTTGGGTTTAGGTGGCTTATCGAGTGCCGGAGCTCAATACAATTGGAAAGTAAATGATTTTATGTTGTATTCCGGAGGTGCAACTTTCTCTAAGTTCAATATCTTTAATAATTTCAGCAACAATCTGAGTTTAAACAGCAATTTGCGTTTTGAGCTTTCGGATCGGTTCTTCTTTAATGTTTTTGGTAATTACACCACGCCTTCGCCTTCGCAGATGAATTTGTTTTTATCAACTTACGATTCCATGTATCCTCAAAAAAACTTTGGTGGCTCGTTCGAATTTAAAGTTACCGATAAGTGGGGCATAGTTACCGGAGCGGAACGCGAATTTGATCCTTTCAAAGGCAAGTGGGTGACAAAACCTTTTATTATGCCAATATTTTACTCTAAATAAGTGTGTATGAAAATTAGATTTTTACTTCTTTTGCTGTTTTGTAACGTAGGTTTTATGTTTTCCCAAAGTATTCGGGGAGTAGTGTCGTGCAAAGCTAGTGCACAAACAGTTGCGTTTGCAAACATAGGTATTGTAGGTAAAAATCTTGGAACTGTATCTGATGTTGATGGGAACTTTTCTATCAATATTGAGTCAGGTTTTGAAAACGACACATTGCTTTTTAGTTGTATTGGCTATTCTCCTATGAGAGTGAAAATATCGGATTTGAGTCGTGTGAATGTAAACCGTGTTTATATGCACGAAAGCATGACAGAACTCAAAGACGTGTTGGTGAAGCCCCGTAAGTTTCGTACAGAAGTGTTGGGTATTAAATCACCCTCAAACAAATTTGCAGCAGGTTTTTCTGATAATAATTTAGGCTATGAATGTGGTATTTTAATGAAAAACAAAAAGACGGCTTTTGTAAAATCCGTAGGTTTCAGAATAGCTGATTGTTCTTATGATTCCATTTTTTACAGGTTGAATGTGTATGAAATTAATCATGAAAAGCAATTTGAAAACATTCTCAGGCGGTCGATATTTTTAAAACTAGGCAAAAAAGATGTGAAAGATAAAGTTGTTATCAATGTTGAAGAACATAACATTGTGGTTGATGGTGATTTTTTGGTTACTCTGGAGCATGTAAAAGATTTGGGAAAAGGATATGTCAATTTTTGTTGCACACCACTGCGTAATACTTATTTCCGAAAAACAAGTCAGGGAAAATGGGAGACTGTGCCCATTGCTGTGGGAATAAGTGTGGTGGCCGATGTAGAGCAATAATTGTCAGATAAATGATAAGTTGAGCCCTGTTAATTCAATAAATATATTTATCTTTGACAAATGTATTTTTAACTCACAAATTAAAGCATAAACCCAATGAAAAAGCCATTCTTAGCAATTGCTATCTGTATTTTCTCAGTAATTGTAGTTAGCTGTAATTCTGCAAACTCCAAAAAATCCGAAAAGGAACCGACAGTAACCTCAGAACAGTCAGCAAATGACAGCACAATAACAATTACTGCTAAGTATATCAGTGGCGGTTCTTTGGAAGGCGATGCAGTATTTGTTTTCGAAAAAGAGGATGGCAGTCAAATTGAATTTTACAGAAATTATAATGACGCTAATGAGCCTGAATTAAAATACGAGTTTTTGAGCGACGAAGGCGTTTCAGGAAACAAAGCGTTGATAGATTCAATGTTCATTATCAAATACAAAGTAAATCCCAAAGGGCAAATCAGCATGGTTTCGGGCGAAGGTGAGCCTTGTAATCAGATACTTTCGATAGAAAAGAAATAAAGTTATGAGCATGAAAAACATAATTGTAACGATATGCGGATGCCTGCTGTTGATGTCTTGCGGTTCGAAAAATGGAAATTCGACAACAGAAAATTCTCCCAAAGATTCGGTTGATGTTCAGGTTGTTACTGACGAAACACTAAAGGATATTCAGTTTTTGCAAGGGCTTTGGGTTCACAGCGAAGATAGTTTGGCTACAGTGACAATCAAAGATCAACAATGGACATTTAATTATGAGGAAAATTCTGTAACAGAAGATGATATTTATCAGATTTCGTTTGCTGACCAATTGCCCAAAGGCGTAGTAGATGTCGAAAATACCGAAAAAGCAAAGCATCTGATACTCACAAATAAAACTGATACAATGTATTATGAAGTGCTGGTTCTCAGCAGTAAAGAGTTGAGTTTGATGCATTGCACTACAGGGAGAATGCACTTGTACATAAAAAAATAATTGCTTGCTAAAATATAATTGGACTGGTGAAAATCAGTCCTTTTTATTTACCAACATGATAGCACCCGCCAACATAGGAATGCCGAAGTTTATCAGCCATATACTTATGCCGGCAAAAGCAATTCCGGCAGTTTGTGTTGAAACTGCACTGATGAAAAACACCGCGTACGAGCTGCGGATAGCTGCTTCCGAAAATGCCAGCGAAGGCGTGAAAGTCACAAATAAGTAATTGGCAGGAATAACGAGCAAGGCTTGCCAAACTTCAATTCCCACTCCGAAAAATTGCAACATGGCATAAAGTTGGAAGCTGAAAATAGCGTATCGTGCCAGCGAAAATGAAAGTATTTGTGCTAAATCGTTTCGGGAGTATTGTGTGATGTCGGACGAAAAAGAAAGATAGCGCTTCCATAGTTTTGTTTTAGCCAGCGCGGGCAGTGCAAAGTAAAAAAACAGCAATGCTATGAGTATGGCGGCAATAGCGTAAAAATACATTTCCATACCGGGTGAAATATCTTTGTTGACGATAATAAAATAAATCACCGCAGCAGGTAATCCACACAAAACGAGTATCAGGTTTTGAGTCAGGCTATTAATAACAGAATAAACCACACCGGCTTTGCGATTGGTTTTTTGTAGAAAAATGATGCGCCCTAAAAATTCACCCGTACGATTCGGTGTGAAAAATCCTGAAGAGAAACCTGCCAATACGGCCTTAAAAGCAATTTTGAGGTTGATTATTTCTGTTTTCGAGACAATAAGTTTCCATTTGGCTGATTCGAAAAACAGGTTGAGTGGGAGCAGAGCCAGTACAACCAGCAGCCAACTCAACTGAAGGAATGAGGCTTGTTTGATGCTGAAAAAAAATTCATCGTATTTTTCAAAAGTCAACAGAACATAAGTCAGATAACCGTAAGAAGCCAGCATGATAAGCCATTTAAGTGCTGACCATAAAACTGTTACAGATGTATGTTTCTCTGAACTGTTGCTCATAAAGTGGGTTGGTATTTCACTTTGTCTGCTCTTTCGGGAGTTTGAAGGTGAACTTCTTTTGCGAAAAATAGCTAAACATGGTAGTGACAATAGTAACTATCATTTTTGATGGAGTAGGGAAGAACTGAAGAAAATCTACCAACAGCTTTAATCCCAAATAATTCAGCAGCAAATTAGCAACAACTACAGATAAATAACGAACTATCTGAACTCTTCCTCTGAGTTCGGAAGAGGTGAAAGTGACATATTTTTGTAACAAAAATCCGGTCGTGAAAGTGATTGGGAATACCAAAAGCATGGCGGCAATATAGGAACTTATAGGAACAAATGCCACATATACAACATCAGTTTTAAACACAAAGTGAAAAACGAGGAAGTATAAAACCCAGTCGAAAGCCATATTGGCAGTGCCTGTAACTCCGTAGCGAAAGAGTTGTAGCGTCATATACTTGCGAAACGGCGGGTAGAAAAAATCTACCATCACAATAATCCAACCGGCGATTATTTCAAAAATTCTTTTCATTTTGAGAACTGTTCTGACGTTTTAATAGTTATAAGACTTAAAAAGGTAGGATAATCGAACAAAAATACGTACTTTTGTGCGCCCAAACATGTAAGCCTTGTATTTTGCAAAGATAATATAACTAAACTTACATTCAGCAAATTTATTTTATAACATTCTTCTATTTAAGAATTCTTATGCCCGACGACTATCATAGTTATGATTCAAGTACGCGCCAAAAAACACTTGGGACAGCACTTCCTGAAAGATATGGAAGTAGCTCGTCGTATTGCTGAGAGCCTCTCGCTCGACGGGCGAACCTCTGTGCTTGAAATTGGACCTGGAACGGGCGTTCTTACACAATTTTTACTTCAAAATCCTGATATTGATCTTACGGCTGTTGAACTTGATGGCGAATCTGTACAATATCTCAACCAACATTACCCAAAACTTAAAGTTATCGAAGCCGATTTTCTGAAAATGGATTTAAAAACCATATTTCAGGACAAATTCTGTGTTATCGGTAATTTTCCATACAATATTTCAAGTCAGATTTTTTTCAAAATGCTTGATAACAAGGATTCAATTCCCTGTTTGGTAGGCATGATTCAGAAAGAAGTGGCTGAACGCATGGCTGCCAAAGCCGGCAATAAAACTTATGGTATTTTGAGCGTGCTGATGCAGGCTTACTACTCTATTGATTATCTTTTCACGGTGCATGAACACGTCTTTGACCCTCCGCCTAAGGTCAAATCGGCTGTTATTCGCCTCACCCGCAATGATGTTTCTAAAATTGACTGTAACGAGCAATTATTCAAAACGGTGGTGAAAACAGCCTTTAATCAACGTCGAAAGCAAATGCGAAATTCACTTAACCCTTTGGTTCCCAAAGGTCATGCCATGTTCAACGATCCGCTTTTTGATAAGCGCCCTGAACAATTGGATGTTGCAGCATTTGTCGACCTTACCAACAGAATAGAACTGGCAATGCAAAATCCGTAATTGCTTGTTATTTTGTAGGTAAATAAGACTTTAAACTCATGTTAAACCTTTAAGAACTTGAACCTCGGAATAAGTTCTTGCGATTAGCAATAAACCAGGCTCGTGATGAACCTTCGGCTAATCGAAAAACACCAGAAAGGAAGCAAAATCATGTCCGAATTAAGATTATTTTACCACGAAGACGGTAAGCTCAAAATATCGAAAAACCTCGATACACTCAAAAAAGTTGATCTGAAAGATTTGATCTGGATTGACTTAAATGATGTTCCCGATGCTATTGAAACAGAGTTGGAACAATTTCTGAAAATCTACATCCAGGAAGATGAAGAAATTGAAGAAATTGAGATGAGTTCGCGCTATATGCAAACAGATGACAGCATTGTAGCCAACTCCAACTTTTTGCTCGACAACTACACCCTGGAGCCTGTTTCGTTTATTATAAAAAATAATATCCTCGTATCAGTTCGTAATGCCGACCTCAAATCGTTCAGCGAAACGGTTAAGAAAATTTACGCCAATACAAAGAATTTCCCTAGTGGTTATCACGTACTTGTAACGCTGCTTGAAACCCGTGTTGAATACGATGCGGATATGATTGAGGAAATTACAGATCAGATTACCGGACTGTCTAAAACGCTGAATACGGAAGACGATTTGGATCAGGACATTCTGATTCGCATCAAAGATTTACAGGAAAAGGTAATGATTATCCGTCAGAACATCATGGATAAGCAACGTGTAGTTTCGAACATGTTGAAATGCGACTTCTTTCCTGCCGCTTTGCTGCCTCGTTTGACCATGATTATCAAGGATATCAATTCGCTTTTCGAATATACACGTTTTGGTTTCGATCGTCTGGATTACCTTCAGGATACGTTTCTCGGTCTCGTAAACCTGCAACAAAACAAGATTATCAAAATCTTTACGGTGGTGTCGGTTATCTTTATGCCGCCAACGCTTATTGCCAGTATGTATGGTATGAACTTTAAGTTTATGCCTGAATTGAGTTGGGAATATGGGTATCCGTTTTCGGTAGGATTGATGGTTGTTTTCTCGGCTGTAGTGCTTTTGTATTTCCGTCGAAAAAAATGGTTGTAGAAAGTTTCAAGCAAAACACACAAAAGCGGTTAAGACATATCTTAATCGCTTTTTGCATTCATAGAGGTTTAAAAAGTCAATTATTCTATGAAAACTAAACAAAACCGTCATTTTTTACGTTATGTACTATACTTAAAACAGAAAAAATTATGCTGTAAAACACATTTTTAGTACCTTTGCAGCTCTTTATAAAACTGCTGGTTTTTAGCAGTCTGAAC
>ERZ1034365.1718-NODE-1718-length-10788-cov-4.662310_pt1 | contig 10788 bp, 10 predicted proteins | sample MGYA00520615_ERZ1034365 | MGnify/ENA primary metagenome ERZ1034365 (study PRJEB33736, sample SAMEA104284505) | Azolla filiculoides | biome: Urban; feature: Water surface; material: Ditch water | place: Netherlands | collected 2015-10-28 | depth 0-0.1 m ... | reverse complement strand
AAAGGCGCTGTAGTGGGCACCTCTAGCTTGCGCCGTGAGTCGGTCCTGAGATCCAAGTTCCCACATTTAGTGATTCAACCTTTGCGTGGGAATTTAGATACCCGTATGGGCAAGCTCGATCGCGGTGAATATCAAGCCATTATTTTGGCTGCGGCCGGTCTCAAACGATTGGGTCTAGAAAGTCGTATTCGAGCGCTACTACCGATTGATCCATACACGCCAGCTGCTGGGCAGGGCGCGCTTGGCATCGAAACTTTGAGTAATCATCCCAATATTAAAGCGTGGCTTGCGCCACTCAATGATTTGCCAACTCTCTATGCGGTCACTGCTGAGCGTATGGTGTCTCGCCAATTAGGCGGTTCTTGTGAAGTGCCTTTAGCGGCTTATGCCACTTGGGATCAAGATCACATGAACATCCGCTCTTTTGTTGCTAGCGTTGATGGCACCGCAAGTTGCTTGGCTAGCGCTCAAGGTGCGGTAAAGAGTTTGGAAGATGCAGAGGCTTTGGGTCTCTCAGTTGCACGCGATCTGATTGCTCAAGGCGCTGAGCATTTATTGCCCAACGGTTTGCCGAAATAATCATTAGTAAAGTGATTGGCTAATGAGTAAAAAGACCATTGTCATTACCCGTCCAAGCGGACAGGCGCGCCAATTGTCAGAAGCCCTTCAGGCAAGCTTGCTCAAGAGTGGCTTTACTCCAGATGTCACTCCTCAGATTATTTCTTTACCTCTGCTAACGATTGCTCCCAAGGGCGATGATGTTTTGCGGGGGCAGATTGCTACAGCACTCAAAACTGCAGACTTAGCCATTTTTGTGAGTCCAAATGCGATTGAATGCACGATGCGTTTACTCGAGCAATCTTGGCAAGGTTTCTCTGACAAGCCCATGCCTATTGGGGTTATGGGCGGCAGTAGTATGGCAGCCCTCAAAAATCATGGAATCGGTGTTGAGAGTCATCCCACGAAAATCATTCTTCCTCAGAACAATGCGCAATGGGATTCAGAAGGCTTGTGGGCAGAATTGCAAAAGCTGAATTGGGATTGGTCCTCTAAGACAGTCATCATCTTTAAAGGTGAGGGTGGGCGCGACTGGCTAGCTGAGACCTTAAAAAACGTTGGTGCACAAGTTAAGGCTTTTTCAGTTTATGCGCGCGTTCCATTAGATCTCAATAGCCCCGCCTGGGACGATATTCATGAGATGGATTTTGCTAAATCACTTTGGCTTCTCACATCGTCTGAAGCAGTGCGCTATTTAGGTCAAGCAAAATTACCACTTGATATCGCAACAGCCATTTGTCCGCATCACAATATTGCAGATGCCGCTGAGCAGATAGGTTTTGGTGAGGTATTTACTTGTGAACCAGGTGATGAAGCTTTAATTGCAGCATCACAAGCTTGGTTATCTATTTAATTGCTAGGGTAGTCCAGTAGCGCCGGCAGAAATACTTCGCTTACTAAGAGTGGTCGACCTTTGAGTTGATACAAAGTCCGTCTTGCCCAACTAACCGAAGGCAACTCTGGATATTGCCCGAAACATTTTTTCCACAAGGCACTTTGCTTATCTAGGCGAGCAATTTCACGGGGAGGCTTCTTCTTAGAGTGCATGCGTGTTTTAGCAAACAGCACTGCCCCTAATGGTTTTTTGCCTAAACGTAAGACCTCATGATTACTTCCGCTTGAACTACTGCTAGGAATAATGCTGTGAGCCATGACGAGGGGGACACCGTTGGCGCATAAGAGCACTTCCCGGATGCGACAACGTTTAATCTCGAAATGAAAATAGCGACTCTCGTCGCTATTAAGGTTTTGTCGGCAATCTCGCAAGACTATTACTTCTAGTTTTTGTCCAATTGCACGTTCAATTTTTTGGGTTAAAGAACCGGTATCGCTGAGCCAAGGCTGCCACTTGCGTGGCGCTTGATGCAATTCACCGGAATCGACTCGATTCCATGCAGAACGGAGACGACGACGGTGAATCATTTTTAGCTACCGCTAAAGTTTCTACGTTGACCGCCAGATTTTGGTTTAGCAAAACGTGGACCAGCGGACGGGCGTGAATCTCCAGAACGTGCTGGACGTGAGTCTGCAGAACGTGGAGGGCGTGAATCAGCAAAACGATTGGCACCAGCAGGGCGTGAGTCGCCAGATGGACGGGAATCACCAGAGCGAGATTCGAAATGATTGCCTGAGCGATTACCACCGCCTCCGCCACCAGAACGAGACTCTGAACGAGCGCCAGATCCATAACGACCACCACCGCCACCAGAGCGATTACCGCCGCCAAAGCCACCACCAGAGCGACCGCCACCTGGGCGACCACCGCCACCACCAAAGCTAGGCTTGGCTTGTGGCTCAAGGCCAGCGATGACAGAAGCAACGATATCTTGCTGTGTAAAGCGTTCGATATTGCGAATCTTGGCGCGATCACGATGTTCAACCAAAGTGATAGCAACACCATTGCGACCAGCACGACCAGTACGACCAATACGGTGCGTGTAGTCCTCTGGTTTCATTGGCAAGCCAAAGTTAATCACGTGACTGATACGTGGCACATCAATACCGCGAGCCGCTACGTCAGTCGCAACCAAGATCTTGGTGTGACCCTTACGCAAAGACTCAAGGCGACGCATACGAACAGCTTGAGGCATAGCGCCGTGTAAGGCACTCGCTTCGTAACCATTGGCACGTAATGTGTCAGCGATCTTTTCGCTTTCAATTTGAGTGCTTGCAAACACTACTGCTTGATCCAAAGAGGCGTCAGCCAAAATGTGCTCGAGCAATTTATGTTTGTGTGACATGCTGTCAGCCCAGTGGAGCTTCTGCTCAATGTTTGCATGCTTTTCGCCAGCATGAGCAAGCTCAATACGTTTAGCGTTAGTAGTCAATTCATTAGCCAAAGACATAATCTTTGGTGCAAAAGTTGCAGAGAACATCAAAGTTTGGGTGCGAGCAGCGCAACGCTTATCAATCGCCTCGAGGTCATCAGCAAATCCCATGTCGAGCATGCGATCGGCTTCGTCGATAACGAGTTGTTTGACATCATCTAAGCGAATTGCTTTGCTATCGGTCAGGTCGAGTAAACGACCAGGAGTTGCGACAACTAACAATGCACCTTTCAGCGCTTGGATTTGCTTGCCATAAGGCATGCCACCCATGACGGTTGCAATACGGATACCTTTCATGCCACGAACTAAGTTCACTGCATCTGCGGCAACCTGTTGAGCTAATTCACGAGTAGGGCAGAGCACCAACACTTTAGGTTGTGCGCGGCCAGGTACAGGTGAGCCGTTAGGGTTGTCTTCGATGAGTTGATTAATCAAAGGCAATAAGAAGGCTGCGGTTTTACCGCTACCGGTTTGGCTGCTGACCAATAAGTCACCGCCAGCGAGAGCCGCAGGAATAACCTGAGCTTGCACTTCAGTGGCTTGGGTGTAACCCAGCTCAGCAACGTTTTTAAGGAGTGGCGCCGCGAGGGCGAAATTCTGGAAATCATTTCCAGAGGGATTAGTTTCTTTAGAAAAAGTCATGCTATTACACATCCCCTTTAAGGGATGTCTCCGTGTATACACTCTTAGTTTTTTTGAGTGTGATGGTCAAAGGCATCGACCATCAGACAGGCGGCAGCGCGATTATGAACTTCTGTGTTTATGACTTCTAAACGATGCGCTGAAATATAGCTGGGGGGCGATGAATCAAATTGCTTTAAAAAGCCTCCTATTATGGCATTTCTAGAGGCTTATTACAAGGGTTTTCCCGAATTAATTACAAGTAATGGCATCAACGTAGCCAGCGCAATAGGCGCTGAACTTTTTTGCCATAGGGTGGTCTAGCTAATTTAGTGCCTCTTAAAGAGCTCAGGCCAAAGAAGCTGCCAACTTGTAAAACAGATTTGCGATGGCTAAAGGCATCAAAGCCTGCTTTGCCATGATAGGCACCCATGCCGCTTGGGCCAATACCGCCAAACGGTAAATCTTCTACTGCTGCATGCAATAGGGTGTCATTGATCGTCACACCACCGGAGCGGGTCTCATTCAGAATGCGCTGCATCACTTTTTTGTCTTTACCAAACCAATACAGAGCTAATGGCTTAGGGCGTTCATTGATGTAGCGAATCACTGAATCAATATCACTGATTGCTAGGATCGGCAGAATGGGTCCAAACACTTCTTCTTTCATGATGAGTGCATCTTCAGGAGTATTTAGGAGTGCTACTGGCGTGAATGACGGTGCCGTATTTTTAGATGGGGTAATCAAAGGGATTGCTTGCGCGCCACGGTCTACTGCATCTTGAACTAATTGATGCCATCTTGCCAACTGATGCTCATCAATGGCTCCCGTCAATTCCTCTGGGTTAGAAAATTGCTCTTGGGCTGCATTACGTAGCTCTTGAACAAATGTATTGCAATCACTCGCGCGCACTACTGCGTAATCAGGGGCAATACAGGTTTGACCACCATTTACCAACTTACCGTAAATAATGCTTGCAGCAGCATCTTTCAGTTTGGCTGAAGAGTCGACAATTGCTGGGGATTTGCCACCCAGCTCTAGGGTGATTGGTGTCAGGTGCTCTGCAGCTGCCCGCATCACCTTTTTTCCGATGCCCGCTGAACCAGTAAAGAAAAGATGATCAAACGGAAGTGCTGCAAAAGATTCGGCAACCTCAGTACCGCCTGTAGTGACACAAAACTCGCTAGGGTGGAAATATTCTTGAATTAATGTCGCTAAAAATCCAGAGGTACGTGAACTTCTCTCTGATGGCTTGAGCCAAACACGATTGCCGGCAGCAAAAGCGGCGATAGCTGGAACTAGCGCTAGTTGGACTGGATAATTCCAAGGGCTCATGATTCCTACGACGCCCATTGATTGCATTTGGGTCCACGCATGAGAAGAGCCCAGGAATCCTGGTGTTGGGACTAGCTCAGGTTTCATCCATTCTTTAAGGTGCTTGCGAGCATGTTTGCAGGCCTGATAAACCATCTGGAACTCCAGCAACCGACTCTCAACGACATGGCGAGTGCCGAAATCAGCTGTTAACACTTTGCAGATTTTTTCTTCATTGGCGCTAATCATGCGTTCGATGCGTCCAATTCGCTCAAGGCGAACCTCTAGCGTAGGGTTGGGTTCTGCGGCATAAGCAGCCTTGATTTCATCTAATTGGAGTGTGAAACGATTTATCGACATGGTTATTTGTGAGTGGCAAGCAAACGATTGAATAAGGTATTAGGATAAAGGCATGATCGAAACTATCCTTAAAAACCATCCAAGTCTTGAGCGCGCCACTTTAGGGGGCGGGTGTTTCTGGTGTCTGGAGGCTGTTTACCAGCAAATCACAGGTGTGAGTGCGGTAGTTTCGGGGTATGCAGGAGGGGTAATGGCCAATCCTGACTATGAATCTGTTTGCTCGGGTCAAACGGGCCATGCAGAAATCGTTGATGTCTATTTTGATCCAGCCGTAGTGTCCTACCGAGATTTATTGGAAATCTTTTTTGTTATTCATGATCCAACTACCTTGAACTACCAGGGCAATGACCACGGTACGCAATATCGTTCAGTCATCTTTACTCATAGCGATAGTCAAAATGTCACGGCACATGAAGTAGTTAAAGAATTGGAGGATGCAAAGATCTATTCCAATCCAGTGGTGACTCAAATTGATGTTGCACCTGTTATTTATCCAGCCGAGGATTATCACCAGAATTACTTTCGTCAGCACCCAGGTCAGGGCTACTGTATGGCAGTCGTTGCGCCTAAATTAGCGAAATTTAGATCGAAGTTTCAATCTCTCATTTCGCCAGAGTTTCGTTAAGGAAATCCGAGTAAGCTACTGGGGCTTATTAAGGCGCTAAGCGAGCAATGCGCCATTGAGCTCCATCGAGCTGATAGTGGATGCGGTCATGCAAGCGCGAAGGGCGACCTTGCCAAAATTCAATTTCAGTCGGGTGAAGTCTATAGCCACCCCAATGATCAGGTCTTGGGGGTTTATCTCCAAAGTCAGCTGCGAAGCGCTTTTCAGCTTCCTCGAGAAATTCACGATTTGGAATCTCGGCACTTTGTGGCGAAGCCCAGGCCCCAATACGGGAAGCTGCTGGGCGGGAGTGAAAGTATTCATCACTCTCAGTGGGGCTGACACGCTCAACCAACCCCTTGATGCGCACTTGACGTTCTAGCTCGTGCCAATGAAATAACAGGGCAGCCTGTGGGCGAATGGCTAAGTCTTTGCCTTTTTGGCTTTCATAATTAGTAAAGAAGGTAAAGCCTGCTTCATCAGCGCCTTTTAGTAAGACAATACGGGCTGATGGATTTCCCGCTGCATCTCCTGTTGCCAAAGTCATGGAGTTGGGTTCGGGGCATTCCGCTTTGACGGCTTGATCAAACCAAAGCTGAAATAAGCTCAGTGGATTGGGTGGAACCTCAGTCTCTGAAAGCTGGCCAAAGGTATAGTTTTTGCGGAGTTGAGCGATAGAGTCCATTTTTTCAGTATAAAGAGAAGCTATGACAGAAGACAAGTTGGAAGACAGCGCTGGAGATCGTCGGTTTGGAGGTGTAGCTCGGCTATACGGACCAGAGCTGCGTGAGCGTTTCCGTCAAGCCACTGTCGTCGTAGCTGGATTGGGCGGAGTAGGTTCTTGGGCCGCCGAAGCTTTGGCTCGCACTGCCATCGGACATCTTGTTCTTATTGATTTTGATCACATTGCCGAAAGCAATACCAATCGTCAGCTGCATGCCTTAGAAGGTGAGTACGGCAAGGCAAAAGTACAAGCCATGACTGATCGCATTCGACTCATTAATCCCGAGATCACACTCACTACCCACGATGCTTTTTTGGAGCCAGAAAATCTGGATGTATTCATTCCTCAAGGTGCGATTGTTTTGGATGCTACTGATTCAGTGCAAACCAAAATTGCTTTAGCGGTTTGGGCAAATAAAAATCAGCGCGCTCTTGTGATGTGTGGTGCGGCTGGTGGAAAGTCAGATCCCACTTCCGTGAGATGTGATGATCTATCACGAACAGAGCAAGATGCTTTGCTGGCGAAGGTACGTCAAGGCCTCAGGCAGGATCACGGCTTCTCAAGAAACCTCAAGAGAAAAATTGGTATTCGCGCGATCTACTCTCATGAGCCTCGCGCCGGAGTTGCTAGTGGTGGGCTGGCTTGTTCTGGCTATGGCTCAACCGTGATGGTGACTGCAGCCTGCGGTTTGGCTGCTGCTGCCGAAGTCTTAAATCTCATCGCCACTCAGTAGATTTTCTTAAATCCATCAATAAATCCTTAAGGGGAATCCCTGTAGGAAATTACGGATTCTGATGTCATCCCAAATTTATTGATTGCGCCTTGAGTCCATGCTTAGCTAGCTTCCCCATTTTTGACGCATCACATTTATTTGTTTAAGCACTTTGTGCATTTTCATCCCCTAGTGTAGAAGCGCAGTCCTCCCTAGACTTTGCCTCGTTGGTGATTTACCAACGACAAATCGAAAGGAGGTCTCTTTTGCAGACTGAACAAACTGGTTTACAGCGCCACCTCAAGGTACGGCATATTCGCCTGATGGCTTTGGGGTCTACTATCGGCGTTGGATTATTTCTCGGGTCGGCAAGCGCGATTCAAATCGCGGGACCTTCCATCTTGCTAGGATATTTACTCGCTGGTATCGTCGCCTTCATCGTGCTTCGCACCTTGGGCGAGATGGCGGTGCATGAACCCGTCGCAGGTTCATTTGCGGCTTATGCCAATACCTACGTCGGACCGCTTGCGGGATACATGGTGGGTTGGGGCTATTGGACTTACTGGATCGTCGTTGGAATAGCTGAAGTCACTGCCGTGGGTATTTATATGGGAATTTGGTTCCCTGAAACGCCACAGTGGATCTGGGCTTTGTCTTCCATTCTCATGATGGGCCTGATCAACCTCATTGCCGTAAAAGTATTTGGTGAGTTTGAGTTTTGGTTTGCTCTCATTAAGGTGGTCGCAATTGTTGCCATGATTGCCTTAGGCGGTTCAGTCATTTTATTTGGCTTTACAAATGACTGGAATCCGATTGGTTTAAGCAACCTATGGCAGCACGGTGGCTTCTTTCCCAACGGTATTAGTGGCATGTTGCTTTCCTTGCAGATGGTCTTATTTGCCTACGTTGGTATTGAGATGATTGGTTTATCTGCTGGCGAGGCAGAGAACCCACGCAAAACTATTCCAATGGCAATTGATTCCTTGGCATGGCGCATCTTGATTTTTTACATGGGCGCAATCCTCGTCATCTTGGCAATCTTTCCTTGGAATGAGGTTGGGCAACAAGGCAGTCCATTTGTCGTGATGTTTGAGCGAATTGGTTTGCGTGAAGCCGCTGGAATTATTAACTTTGTAGTCATTACTGCAGCCTTGTCATCCTGTAATGCCGGCATCTTCAGCGGCGGGCGACTCTTATATGCACTCTCAGTCAATGGCTATGCGCCGTCACCATTTGCCAAATTATCCAAATACGGTGTTCCACATCGTGCGGTGATGGCAACAGTCGCAGTTTGTATGACTGGGGTGGTGCTGAACTACTTCGTTCCAGATAAGGCATTCCAATACATCATGGCCGCAGTGACCTTTGTCGGCCTGATGGTGTGGATTGCTATTTTGGTTACTCAAATTCAATTTCGTCGCTCACTGACTAAAACCCAGGTTGCCGAGTTGGCATATCGAACACCTTGGTGGCCCTATTCCTCATGGTTTGCATTGGCATTCATTGCTCTAGTAGTGGTGTTGATGGGCTTTCATGAGGATTCACGGGTTGCCTTGGTCTTAGGCCCGTGCTTATTGGGCGTATATCTCGCCATGTTTTACATCGTTGGCTTGCATCGCAAAACAAAACTAAGTCGTGAATTTAAATAAGGAGATAGAAATGATTGTTGGCGTACCTCAAGAAGTCAAGAATAATGAATTTCGTGTTGGCTTAACCCCAGGCAATGTCAGGGGTTTATGTAAGCAGGGTCACTCCGTTTTAGTGCAGCGTGGGGCTGGTGAGCAGATTGGTCTGAGTGATGAGTCTTATCGTTTGGCGGGAGCTACTTTAATTAATAGCGCTGCTGAAGTTTTTGCAAAAGCAGAAATGGTGGTGAAGGTAAAAGAACCTCAGCCACAAGAGTGCGCGATGTTGCGTGAGGATCAGATCCTCTTTACCTATTTACATCTGGCACCAGATCCTCAGCAGACCAAGGCGCTGCTTGCTTCAGGCGCAAGTTGCATCGCCTACGAGACGGTAACTTCGTGCAATGGCGCTCTACCTCTTTTGGCGCCAATGAGTGAGGTCGCTGGCAGGATGTCGATTCAGGCGGCTGCCGCACATCTAGAAAAAACCAACGGAGGTTTAGGTATCTTGATGGCGGGTGTGCCGGGTGTAGCGCCTGCAAAGGTGGTCATATTAGGCGCAGGCGTAGTGGGGCGTAACGCTTTACAAATGGCGGTTGGTTTGGGTGCAGATGTTTGTATCTTCGATCGCAATATTGATTGCTTAAGACAGATTGACATACTTTATGGCAATCGCGTGAGAACCTTCTATGCCGATCCTCTCTTGGTGGAGTTGGAGGTGTGTGAAGCCGATGTGGTGATAGGTGCTGTGCTCTTACCCGGTGCGGCAGCGCCAAAGTTAGTCACGCGGGAGATGGTGCGCAAAATGAAGTCGGGGGCAGTAGTGGTAGATGTGGCGATAGATCAAGGTGGCTGCTTTGAGACTTCGAAACCTACCACACACACTGATCCTACTTTTATCGTGGATGGTGTACTGCACTACTGCGTTGCTAATATGCCTGGTGCAGTTGCAAGAACCTCGACCTTTGCTTTGACTAATGCAACTTATCCATTTATTGAGGCATTGGCAAATCGAGGAATGATAAAAGCGCTCTCGCATGATCATCATTTGCGTAATGGCTTAAGCGTGCATCGAGGCAATCTGACTTCTGAGCCAGTTGCTAAGGCTCAAAAGGTGGATTTTGTGTCCGCAGAGGAGTTGTTGGCAGCCTAGTAATTTCCATGAAGTGGCGAAGATGAATGTCTTGGGAGCTTAGGTTCCCAAGCTTTCCTCTATCATTCCAGGAATGGACTTATCTGCATTAGCACTTTCTACCGGCGTAGTCGCTTTGGCCGAGATGGGTGACAAAACCCAATTACTCTCCCTAATGTTGGCTGCCCGTTATCCAAAACAGGCTTTAGCCATTATTGCTGGCATCTTGATTGCGACCATTGCCAATCATGCTTGCGCAGCTTTACTGGGACACTGGCTCACCACATTTCTAAGCCCAGATTTACTCAAGTGGATTTTAGGTTTAAGTTTTCTAGGAATCGGACTTTGGCTCTTAGTGCCTGATCACATTGACGATGCTGCAGGATCCAAGGTGGCCGATAGAGCCTTTCAGGTGTTTATCCTGACCGTTGGACTCTTTTTCTTGGCGGAGATGGGGGATAAGACCCAAATCGCTACGATTGCCCTAGGCGCAAAATATACCGATGTCGTATCGGTAACCATTGGCACCACCTTGGGGATGATGCTGGCTAATGCCCCAGCCGTTTGGATTGGACAGAAGTTCACTAAACGTATGCCGATTAAGTGGGTCCATGCGGTAGCTGCTGTGACCTTCATCGCCATTGGTGTCGCTACCCTCGTCTGGGCTTAGGTCAAAATTTTCCTAGGGGCTTAAAATTGCCCTATGAAAACTGATCTGCCACAGAGCTTTCGTAGGCTCGAATACCGCGCTCCCAATTACACCTTTTCACAGGTTGAGTTAGACATTGCTTTAGATCCTGCTAGGACGAT
>ERZ1034365.1717-NODE-1717-length-10790-cov-2.222347_pt1 | contig 10790 bp, 8 predicted proteins | sample MGYA00520615_ERZ1034365 | MGnify/ENA primary metagenome ERZ1034365 (study PRJEB33736, sample SAMEA104284505) | Azolla filiculoides | biome: Urban; feature: Water surface; material: Ditch water | place: Netherlands | collected 2015-10-28 | depth 0-0.1 m ... | reverse complement strand
ATTCATACTATTTTGGAGTAGGAATTGTAATACCTTCTTTATCAAATGAAAGTTTTATATTTTCTAATAAATAAAATTTTACCTCTGAAAAATCAGATGTTTTAACCCATACATTAATTGTAAAATTTACAGATGACTCAGCAAGCTCTGAAACTACAACTCCAACTGGTTTATCTGTTAAAACTTTTTCATTAGAATTAATTACAGTTGTTAAAACTTCTTTTGCTTTTTTTATGTCATCTTTATAGTCAATTCCAATTACTAAATCAATTCTTCTAGTATCATAAGCATTGATGTTTGTAATAGAACCTTTTGTAATTGCACCATTTGGAACTATAATTTTTTGATTATCAGGTGTTGTAAAAATAGAGCTAAAAATTCCCACTTCTTTTACAGTTCCTGTTGCACCACCAGCAGTTACAGTATCTCCCACTTTAAAAGGTCTAAATAAAATAATCATAACACCTGAAGCAAAATTTCCTAAAGAGTCTTTTAAAGCCAAACCAATAGCTAAACCAGCAGCTCCTAAAATTGCTAAGAATGAAGTTGTTTCAACTCCTAATTTTCCCAAAGCCGTTAAAAGTACAATTATCATTAAAGCGTAATAAACGATATTCTCTAAAAATCTAATTAGAGTCTCATCCATACCTTTTACTTTTCGTAAAACTGATCCTAAAACATCAACAATTTTATTTACAACCCATTTTCCAATAACAAAAATCAATAATGCCATTAATAAAGAAAAAGCATAACTAGTAATTATTTCCATAATATTGTGTGGTATATATGAAGTTATATCTTTTGTTACAACTTGAACACTTTTTTCTAACTCTTTTTCCATTTTATACCTTTTTTGTTTTTCCTAGAATTTCAACTTATTTAAAACTTACATTTTATTTATTAATTCTTGAATTTTATTTACTACAACATCCACTTTAACTTCTATTTTTTCTAAAGTTTTTCTATTTACAATTTCAACCATTGCATCTTCTAATCTTTTTCCAATTACAACAGCAAATGGGAAACCAATAAGTTCAAAATCACCCATTTTAAATCCAAATCTAGCATTTATTCTATCATCTAAGATAGTTTCAATTCCAGCAGATTTTAACTCGTTATAGATTTTTTCACCAGTTGAGGCTTCTTCCTCTTTTTTAGAGTTTGAAACAATAACATCAACCATAAATGGTGCAGTCTCTTTAGTCCAGATACACCCTTTATCATCGTGATTTTGCTCAATCACAGCTGCAACTAGTCTTGAAACTCCAATTCCATAACATCCCATTACAAAAGGTTTTGCTTTTCCATTTTCATCTAAAAAGTTTGCATTCATAGCACTTGAGTATTTAGTTCCCAATTGGAAAATATGCCCAGCTTCTATTCCTTTTGTATATTTTAAAGCTCCACCACAACAAGCACAACTATCATTTTCTTGAACAGCTACTAAATCAAAATATTTTACATTTTCTAATGTTGATAAATCAGTGTTTATTAAATGATAATTTATTTCATTTGCACCACTTGCTAAGCCTTTTGCATCTTTGATTTCATTATCAATAATAAAAGTAATATTTGAAGGTAATCCAAATGGTCCACAATAACCAGCAACCAATCCAGCTTGAGTTATTTCATCTTCAGTTGCATCATCTAACTCTAAAGCATTTACAGAGTTACTTGCTTTCGTCTCTTCAAGCTCATCATCACCTCTTAAAAAGAAAACAACAATTTGAGTTTTTTCTTCATAAATAGCTTTTTTAATAACTGCTTTTATAGTTTGTGATTTTGGAATATTCAAAAATGTTGCAACTTCTTCTATAGTTTTTGTATCAACTGTTTCAACTTTTTGTAACTCTCCACTTGAAGAATAATCAAAACTTCTAGGTTTTCTAACAGCTGCTTCAATATTTGCACCATATTCACAATCAGGACAAACAACAATTGTATCTTCTCCTGAATCTGCTAATACATGGAACTCTTTTGAACCACTTCCTCCAATTGCACCACTATCAGCAGCTACAACTCTAAAATCTAAACCTAATTTTGTATAAACTTTTTTGTAAGTCTCTTCCATTAGATTAAATTCTCTTACTAAATCTTCTTCATTAGCGTGAAAAGAGTATCCATCTTTCATTAAGAATTCTCTTCCTCTCATAAGTCCAAATCTTGGACGCGCTTCATCTCTAAATTTTGTATTTATTTGATAAAGATGAACTGGTAAATCTTTGTAAGAAGTGATTCTATTTTTTACCATATTTACAACAGATTCTTCATTTGTTGGACTTAAAACAAAATTTGTATTTTTTCTATCTTTAAATCGTAGCATTTCGTGACCCATAGTGTTTGCACGGCCTGATTCTTCCCAAAGTGATAAAGGAGTTACAAATCCAAATTGAACTTCATTTGCACCTGCATTATCCATTTCTTCTTTTACAATAGTTCTAATTTTATCTAAAACAATTTTTCCCAATGGCATAAAATCATAAATACCAGCACCCGTTTGAGCTATAAATCCACCTCTTAGTAAAAACTGATGAGAGGGAAGAGTTGCATCATTTGGTGTTTCTTTAGTTGTTGGAATAAAAAGTTTACTAAATTTCATTAATTATTTTCCTATTTTAATTTTTTATTAAATGTTCACATTTATATTTATTTGGTGTGATTGAATCATTTTTTAATCCAAACATACTTTGAACAGCACCAACCACAATATCACACTCCATATTTCTTGAAATATCTTTTAATTGTTTTGATGGTTTATGTAAATATTCAGTTATTATTGTTTGACAAAGTTTTCTAATATTTTCTTCATCATCTGCTTTTATAAAACCTTTTTTTATAGCAGTTTTTAATTTCTTATCAATTATTGTTTCACCTTTTACATAAAGATGTTTTACTACAGGTTCAATCTCTAAAGATTTTAACCATTCAAAAAATTCTACTGACATCCTGCTTACTATTGAATATGCAGTTTTTGCTTGTTCTGCTCTTAAACTCATATTTTCATTTACAATATCTTGTAAATCATCAACTGAATAAATTCTTAAATCATTGAGACAAATATTTTCATCAATATCTCTAGGAACTGCTATATCAAACCAATATCTATCAATCGATGCACTAGGAGCATTTTCTTTTGTAATTACAGGATAAGGAGCTGATGTTGCTGTTATCATTACAGGCGTTTTTGCTAATAAATTTGTAAGTTCACTGTAAGGTTCAACACGAATATTAACATCAAAAGTTGAAGCTAAGATTTGAGCTTTTTTAATATCTCTACTTGTTAATATTACATCAAAACCAGAAGAAATAAGGTGTTTAATAGTAAGTTCACTCATTTCTCCAGCTCCAATAACTAAAGCTTTTACACCTTTTGTATTTCCAATTATATCTTTTGCTTTTGCAACAGCTGTAGAAGCTACTGAAACAGAACCTGTTCCTAAACTTGTAGCTGTTCTTACATTTGCAGCACATTTAAAAGCATAATGCATTACTCTTATAATATTAGAAGAACAATAATTTTTTGCTTGAGAAAATCTAAACGCATCTTTTAATTGCCCTACAATTTGTGTTTCACCAATTACTAAAGAGTCTAATGCAGAAGCCACAGAAAATAGATGATGAACAGCTCCATCATTATCATAAATATCTGCTCTTTCATACAAAATATCAAAATCAAGTCCAGAATATGAGGCTAATTTTTCAATAATATTCTTAGCACTTACTTTAATATTTGATGACCTTGTAATAATCTCAACCCTATTACAAGTTGATAATAACACAACTTCTTTTGTGTATTCATTTTCTAAAAGTACTTTTATAAATCTATCTTTATCTTCAACACTACCAAAAGCTAATTTTTCTCTCATTTTAATATCTATATTTTTATGAGAAAAACTAATTATTAAGTAACTCATCTAAAACTCTCTTTCAATCATTGCTTTCATAATAAATATTAAAGTTTCACTATCATCTTCATCTTTTACAGCATCAATTGCAATATTTCCTATTTGTTTTGCTAAAGCAATTGAATCGTCTAAAGCTCTTGTAATAGTCATTTGCTCTTTAATCCACAAACTTTCATCACTAGTTAATTCTTTTTTATATAAAGCTTCTAATTTTGTTTTATTTTCTATTCTTTCGTAAAGTAAAAGATATGGAATAGTTACTTTCCCCTCAACAAAATCTAACATTGCTGGTTTTCCTAAAGTTTTTGAATCTTGTGTAATATCCAAAATATCATCAACCATTTGAAAAGCAAGTCCTAGATTTTTTCCATATAGAGCATATTTATTTTCATCTTTTTTTGATAAAATCGCTGCTGCTTTAGAAGAAGCTTCAATCAAAGATGCTGTTTTTTTATAAATCATATCAAGATATTTGTCATAAGACTTATTAAAAGTATTAGTCAAATCAACATCTATCATCTCTCCAATACTTAAAAGTGTTACAGCATTCGAGATTGTGTATGCAATATTTTTGTCCATTTGAGATAATTCTGTAAAGGCTCTTGAATATAAAATATCTCCAAACATTATTGATGTTTTATTATCATAAAGTGCATTAACAGAAGGTTGACCTCTTCTTGTATTGGCTTCATCTATTACATCATCATGTAAAAGAGATGCGGCATGAATCATCTCAACAACTGCACAAAGTTTTATACTTTCTATTGAAATTCCAGCAATTTTTAGGATAAGTTTAGACCTTAACATCTTTCCAGTTGCTAATTTTTCTAAAAGCTCTAAACTTTTTTGATGATTGCAAACACTTACAAATTCTCTTATTTGATTTTTTACTTTTTCTAATTCTTCCACTTAAATCTTTACCTTATGAGTCTAATCTACAGATGATTTCACCAGTAAATTCTACATATAAACCTTTTTTCATAGCTTTTACTTCTGCCATATTATCTAAAGTATAGTCTTGAATGTATTGATTAATATCAAAGCTTTCACCTTTCCCTTCACTAATAATCATTTCCAGAACTGCTAATTTTTCAACAATCTTATCTATTTCTTCTTCAACTATATCTTTTGAAGCTTCTCTTGAAACATCAAAAAACTTTGATTTTGGGCTTCCCATAAAAATATCATCTTCATCTTCGCTGAACCAATCTTTAAATGTTGACATTTATATTCCTTTATTTTTTCTTTTATTTATTTTCTAATCTAACTCTTACAGATTTTGCATGAGCTGTTAAACCTTCAGTATCTGCTAATAATGCACAAGCTTCCCCAAGTTCATTTATAGCATTTTTTGAAAAATTAATAATTGAGCTTTTTTTCATAAAATTTTCCACATTTAATGGGCTATAAAATTTAGCTGTACTTCCTGTTGGAAGTGTATGATTTGGACCTGCCATATAATCACCAATTGGTTCAGGAGTATTTTCACCTAGGAAAATTGCACCTGCATGTTTTATAAATGGTAATAATTCAAAAGGATTTTTTGTCATAACCTCTAAGTGTTCAGGAGCAATTTCATTCATAAGTTCAAGTGCCTCTTCCATAGATGAAGTTACAATAATTGCACCTCTATCTTCAATAGATTTTCTTGCAATCTTTTCTCTACTTAAATTTTTTAAATAGTTTTCAACTTCTACACTTGTCTCATTTGCAATATTTTCACAAGTTGTAATCATAATTGAACTTGCCATTTCATCGTGTTCTGCTTGAGATAATAAATCAATTGCTAAATAGTGAGGTTTTGCTGTTTCATCAGCTAAAATACCAATTTCACTTGGACCTGCAATCATATCAATATTTACTTCTCCAAAAACAAGTTTTTTAGCAGTTGCAACAAAAATATTTCCAGGACCAGTAATTACATCAACTTTTGGAATAGTTTGTGTTCCATAAGCCATTGCAGCAATTGCTGAAGCACCACCTACTTTATAAGCTTTTGTAATTCCACATAAGTGACAAGCTGCAAGTAAAAGTTCATTTACTTCATTTTCAGGTGTTGGCGTACATACAACTATCTCTTTAACACCAGCAACAATTGCAGGAATTGCATTCATTAAAAGTGAGCTTGGATATGCAGCTTTTCCACCAGGAATATAAAGTCCAGCTCTATCAACAGCAGTTACTTTTTGACCTAAAATAGTTCCATTTGATTCAAAATCTAACCATGATTTTGGAAGTTGTTTTTCATGGTAAGTTTTGATTCTATCATATGCAGTATGTAAAGCTTTTCTTAAATCATCACTGATATTTTCATAAGCTTTCTTCATATCATCTGGACAAATCATCAGCTCATCATCAGAGTTTACTTCCCACTTATCAAACTTTGAAATGTGTCTTTTTAAAGCTGTATTTCCTTCATTTACAATTTCACCAATAATATTCATAACAATTGAAGAAACATCTTTTATGTCGCTATTTGCACGAGCTAATATTGTTTGGAATTCTGATTTAAAATTTACATCTTTTGTATTAATTATTTTCATTTAACTTGTCCTAAAATCTCTTTTACGATATCTTTTATATCTTTATTTTCCACATCAACAATAATTTTGGCAACTTTTTCATACTCTTTTGCTCTTAAATTATATAGTTTTATTGCCTCTTCCATATTTTGTAAAAGTGGTCTTTTTTTCAATTTATTTGCAGCGTTTGGAGCATTATTAATTCTGTCTAATATTCCTTGAAATGATGATTTTAAATAAACAACCTTTCCTATTTTGTTTATATTTTCTTGCTTATAAAATCCACCACCAGTTGAAATAATCGTGTCTTTCACACTATTTTCCAACCACAATGCAGTTTTCTTTTCTAAGGCTCTAAAATATGGTTCACCTTCAACTTCAAAAATCTTTTTGATTTTTCTGTTTTCCATACTTTCGATTAAATCATCAGTATCAATTGCAAACATATTTGATTTTTTAACCAATGCACGAGCAACCGTACCCTTACCAACACCCATAAAACCTATTAATATTATATTGTTCTTTTTCATAGTTTTGGATTATATCTAATTTATAGTAAAAATTTTATAGTGTTAAGATTGATTGAGTTTTTTTTGGGTATGATTTCAAGCTAGAAACCACAGTAAAATAGGACTAAAATGGGCTTAATTAAATTAATTTCTGATATAGAAGATACAATAAATTATGATGTAACTTTACAAGAAATTTTAGATTCCATGATAAAAAATAAAACTAAACATTTTGTTTTATTAAAAGGGAAAAAACCTATTGGAATTATCACTGAAAGAGATATTTTATTTTTATACGCAAACCATACTGATTTAAATAAAAAAGCTTTTGATTTTGCAAATAAAGAACTAATTAGCAGCAAAAGAAATAGACAGATCAATTATGTTTTAGGATTAATGCTAAATCATAATATTAGAAGAATTTTAGTCTTAGATGATGAAGATAATTATCTAGGTTGTATTATTCAAGAAAAAATTATTTTTCAATTTGAAGAAGATTTATTCAAAAAAAATATAAAAGTAAAAGAGCTAATAAAAAATAGTGCTAAAGCTTTTTATGTTAAAAAAGAATCAGATATTCAACATGCAATTGATTTAATGAAAAATAAAAATATTGGTTCAGTTTTAATTTTTGATGATAAAGAACCAATTGGGATTTTAACAGAAAGCGATGTTATAAATCTTGCTCAAAAACATATTGATGCCACTTTAAATATTGAAGAGTTTGGACATAAAAATCTTATTAGTTTTGATGATGAAGAGCTACTGTTTGATGTTGTAAGAAAGATGAAAGAAAATGACATTAGACGAGCAATTATTTATGACAAAGAAAAAAAAGAGTACTTTGTAATCACATCAAAAGATATTTTAAATAATATAAAAGGAAATTACAATTTATTTTTAGAGTCAAAATTAAAAGATGTGAAAAATACCTTTAATTCTTTGAATGAAGCAGTAATTGAACTTTTTGATAATGATGATGAACAAATTATCTATTGGTTTAATGAAAAAGCTTCAAAACTATTTGATATAAAAGTAGATAAAAATATCACATCAATAATTCCTCCTCAAAAGTGGAAATCTATTTATAATCAAATAAAAGCTAATAATTTTAAAGAGAATGAAATTATTGAGATTAAAGATAATTTATTTCAATTAACAGTTTTAAATACCGTTTTATTGGATAATTCAATAATCAAACTTTTATTTACAAATATCACAGAAATATCGAATAAAAACAAACAAATAGAGAATAAATTTAAATTCTTATATGAAGAAGCTCCTTATCCTTATCAATCATTAAATGAGCAAGGTATCATCACTGACATTAATAAAAAATGGCTAGAAATAACTGGTTATGACAAAGATGAAGTTATTGGAGAGAGGTTTTCACTCTTTACTGATGAACCTATAGAATATTTAAAAGAGATATTTAAAACTTTTTTAGTAGAAAAAAGAATCGAGAATAAAATTATAAAAGTTAAAAAGAAAAATGGTGAAATAATAATTTCTAGTTTTACTGGAAACATTTCAAATATAAACAATGAAACAAGAACTCACTGTATTTTTAAAGATATAACTTTAGAGGAAAAAATAGAAAAGAAATTAAAACTATCAGATATTGTATTTGAAAATACCACTGAAGGTATTATTATCACAAATGAAAAATGTGAAATTATATCTGTGAATAATGCTTTTACAAATATTACAGGTTATGCTTTTGAAGAGATTCAAAATAAAAATCCAAAAATTCTAAAATCAGGAAAACATGATAAAGAGTTCTATAAAAATTTATGGGATGATTTGGATAAACATGGTTCATGGGAAGGTGAGATTTGGAATCGTAAGAAAAATGGTGAGATATATCCAGAGTGGTTAAACCTAAGTGTTGTAAAAGATTCAACAGGAAAAATAATCAATTATGTGGCTTTATTTTCTGATATAACTAAAATAAAAAATTCAAATGCAAAAATTGAATTCTTAGCCCATCATGACCCACTTACAAATCTTCCAAATAGATTATTATTAAAAGCTAGATTAAATAAATCAATTGAAAAATGCATGGAATTAAATCAAAAATTAGCAATACTTTTTATCGATATTGATAATTTTAAAGTAATAAATGATACTTATGGTCACTCTATTGGAGATAAAATAATAAATTTAGTAGCCCAACGACTACAAAAAGATATTAGAAAAAATGACACTATTTCAAGAATTGGTGGAGATGAATTTATTATTGTAATAGAAAATGTTGCTGATAAAAAAGATATTGAAAAAATTGCATCAAAAATTATAAATGATTTTCAAGAACCAATCAAACTTGAAGAGTACTTGTTTGAAACAACAATAAGTATGGGAATTTCACTATTTCCAAATAATGGATTAGATGTGGAAGATTTAATCAAACAAGCTGATACTGCAATGTATAGTGCAAAAAATGCAGGTAGAAATCAATACCAATTTTATAAAGATGAAATGACCAGTGAAATATTTGAAAAAATAGTTATGAAACAAGAGATTAGTGATGCCATAAAAAATAGTGAATTTGAAGTTTATTATCAACCTCAAATTAACACAAAAACAAATCAAATTATTGGTGCAGAAGCCCTTTTAAGATGGAATCATAAAAGCTTAGGAGTTATCACACCAAATGAGTTTATTCCCCATGCAGAAGAGACAAAACTAATTATTCCTTTGGGTGATTATGTGTTGAAAAATGCTTGTACATTTATGAAAAAATTACAAAATGAAGGCTTATTAAAAGAAGGGAAAATTGCTGTTAATATCTCAACTATTCAATTAAAACATAGTGATATATTTGAAACGGTAAAAAAGAATTTAGAACTTTCAAAATTAGACCCAAAATATTTAGAGTTAGAATTAACGGAAACATTTATCATGGAAAATATTGAAGAATCTGTTTTGATTTTAAAAAATCTAAAAGATATAGGTGTTCAACTATCTATTGATGATTTTGGAACAGGATACTCATCTTTGAGTTATTTAAAACAATTTCCTATTGATAAATTAAAAATTGACAAATCATTTATAAGTGAAATTCCATCAAGTCATAAAGATATTGCCATTACAAAAACAATTATTGCACTAGCAAAAGGTTTAGGAATAGAAGTAATCGCAGAAGGTGTTGAAAATCAAGTACAAAAAGAGTTTTTAATATCTGAAAAATGTGATGAAATTCAAGGATGGGTTTATTCAAAAGCAGTAAAAGAGAGTAACTTTAAAGAGTTTATAAAGAGTTTTAAATAGACTCTTTTGCTGCAGATTCTTTCTCTTTTTTTAATGAAAAAGTTATAAAAAATGCTGCACACTTGTAACTTTTTTCATTGTAAGTATAGTTCTCATTTTTAGCACTAATTGTTCCTTTCATATGTTTTTCAATAATCTCTTTTGACATATAAAGACCAATTCCTGTACCTTTTACTTTTCCTTTTGTTGTAAAATACAGATCAAAAATTTTACCAATAATTTTATCACTTATTCCACCTGCATTATCTTTTATATAAATTGTGACTTTGTTTTTTACAATTTTTGTATCTATAAATATATATTTTTCTTCTAAGTCTTTTTTTTCTAATTCATCTTTTGAATTATTTAATATATTAATAATTACTTGCATAAACTCATTTTCAAATCCAAAAATCGATATATCATCAATATTTTTAATTATTTGAACATTTTTTGAATAAAGCTGTGGTTCCATTAACGCACAAATCTTTTCTAAACTATTTTTTAGATTAAATTCACTTGCCTCTTTTTTGGGATTAAAATAGTTTCTAAAATCATCAATTGTTTGAGATAGATATTGTGTTGTAGTTAATATGGTATCCATA
>ERZ1034365.1714-NODE-1714-length-10818-cov-2.005400_pt1 | contig 10818 bp, 8 predicted proteins | sample MGYA00520615_ERZ1034365 | MGnify/ENA primary metagenome ERZ1034365 (study PRJEB33736, sample SAMEA104284505) | Azolla filiculoides | biome: Urban; feature: Water surface; material: Ditch water | place: Netherlands | collected 2015-10-28 | depth 0-0.1 m ... | reverse complement strand
CAACAAGCCATAAATTTCGGCGCGAGCGGTTTCTTCGTCCAGCGCATGGCTGCTGGCGGACAGGTTCAAATCTTGGCTCATGGAAACAAATTATTGGGGTTTGGAAGGTGTGTTGGCACCCGGAACGCGCACCTGATTCTCGTCGGTGAACATGTCCACCACGCGGCAGTCGCCGCACATCTTCAGGCGCTCCAGCGCCGCGCCCTGGAACATGCTGTGCCCGGCCAGACGACCCAGCATGGCCTCGATGCCTTTGAGTGTGCCAAAGGGTTTGCTGCAGCGGATGCAGGCGTAAGGGGGGCTGCCGTGCAAAACACGCACCTGAGTGCGCTCGGGCAGCAGCGACAGACGAGGTTGCAAGGTGATGGCGTTCTCGGGGCAGGTCTTGGCGCACAGGCCGCACTGCACGCAATTTTTCTCGATGAAGCGGATCTCGGGCTGCAGCGGGTTGTCTTGCAAGGCCGACGAAGGGCATGCGCCCACGCAGCTGATGCACAGCGTGCACTTGCTGCCATCGACCACGATGGTGCCCAAGGGGGAACCGGCCGCTGGCAAATCGAGCGCCTTGGGGCGGCTGGCCTCGCCCTGCGCCATCACGGGCGATTGGGCCATCAGATGGTCGATGACCAGCTCCAAGTTGCTGCGCTTTTCGGCCTGCACCGCGTGACGTGCGGCGGTGGCCGGGCCAGTTGGCAGGGTATTGGCCTTGAGGCTGCGGGCGCACAGGCGCTGCAAATCGCCGTCCAAAGATGTGGCGGTTTTGGCTTCGATGAGCTGGAAATGCACGCCGGTGTAGCCCAAGCCATTGAGCAGGCTTTGGGCCACGGCCATTTGTTCCATGAGCGCGGCGCGGTATTGCGGCGCTTCTTCGGCAGTGAGCAGCACCATGACCTGGCGTGCGCCATAGGCCACGGCCGACAGCCACAGCTCCATGCCCACACTGGCGGTGTGCCACAAGGCCACAGGCATCACCCGGGCGGGCACGCCTTGCATGACGCCCAGCTGCGCACCCCGGCCCAACTCGTCGATCAGGGCCTGGCCTTTTTCCTGACTGTGCAACAGCAGCGCGGCGTCGCGCCCGCCAGCGGCCTGGTAGGCCGAGAGCAATGCACGGATCTTGGCGCCCTGCTCTGCCGGGCGCGGGTAGGCATAGGTCAGCGCGCCCGTGGGGCAAGCCGTGGTGCACGCACCGCAGCCCACACACAGGTTGGGGTTGACCACGATTTGCTGGCGGCTTTTGTCCGAGCGCACGGCCTCAGCCGAGCAGATGTCGATGCAGGCCCTGCAGCCCACTTGCTCGTTGCGGCTGTGGGCGCAGAGCTTTTGTTTGTAGGCAAAAAAGCGGGGCTTTTCAAACTCGCCCACCAGTTCGCGCACTTTGAGCAGCGTTTGCAGGTCTTGCCCGTCCCAGCGGAAGTAGCCCTGTGGCAAGGCGTGCGAGGTGAACGTGGGCGAGGCTTGGTCGCCGCGCAGGTCCAGCACCACATCGAAGCGCTCGGTTTGTGGCCGGGCATCGCGCATGAAATCGATGGCACCTGCGGCTTCGCACACTTTGACGCAGTCGCGGTGTGAGGTGCAGCGCGACAAGTCCACCTGGTAGTCGAGGCCAATGGCCTGCTCGGGGCAGGCGGCCACGCAGGCGTTGCAGCGGGTGCACAGGTCCAGGTCAATCGGGTTGCTGGCGTCCCACGACACCTCAAAAGCCCCCAGCCAGCCTTTGAGACTTTGCAAGCGCCCGGCCAGCACCGGAAAGCGCCGCTCCTGGCTGCCCCCGGCGTTGCCGGGGCCTTGGGCAAACACCGTGACTTGCATCGCGTCGGCCAAAAAGCTGGCGGCGCGTTCAGCGGCATCGATCGCGCCGATGATGAGCACGCGGCCTTCGCTTTTGTAAGTGACGGTGGCCACCGGCTCGGGTTCGGGCAGGCGTGCGGCCGCCAGCAAGGCGGCCATTTTGGGTGTGGCGTGCGCAGCCTCGCGGCCCCAGCCGCCGGTTTCGCGGATATTGACGAAACGGATGGGCGACACAGCGCCTTCGGTTTGCTCGGCCAGTTCACTGAACAAACGCTTTTCTTGGGTGCAGGCCACCACCACGGTGTCGCCGGTTTTCACGGCTTTTTGAAAGCTGCCGGCCTCGCGTCGGCACAAGGTGGTGTGCAGCGTCAGGTCTTCACCCAGTGCTTGGCCCAGCGCTTGGGCTTGCAGGGGCATGGTTTGGTTGCAGTTGCAAATCAGGGTCGTCATGTTCGCTCATGGGCAAGTCGGGCAATGCCGTTGTGGCTTGCGATGGCGCAGACTGTGCCACAAGCTGTGCTGTTTCTTCGTCCTGCGTGCACAAATCAGGGTTTTCATGCGGCAATGCCCCTTCAGCGACAAGGGGCTCAGAGGGCTCTGGTGTCTGCGGCGGCACCAGATTCATGAACTGAGCGCTGGCCATTTTTTGCAACATGCCTGCAGGCAGCGGGTCAGGGGTGTTGTAGTCGCCGATGTAAATGTCCAGGCCATCCATCACATTGAAGTGTGGATCGGCAAACAATTTCTTGACCGCGAGGTTACGCACTTCGGCGGGCACACCTTGCTGCATGAAGGCCCCGAATTCAGAGGCGGGTGTGAGGGCTTGGGCGTCCTCGAGTGTGGGCAGCGGCTCGGCCAAGACCGCTGGCTCTGGCGCGTCAGTGGCCGCCTGAACGGCCACGGGCGCAACTTGAACGGGCGCCGTGGTGGGATGGGTTTCGATCGGCTTGGGCTCTTGCAAGGGCAGGCCTTGGGCCGCCTCTTGCTTGCGGCGCGACCAGCGGCTGAAAAAATGGTCGCTCATGCGCCCTGCCCTCCGGGGCCTTTGCGTTTTTCGGTGGTGCTGACCGATGCAGGCTGGCCAAAGCGATCCGTCAAGCCTTGGAAACTTTGTGGACGCTGGCGTTTTTTGACCTCGGGGACGTAATGGTGCTCGGCAAATTCACGGATCCACTGCACCACGTCTGCAGGTGCTGCAATCGTCTCGACCGTTTCTTGCGCGTCCAGCCAACGGCCCGCATCGTGGTAGCTCAGACTCACGGCCTGCGGTTCGGCACGAGGCGCCTGGCCGTCGACGTCGATCATGCGCCACATGACAAACCAGCAAGGCGTGGGGGACGTGGCGTTGAGCCAATAGCCTTCGGCGTCATCGGGGAACAACTGCACCGTCCAGCCCGGATGAAGCCATTGCGACGCGTCGGGGGTTTCGCGCAAGCAACGCACGGTCTGGCCAAAACTGGCTTCCTGCAAGACCACATCGTCCAGCACCCAGCGGTGACTTTGCCAACGGGCCATGGGGCCTTGCACTGGCTCGCGGCGCATCAGCACCGCGACATCAATTTGAGGTTTGGTGTTCATGAGCGCATTGTTCATCATGTGGGCAATACCAAGTCAGCCGAGGGCAATCGCAAAGTGAACACCGTGCCCTGGCCAGGTTGACTGACAAAACTCAAAGTACCGCCATGCGACTCGACAATCGCTTGACTGAGCCACAGGCCCACCCCCATGCCTTCGGATTTGGTGCTCTTGAACAAGCTGAAAACTTCGCCCTGTTTGTCCAGGGGAATGCCGGTGCCGTTGTCTTCAATTTCCAGATCCAGATAACCAGGCGAAACCAGTCCTCGGATTTGCAGCACACGCTCACGGTGTTCGATGTCGCTCATGGCGTCGATGGCATTGTTCACCAGATTGAGCACCACTTGCTGCAGCTGGGTCGCATCGCCTGACAAACGAAATTCTTCGTCGAACGTTGTCAAAATCCGCACCTTCTGCTGGACCATCTTGACCTGCACAACATCCAGCACATCCATCACCAATTGCTTGAAATCCAACTTGGCAAACTCCCCTTTGCTCATGCGAAACAGTGCACGCAGTTTGCGGATGATGTCGCTGGCACGTTGGGTGTCACCCACGATGTGGCTGGCCACCGTGCCGAGCAACTGGGGATCGACTGCGCGCCCGCCACCTTGTGCAACTTTGATCTGGGCCTGAATCAACTCGGCGTGCAGCAAGGTGGCTGCCAGTGGTTGGTTGAGCTCATGGGCAAAGCTGGCCACCAAAGCCCCCATGCCCGCGCTCTTGTTGGACAAGGTCAACTGCCGGATGATCTCTTCGCGCTCGGCCAGCAAGCTCGACAGCGCCTGCGCGTGTTGCTGTGCCAGCAGCGCGCTTTCTTGCTGACGGGCGAGCTGTTCCTGAACTGCTATTTTGGAGCGGTGTGCTTTGTCGATGAAGATCTGCATGAAGCCCACACTGAGAAGGGTGATGCCGGTAAATTGACCTGCAAACACCACCGCATGGTCCCAAGACGCTTCGTACACATCGTCTGAGCCCACACCTGTGATCATGGCCAAGGCCTTGATGCTCAGGCTGCCCGACAACACCAAGCCCGCCCAACGGACCGAGGTGGCGCCGATGCTGTCATGGGTGTGCGCAATGCGGCGCCCCGAAACGTAATATTCCAGACAATTGACCGCGTAGAAGGAATAGAACACCACCATGATGGTGCTTTCGGGTGAGCCCGAAAAATGCAAGCCAAAGCTCAAGCCCAAGGCCACCAAGTTGAACAGGCCCATCCCCCACACCCAGCGGGTATCGGGAGGCCCTTCGAGCGAACGCAAGGCGATTTGCCGCCCCCAGTTGCCCATGGCCATCAACAACTGGCCAAACACGACCACATGGTCAATGTGGATCAGCCCCCTGCTGCCCAACACGCAAAGACCAAGCGCGCTCAAAATTCCGGACACACTCCACAAGACCGCCACGCGGCTTCGAAATCGGGCCAGTCCGTACCACAAGGCTGCGTGCAGCATCAGGTACAAAAACGCATCTATCCAGAAGATGATCTGCACATCCAGTTTCAAGGCGGCCTCCTTGGCCAATCGTGTTTGTCTGACCAACCCGGCCTTTTGAAATGGCCGCGTGACTTTTTGTTGCCGCTGATTATGCGGTCAAGGTCTCGGTCTCGGTCTCGGCCTGAACGGTGCAGTATTTGAAATCGGAGATCTTGACAAAGGGATCGAGCGCAGGGAGCCCATGCGCATCGGTTGGGCGGACTCACGTCGAAGCTTAAACAAACTGAACCCCACCCCAAATCAGACAGCAGCCCTTTTCGTCGCCAATAGCGCCAGATATTCTTTAACCGCCACCCGGACGATCTAATGCAAGGCAGCGGTAGCTGCTTGATCGAGTTGGGCGATCAACGCTTAACGCATGCGTGGTTCCCAGAATTTACTGATGTGCTGCGCAATATCGCGCTTGGCCTCTACACGATCGGGCATGCTTTGGAAAAAATCGCCTATACGGTTGGCCATACCCACCAAATTACCGATGTCCATGTTCTATTTCCTCTTTGTCTGTTGATTCACTGACTTGGGCACTGAAACGCTCTGGGTAACTGTAGGCGACAAAATCTTGCCCCCTGACATAGCCAGCCAGGGCCAAGTTATGGGCTGTTGCGACTTCAATGGCCAACGCTGTCGGTGCTGAAACAGCCGCCAAAACACCTGCTCCAAATACCACTGCCTTTTGAACCATCTCGAAACTTGCACGACTCGTGATCAGAAGGAACCCGGCATCTGGTCTCGCGCGATGGCGTACCAAATGCCCGATGAGTTTATCGAGTGCATTGTGACGCCCCACATCTTCGCGGACACTCAAAATTTTCCCATCCGGGTCGACCCACGCAGCTGCATGGGTAGCGCCGGTCATCTGCTGAACACATTGCCAATGGCGTAAATCGGCCTCGGCTCGTATCAAGGCATGCGCTGAAATATGGCATTTTTTCACAGGATGTAAGCTACGGCGAACTTCAGACAAGCTGTCAGTACCGCAAAGTCCACAGCCGGTTCGCCCAGCCAGCGTTCTACGCCGCTCTTTCAAGCGCCATTCGCACGCAGACGAAACCTGCAAATTCAGCTCAATGCCATTGGGCACGTCCTGTTGATCGACACCATAAAGCTCCTGAGGGGATGCCAACAGCCCTTCTGTCAATGCAAAACCCAAGGCAAAGTCTTCCAGATCAGAAGGCGTGGCCATCATGACTGCATGAGAAATACCATTGAAAACCAATGCCACCGGCACTTCCTCTGCCACAAAATCATCCCTGGTCTGGTCCAAACCATCGCGCCAGCTGCTCACGGTAAATTGCTTTACACCTGCAGGCATGATCTGTGCAGAGCTCGCCATCATTTACCGATCACCTCTGTTCGTTGACGGTCTGTCTTTGGCAACAAGCCAACTTGTTGTTTGCTGAACTTGACGTACCGACTTTGCCATTCTGATGGCTGGCTGACCGCCACCACCTGAACGGCCGTGACCTTGTACTCAGGGCAGTTGGTGGCCCAGTCAGAGCTGTCGGTGGTGATGACGTTGGCACCCGACTCCGGAAAATGGAAGGTGGTGTAGACCACGCCGGGCTGCATGCGTTCGCTCACTTCGGCGCGCAACACGGTGCGGCCTGCACGGCTTTCAATGCCGACCCAGTCCTTGTCCTGGATACCACGCTCTTGCGCGTCGTGCGGATGGATTTCAAGCACGTCCTCGCTATGCCACTGGTTGTTAGGTGTACGGCGGGTCTGTGCGCCCACGTTGTACTGCGACAAGATGCGGCCCGTGGTCAGCAGCAGCGGGAACTTTTGCGTGACCTTTTCATCGCTGGCGATGTATTGCGTGTTGAAGAACTTACCCTTGCCGCGCACAAACTTGTCGATGTGCATGATGGGCGTACCGGCCTCTTCGGTGTTTTCGTTGCAAGGCCACTGCACGCTGCCCAGACGTTCGATTTTTTCGTAGCTCACGCCACGGAAGCTCGGCGTCAAGTCGGCGATCTCCTGCATGATTTGCTCGGGATGGTCGTAATGCATGGCATAGCCCAGCGCATTGGCAAACTTGAGCGTGACCTCCCAGTCGGCAAAACCGGCCATGGGTGGCATGGCTTGGCGCACTCGCGAGATGCGACGTTCGGCGTTGGTGAACGTGCCGTCTTTCTCCAGGAAGGAACTGCCGGGCAAGAACACGTGCGCAAACTTGGCGGTTTCGTTCAAGAAGATGTCTTGCACGACGATGCAGTCCATCGCCGACAAAGCCGCTTCAACGTGCTGGGTGTTGGGGTCGGACTGGACGATGTCTTCGCCTTGGCAGTACAAGCCCTTGAAGCTTCCATCAAGCGCGGCCTCAAACATATTGGGAATGCGCAAGCCCGGTTCGGGACTGAGGGTTACGCCCCAAGCAGCCTCAAACAAACTGCGGGTGGTGGTGTCAGAGATGTGACGGTAGCCCGGCAACTCGTGCGGGAAGCTGCCCATGTCGCAGCTGCCTTGCACGTTGTTTTGACCACGCAAGGGGTTGATGCCCACACCCTCACGACCGACCATGCCACAAGCCATCGCCAAGTTGGCAATGCCCAACACCATGGTGGAGCCTTGTGCATGCTCAGTCACGCCCAAGCCATAGTAGATCGCCGAGTTGGGGCCGCTGGCGTAAAGCCGCGCTGCAGCGCGCACCTCTGATGCGGGAACGCCTGTGACCGACTCAAACGCCTCAGGCGAATTTTCGGGTTTGGAGACAAAGTCGCGCCACTCGTTGAAGCTCTTGTCGTCGCAGCGCTCTTTGACATAGCTGTCGGCAATCAAGCCTTCGGTGACCACCACATGGGCCATGGCCGTGATCATGGCCACGTTAGTGCCGGGCTTCAAGGCCAGATGGTGATCGGCTTTGACGTGGACCGAGTCCACCAAATCGATCTTGCGCGGATCGATCACGATCAAGCGCGCGCCCGCACGGATGCGGCGCTTCATGCGCGAGGCAAACACCGGGTGTGCGTCGCTGGGGTTGGCTCCAATCACCATGATCACGTCGGCCTGACTGACCGATTTGAAGGTTTGCGTCCCCGCCGAGGTGCCAAGCGTCTGGCCCAAGCCGTAACCTGTGGGCGAGTGGCACACACGGGCGCAGGTGTCGACGTTGTTCGTGCCGAAAGCGGCGCGAATCAGTTTTTGCACCAAATAGGTTTCTTCGTTGGTGCAGCGCGAAGAAGTGATGCCTCCCACAGAATCCTTGCCGTGTTCGGCCTGGATTTTTTGGATGCGTGTGGCGGCGTAAGTCAATGCCTCATCCCAGCTCACGACTTTCCAGGGGTCGGTGATCTTGTCGCGGATCATGGGGGTGGTGATGCGATCCTGGTGCGTGGCATAACCCCAGGCAAAGCGCCCCTTCACGCAGGAGTGGCCTTCATTGGCCTTGCCGTCTTTCCACGGCACCATGCGCACGACGGTGTTGCCCTTCATTTCGGCCTTGAAGCCGCAGCCCACGCCGCAATAGGCGCAGGTGGTGATGAGACTGTGCTCGGGTTGGCCCAATTCAATCACCGTTTTTTCTTGCAGTGTGGCGGTCGGGCAAGCCTGGACGCAGGCACCGCAAGACACGCAGTCGCTTTCCATGAAAGGCTGGTCTTGTCCGGCCGAGACACGGCTTTCAAAACCACGACCTGAAATGGTCAGGGCAAATGTGCCTTGGGTTTCTTCGCAGGCACGCACGCAGCGGTTGCACACAATGCACTTGCTGGCGTCATAGGTGAAATAGGGGTTGGACTCGTCTTTTTTCAGATCGCAATGGTGCGCACCGGCTTCGGCCCCCACGCCGTACCGCACGTTGCGCAGGCCCACCACACCCGCTTGGGTTTGCAGCTCGCAATTGCCGTTGGCGCTGCACGTCAGGCAGTCGAGCGGGTGATCACTGATATACAGCTCCATCACGCCTTTGCGCAGCTCTTGCAGTTTGGGCGTTTGCGTGTGCACCACCATGCCCGCCTCGGCAGGTGTGGTGCACGAAGCTGGCGTGCCTTTGCGGCCATCAATTTCGACCAAGCACAGACGGCACGAACCGAATGGCTCTAGGCTGTCGGTGGCGCACAACTTGGGCACTTGGATGCCCGCATCGACTGCAGCGCGCATGAGCGATGTGCCTTTGGGCACCGAAACGGTGTAGCCGTCAATTGTCAGATCGACCCACACATCTGACTCGCGTGCGGGGGTTCCGTAATCCAGGTCTGGCTTGGAAGGGTTCAACATGATTTTTCCTTAAGCTTTTTCAGTCTCAAGCGCTTCAATACCGAAGTCTGCGGGGTAGTGGTTGAGGGCAGACAACACCGGGAATGGCGTCTTGCCACCCATGGCGCACAAGCTGCCGTTGACCATGGTGTTGCACAAGTCACGCAGCAAGTGGACTTGTTGTTCTTTGTTCTGATTGGAGGTGATGCGGTCAATGACTTCCACGCCACGGGTCGAACCAATCCGGCATGGCGTGCACTTGCCGCAGCTCTCGAGGGCACAAAATTCCATAGCGTAGCGCGCCAGCTTGGCCATGTCGGCCGTGTCGTCGTGCACCACGATACCGCCATGCCCCACCACCGCGCCCACGGCCGCATAGGCTTCGTAGTCAAGGGGCAAGTCCCATTGCGATTCGGGCACGTAGGCCCCTAGGGGGCCACCGACCTGCACCGCCTTGATCGGACGACCCGTGCGGCTACCACCGCCAAAGTCAAACAGCAATTCGCGCAGGGTCAGGCCAAAGGCTTTTTCGACCAAACCTCCGCGCAGGATGTTGCCCGCGATCTGGAATGGCAATGTGCCCTGAGAGCGGCCCACGCCGTAGTCTTTGTAAAAGCTCGCGCCTTTGGCCATGATCACAGGCACCGAGGCCAGCGTGATCACGTTGTTGATGACGGTGGGCTTGCCGAACAGGCCCTCGAGCGCGGGAATGGGCGGCTTGGGGCGCACCGTGCCGCGCTTGCCCTCGATCGACTCGAGCAAGCATGGCGGTTTCTTCACCGCACACATAGGCCCCAGCGGCTTTGCGCACTTCAAGTGCAAATGTTTTACCGCTGCCACACACGCTCGCACCCAGGTAACCCGCAGTTGTCGCCAGCGTGATGGCTTCTTGCATGACAGCGATCGCGTGCGGGTATTCGGAGCGGATGTAGACATAGCCTTGGGTAGCACCCACCGCCAAACCGGCAATCACCATGCCTTCGATCAACATGAAGGGGTCACCTTCCAGAGTCATGCGGTCCGAGAAAGTGCCCGAGTCACCTTCGTCGGCATTGCAGACGATGTATTTTTGGGCAGCCGGTGCGTTGAGAACCGTACGCCATTTGATGCCCGCAGGGAATGCCGCACCACCCCGACCGCGCAGGCCGGAATCGGTCATCTCTTGCACAATCGCTGCGCCATCCATGGACAAGGCGCGCTGCAAGCCTTGCCAGCCGTCATGGGCTTGGTAGTCGGCCAACGACAAAGGAGCGGTGATGCCCATGCGGGCGAAAGTCAGGCGCTCCTGTTTGGCCAAATAAGGCATCTCGTCGGTCAGGCCGTGGCACAGCGGGTGTGCTGCGCCCTGCAACATGCCTGCATCGAGCAAACTCGCCACGTCTTGCGACTCCACCGGGCCATAGGCGACGCGGCCGCTCGGTGTTTGCACCTCGACCAGGGTTTCCAGCCAGAACATGCCGCGCGAGCTGTTGCGCACCAGATCAATCACCAAACCACGGGCAGCGGCCTGCGCACTCAGGGCAGCAGCTACCTCATCGGCCCCAACGGCCAGGGCCGCGCTGTCGCGCGGAACGAAAACACGGATCGCACTCATGCTGTCGCCTCCAGTTGGCTCAAAATTTGTTTCAGCTTGTCGACCGACACACGTGCGTGCAACTGGTCATTGACCTGAATTGCTGGCGAGGATGCACACAAGCCCAGGCAATACACCGGCTCCAGAGTCACAGCGCCGTTGGCGCTGGTGTGATGGGATTTACAA
>ERZ1034365.1711-NODE-1711-length-10834-cov-2.587524_pt1 | contig 10834 bp, 9 predicted proteins | sample MGYA00520615_ERZ1034365 | MGnify/ENA primary metagenome ERZ1034365 (study PRJEB33736, sample SAMEA104284505) | Azolla filiculoides | biome: Urban; feature: Water surface; material: Ditch water | place: Netherlands | collected 2015-10-28 | depth 0-0.1 m ... | reverse complement strand
TTTGGGCATTAGGCTTAATGGAAAGATGGTTTTGTATTTGGGATGATTTGGCAAATCCGAAAATAGGGCTTAATTTAATCCCAAACCCGCTGTAGTGCCAGAACGTCAGGCTGTGAAAAAACCTCTTTTTTTCTAATAAAATCTTCAAAATTCATAATACTACTAATCAAATAAAGCCTTCTGAGAAGGCTTTATTTTTAGGTTGTAAATTTCATTGAATAAAAATTGTACGGTGTAATCAGCTTTAAATACATCGTTTTTAGTAAAAACAAGACTTTTGCCTTGTAGGGTGAGTTCCATTTTTTGAGTTTGGCAATCAAATCGGGAACACCAAGGATATTGACACTGCGTTTGATATTATACACCAGCATAATCAGGCTGTGTTCTCCATTTACTTTTTCGAGTCCCGTTAAGTTGGTATGGTTATAGCCCCATTGTCGTTTGATGGTCCCAAAGATATGTTCGTTGATCTCCTGTCGTTTTCGGTAGAGCTGTGAGTTTTGATGATAGCGCTTGTTGTTTTCCTCTACGGCTTCGGCATATTGACTTCGGTCGATTTCTCTGCCCGCAGCTCTACTTGTACATAAATGTTTTACGGGACATTCTTTGCATTTTGGGGTTCGGTATTTTTTAAATTTATAGCTATCTCTATCTGTAGTTTTCTTGTGCCAGCTGCCTGTGGTTTTTAGCGTTTCGCCTTGTGGGCAGGTATAGGTATCGGAGTCTTGATTGTATTGAAATTGGGCTACCAAATAATCCTTGGTCGTACCGTTTTCGTTACTTTTACCTTGTTCAGGCTGTGCTACAATTGTAGTAATACTGGCTTGTTTGCAGATTTCTATTTGTTTGCCATTATGGTAGCCTTTATCAACCAAGGCCGTGTAGGTTTCTATGTTTAAATTCTCTTTGGCTTCTATGGCAATAGCTGACAAGGCACTGCGATCGTTCTTGTTGATGGTGTGCGTGGCTACCACAAGATTGTGTTTGGCATCTACTGCCGCCTGTATATTGAACGAAATCTCAACCACTTGCCCTTGAACTAGTAATGCTCTGGCATCACTGTCAGTAGTGCTTATTTGTGGTTCGCCACTTGCTTTTAGTTTTTCTTCCAGTTGCTCATAACGAAACTTGTTTCCTTTCAAGCGCTCTATCTTTTGTTGGATGTTCTGAATTTTTAGAGGGTTTTGCTTTGCATCATTTTCTTCCAAGGTATCCAAGTATTCTTGGGTCTTAGCTTCAATATAAGCTAAGTGTTTGTCGATTTTCTTTTGGTTGAAATTAGCTTTCTTGCTATTGTGTGCGCGGCTTTTGGTACCATCGATAGCAATGGTTTCGCATCCTATCAAATCAGCGTCTTTTAAGAAGGAAACAAATAATTTGAAAGTGTTCTTTAAGGCGGTTGGGTTATTTTTTCTGAAATCGGTAATGCTGTGGTAATTGGGACGAATGTCTTCTAAAAGCCATTGCATCTCAATGTTTCTCATAGATTCCTTTTCTAGATCACGACCACTCCTGATTCCGTTGAGATAACCGTATAAATACATCTTTAGAAATACTTTACTATTGAAACTCGGGCGACCTTCGGTCTTGAGCGTTTTTACAGCAAAATCGAGTTTAGAGAGGTCAATATATTCTACAAAGGCATCTATAAATCGCACCTGATTATCGGGACTTATTGTGTCTTCTAAACTTGAAAAATGCATTTGTTGACGGGAAATTCCTGTGATATGTTGCATTCTTAAAAATACGAAAAATCCTGTTTTTAAAACACTATTTTAGTATATTTGTTTACAATCAAACGTAAGTTTTTTCACAGACTGACGTTGGTAGCCATTTTAGCGCATCCAAATAATGAAAGAATATTTTATTTTACAATTCAAAATGCTAAACAGACAATTAACCGAATGGGGAATTGAACCTGTAATTGGTTATCTTGTTGGTCTTTTTGCATTTATTGGTATTTCGATAAAATTATTTGAAAAAACTCAATTTGCTGAATATATCTATATTGCATTGGCTTTAAGTTTAGTACTAAAATTGAATGAAATAAACAGAAACGATTTTTTGAAACTTTGTTATTCTAAAACGGAGTATATTAAAATAAGAATAGTTGAAAACCTAATTGTTTCAATAGTATTTATACTCTTTTTGTTATTTCAAGAAAAATATTTGAGTTCGATTTTACTTTTTATTTCGGTTTGTCTTTTTTCGCTAATAGATTTAAAAAGCAAATCAAGTTTTATATTACCAACTCCTTTTTATAAGTATCCGTTTGAGTTTACAGTAGGTTTTAGGTCAAATTATTTTATCTATTTATTTGCTTATTTTTTGACATTTATGTCGATTAGTGTTGATAATTTTAATTTGGGGATTTTTTCATTAATTCTGAGTTTACTTTCTTGTCTTACTTATTATACAAATTCAGAAGATGAATTTTATGTTTGGATATTTTCTTTGACTCCAAAAGAATTTATAAGATATAAGTTAAAAAACATCATATTATATTCAACCATTTTATGCTTACCAATACTTATAAGTTTATCTCTATTTTTCTACACAAAAATTGAAATAATAGTAGGTTTTCAATTTTTAGGATATTTATTTATTTTCACAACTATGTTAGCAAAATATTCAGTATTTCCTGAAAAATTAAATATTAGATTCGGAATTGTATTTGCTTTAACATTGTGGCTTCCACCATTATTATTGCTAATTATTCCTTATTTATACATTCAATCAACGAAAAAATTAAAAGAAATATTACAATGATTAGCATTGAAAACTTGTCAAAATCATACGGCTCTAAAATAGTTTTGGAAAACATTAACTTGAATTTTGAAAAAGGAAAAGTTTATGGAATTGTTGGGGAAAATGGATCAGGAAAAACTACATTGTTTAAATGTATTGCTGGATTAGAAAAATACAATGGAGCAATCAATTGTGAATATGGAAAACCTAAAGACTTTCTGGGCTATTTACAAACTGAACCCTTCTTTTTTTCAAAAATAACAGGTAATGAGTATATTCAATTATTATGCAATGCTAGAAATGTAACCAATACTGATATAAAAGAAAAAAATATTTTTGATTTACCATTGAATGAATATGCAGTAAAATACTCAACGGGAATGAGAAAAAAACTAGCATTTACAGCAATATTATTACAAGAAAATAAATTATTTATTTTAGACGAGCCATTTAATGGTGTTGATATCCATAGTAATATAATAATTACAGAAATAATTCAAAATTTAAAAGAAATGGGGAAATCAATTATAATATCTTCCCACATTTTTTCGACATTAAATGACACTTGTGATGAAATATTTTTATTGAAAAATGGACAAATTATTAAGAGAGTTTTGAAAGAAGAATTTAGCAATTTAGAAAGCGAGATGAAAGAGTTTACAATAGGAAATAAAATAGAAAAATTAAACCTTAAATAAAAACGGTAGGTAAAGGCTAAGAGTCTCGTTGCATTCGCTGCACAAACAATGAAACTCCTCTTGAACGGTTTTTATCAAACCAGACTTGAAAGGGTGTTTAATCTGTGACCAATTAAAAAGTCACAAACTCTGCTTCAAACAATTGAGTCAAGTGCTTGATAATTTTCGCTTTCACTTCGGCTTCATCTACTTTTTCTACGCCGAGTTCCACATTTAAAGAAGTTACTGCTTTTCCGCGAATGCCACAAGGAATTATATTATCAAAATAACCCAAATCTACGTTTACATTTAATGCAAAACCGTGCATTGTCACCCAACGGGAAGCGCGAACGCCTAGCGCACAAATTTTTCTCGCAAATGGCGTTCCAGCTCCGAGCCAAACTCCGGTTTCTCCTTCGCTTCGGCCGCATTCCAATCCGTATTCTTGTAAAGTAAGAATGATGGATTCTTCTAGAAAACGCAAGTATTTATGAATATCGGTAAAGAAATTTTCCAAGTCCAAAATAGGATAACCCACGATTTGTCCGGGTCCGTGATAGGTAATATCGCCACCACGATTGATTTTGTAGAAAGTCGCTCCTTTGGCTTCGAGTTGTTTTTCGTTGAGCAATAAATTTTCTAAATCACCACTTTTCCCCAAAGTATAAACGTGAGGATGTTCTACAAAAAGCAGGAAGTTGGGAGTCGGGAGTTGGGAGTTAGCATTTCGGTTTTTGATTTTCAAATCGACTATGCCTTTGAATAATTCTTCTTGGTATTCCCAAGTAGTTTTGTAATCTTGAAGTCCTAAATCTTGAAGTTGGATGGTTTTGTTCATTGGTGTTTTATTCAAACTCTACGTTAAGATTCAGTTTATCTGGACTATCCGTGTAATCTGTAAAAGGATAAGTTACAGTTATTGTTTTTCTATCATCACTAAATAAAGCGTCAGGATTAGATACTTTTTTTACGGGTTTCGGAAAATGGTATTTCAAAATATATTTAGAAGAAGCAAACATCATTTTTGCCATTCCTAAAGAATCATTTTCTATTTTTTTAAGATCGTTTTTTGATACAACGGCTTTTCGGGTAAAGCTATTCCCATTATAACTAAAACTCAATTTAGCATTATTGATTCCCATTCCGCTCATCATAGCCGCTGGATTGTCTTTTTTATCAGCACTTCCTTTGATATCTTTTAATGCTCCTAAAGTTTCGGTCAAATCATCCAATTCATTTATGCTTTTGAATGGCGTTTTCATAGCCAACAAAAACTGTTTGGCTTCAGGATTCATTTTGATATTGATTACAAAATTTTCCAGTTTTTTAATTGCCAATTGTTGTTCAGGAGATAACTTGGCAATACTATCTTTTTTTTCTTCAAAAATTTGCTTGAACGAAAAGGTAGAATCGATACTTTTTGTATTTTCTTTTGCATTCATCCCTTTTAAGGCTTGGTCTCCTGCCATAGCCATAAAACCCGAACCGTCCATTTCTAACGAAAATTGTCCTGTTCCGTCTGGTTGTATTGTAATATTTTCGGTAAATGTGCAACTCGCCATCAGGAGAATTACAACTAGTAAAAGTGCTTTTTTGAATAACTGCATCGCTTTATTTTTTTCCAAAGATACAAAGTCTTAAATAAAAATGGAACACGGATGAAACGGATTACTAAAGCAAAACGCAGATAAAAACAGATTTTAATTATTTTTGTTTTTACGCAGATTTTGCAGATTTACGCAGATTTTATTTTTTTGGAAAAGTTTTTGGGAAGCCAAAAGTTGAAGTCTAGCCCCGATGGAAACGGCATCCTCTTGTGCCGGTGTTCGGCACAAGAGATATAGTGGACAGCGGGACGACTGTTGTTAAAAAAACCAATGTTTTTGCTCCTAAAAATTATAAAAACTGCTTTCTGAAATCTGCAATCTATTTGTTATCTTTGCACTCTTAAAAATCAGACTATAATGGCATTATCCGAACAAGAAATCATCCGAAGAGAAAAACTACAATCTTTACGCAACTTAGGAATCAATCCTTATCCAGCAAATCTTTTTCCTGTAAATCATACTTCAAAGCAAATAAAGGAGTCTTTTGAAGAAGGTAAAAAGGTGATTGTTGCAGGTCGTTTGATGAGTGTGAGAGATCAAGGAAAAGCTTGTTTTGCGGAATTGCAGGATAGCGAAGGCCGTATTCAATTGTACGTGAACCGTGATGTTTTGTGTGAAGGTGACGATAAAACCTTGTACAACCAAGTTTTCAAAAAACTGACCGATTTAGGCGATTTTATTGGTATTGAAGGCGAATTGTTTACTACCAAAGTTGGTGCGCAATGTATTCGTGTGGATGGATTTACATTTTTGAGTAAAACTTTACGTCCGTTGCCTTTGCCAAAAGTAGATGAAGACGGAAAAGTACACGATGCTTTCAACGACGCTGAATTGCGTTATAGAATGCGTTATGTGGATTTGACGGTGAATCAAAATGTAAAAGAAACATTCATCAAAAGAACAAAATTGTTCAATGCGATGCGTGGTTTCTTTAATGATGCAGGATATTTGGAGGTTGAAACTCCGGTTTTACAATCGATTCCTGGAGGTGCGGCGGCGAGACCTTTTATTACACATCACAACTCGCTTGACATTCCTTTGTATATGCGTATTGCGAACGAATTGTATTTGAAAAGACTTATCGTTGGTGGTTTTGACGGTGTGTATGAGTTTTCGAAAAACTTCCGTAACGAAGGAATGGACAGAACGCACAACCCAGAATTTACTGCAATGGAAATATATGTAGCCTACAAAGACTACAACTGGATGATGGATTTTACCGAAAACTTGTTGGAACATTGCGCGATTGGTGTAAATGGAACTAGCGAAGCAACTTTTGGCGAACATAAAATCAATTTCAAAGCGCCTTATGCTCGCGTGACAATGACTGATTCTATCAAACATTTTACTGGTTTTGATATTTCTGGCAAAAGCGAAGCAGAACTTTTTGAAGCTGCTCGTGGAATGGGAATCGAAGTGGATGAAACTATGGGTAAAGGAAAATTGATTGATGAGATTTTCGGTGCGAAATGCGAAGGAAATTATATTCAACCAACATTCATTACCGATTATCCAAAGGAAATGTCGCCTTTGTGCAAACAACACCGAGACAATCCAGATTTGACAGAACGTTTCGAATTGATGGTTTGCGGAAAAGAAGTTGCGAATGCGTATTCTGAATTAAACGACCCAATTGACCAAAGAGAACGTTTTGTTGCCCAAATGGAATTAGCAGCAAAAGGTGATGATGAAGCCAACGGAATTATAGATGAAGACTTTTTAAGAGCTTTAGAATACGGAATGCCTCCAACTTCTGGATTAGGAATTGGAATGGACAGATTAATCATGTTCTTAACCAACAATCAATCGATTCAAGAAGTGTTATTCTTCCCACAAATGAGACCTGAGAAAAAAGGTCCCGAATTAACAGAAGACGAAAAACACATTATCGAAATTTTGAAAGCTAACGAAGGAATTTCGATTGGTGACTTAAAAATAAAATCAGAGTTAAGCGGAAAAAAATGGGATGCTGCCAGCAAAGGCATTAGCAAACATGGATTACTCAAAATAGAAGTAAATGGAGATAATAAAATTGCCATTTATACAGGAAAATAAATGTTACACTAAAAGACTTCAATTTTTGAAGTCTTTTTTTTACTTTTACAAAAATCAACTCTCTTTAAAATGAAAAAAATCTGCTTTATACTAGTATTGTGCCATAGTTTTATAGCTTTAGCCCAAACCCCAACATTCACTTGGAGTGAAGGTAACTCTTCAATTGAAAATGAACTCAATTATTCGATTCAAAACTATTTTGATGGTAAACGAATTTTTAATGTAAAATCTATTTATAACGATAAAATTTTCAATAAAGATGTTTTTGTCGATATATTTTCCTCAAATGATGATTTTGAAAAAGATGAAAATAATTTTTCAATTGGATTAGAACAACCCGTAATGGGATTGAATACAAAAACAATTACTGCTCTATTTCCGCTTTCTAATAAAGAATATGTATATTTTGTGACTGAGTTTAATAGCGAAACTAAAGAATTTGAACTTTTTACACAAAAAGTAAATATTGATACGGGGACAAAAACAAAGGCAAGTTTTTTATTGAAAATGCCCGCAAAAAACGCGTTCAATATTGGCGACTATTTTATAGCTCAATCTGAAAACAAACAATTTTACGGTATAGTTTCCCGCCCAACAGGCGATAAAAAGCTAAACGAAAAGACAACACTTTATGTTGTAGATTCAAATTTTAAAATTGTAAAAAGCAAAGAATATGAATTTGGATTTACTACAAAACAGTCGTTCGATATTAAAATTTACATAACAAATAATGGCAATATAGCGCTAGTAAGAGAACTTGATTTACCCAAAATAAAGCCTTATAAATCACTTTTTTATTGGGATACAAAAACAGAAAATATTGCAGAGCACAATTTAAAACAAGATTTAGATTTTCAACTTTCTCAATTCAAATGGAAAGAATCTGAAAACGGAAGCTATTTTATTGCAGGTGTTAGCGACGGAAAAAGAAAAGTAACCATTGATTTAGGAGGTGCCTTGCCTGAAGGAAATCCAGTTAATGAATTACTATTAATGCATTTTGATGCAACAGGAAAAATAACTCTAAACATAAAAACGACTTTAGAAAAACAAAATAATTTAAATTTTGAAAAAGTAATTCTAAAAGACAATAAATTGTGGTTATTTTGTAATGAACTATATACTGGATCTAAAAGATTACCTGCTCCTGACCCATCAAAACCGTTAGAAAGACCCATAGAATACTCCTATGTTTCAACAGGCTATGGCATAATCAAACTAGATGCTACAACAGGAAAAATCGATTGGTTTACCCGAATAAACAACCTTGAACCTAGAACCATTAATGATAATGGAGATCATTTAAAATACTTGTATTTCTTTAGAAACAATCAATTGGTTTTGATTTATAACGATTCTAGAGATATTAATCCAAATTCCAAGTATTTTGTTCGCAATAGTCGTTTTGCTGTAACAAGTATTATTAACAACGATGGAGAAATTGTAAGCACAAAAGATATTCCAAATTCTGGTGTGGGTAAAACATATAACTTTTGTTATGAATTAGATTTATCCTTTGCTTTACCTGTAGATGAGAACAATTTCATTGTGCGCTCTCGTTGTGGAAATTCTGCACGATATGGTTATTTAAAATTTTAGTTTAAAATATTTTTTAGAGAAATATTAAACTTTTTTATATTTACATAGTCTTATATAAACAAAACATAAATACACAAATAAATTATGAAAAAACTTATTTTAGTTATAGCACTTACATTAAGTAGCTTAACATTTGCTCAAAGTAGAAAATCTATCGAAATGACGCCAGAACAAGTAGCGGAGCTTCAAACCAAAAAAATGACACTTGATTTAGATTTGACCGCAAATCAGCAAAAAGAAGTAAAGGCACTATTGTTAGAAGAAGCTAAAAAAAGAGAGGCTATTAAAACGGAGATGAAAGCCAGAAAAGCTGAAGACAAAAAAGTTACATCAGACGAAAAATACAAAAAACAAATTGAAGCTTTAGATAATCAAATTGAATTAAAATCTAAAATGAAAAAAGTTTTAAACCCAGAACAAATGAAAAAATGGGAAGAAAAACAAAATTATCGCAAAGAAATGATTGGAAAAGCAAAAAGAAAAGCGAAAGAAAACAAAGAATAATTCTTAAAATATAGCCTTTTTTTTTGTTTTTATTCTAAAAATAATTTAGATTTGACAAACTAAAAATAAATTTTACACAAATTATGAAAAAAATAATCGTTGCATTTGTATTGTTTATTAGCTTTTCTTATTCAGCTAATGCACAAGAAGTTAACAAAGGAAAGTCTTCTACAACTCAAATTGTAAAAAAAGAAGTTGATTTTAACGATTTAGCCAAAAAAGAAACATATAAATTGGTTGAATTACTACAATTAGACCAACAAATGGCTAAAGACTTAAATGGATTGTTTTTATATAAACACAATCAATTGAATTTAGCTAAAAATGAAAATGAAAAAAAGCAAATTAGTGAACAAATTGAGGCAAAATTAAGAGCTACTTTCTCTACAGCACAAATGGAAAAGATTACTAGTCAATCTGATTTACTTTACAAATTAACACATTAAAATAAGTCCCGATAAAATCGGGACTTATTTTTTATAATTCTTTTGCAACCTCTTTAATTGCATTAATTGTGAAATCCAAATCTTCATAAGTTAAAGCATCTGTTATAAACCATGTTTCATATGCAGATGGAGCAATATAAACCCCTCGTTTTAACAATCCGTGAAAAAACTTCTTAAAGGTTTCATTATCACCATTTTTTGCCGTTGAAAAATCATAAACTGGATTGGCATCAAAATGAACTGAAATCATAGAACCAACTCTATTAACTGTAAAAGCAATCCCTTCTTGTGTTAGTGCATTTTGAATTCCATTTTCTAAATAAGCTGTTTTTTCTTCCAAGCGATTAAAAATTTCAGAATCTGAATTCAGTGCTTTTAACATTTCAAATCCCGCAGCCATTGCTAATGGATTTCCAGACAAAGTTCCCGCTTGATACACAGGACCTAATGGTGCTAAATAATTCATAATTTCAGCTCTGGACGCAAAAGCTCCAACAGGCAAACCACCACCAATTACTTTTCCAAAACAAACTATATCCGCTTGTATACCATATAATTCTTGAGCGCCCCCTTTTGCTAAGCGAAAACCAGTCATTACTTCATCAAAAATAAGCATTGCTCCATTTTCTGAACAAATTGTTCTCAATCCTTCTAAAAAACCTTTTACCGGTGGAACACATCCCATATTTCCAGCAACTGGTTCAATAATTATTGCAGCAATCTCATTTGTATTTGCTTCAAATAATGCTTTTACATTTTCGATATCATTGTAATTTGCCAACAATGTATCTTTTGCCGTTCCTTCTGTTACACCTGGACTATTTGGCACACCAAAAGTACTCAATCCACTTCCAGCTGCAATCAAAAATGAATCGGAATGACCGTGATAACAACCCGAAAATTTAATTATTTTATCCCGTTTTGTATATCCTCTTGCTAATCGAATAGCACTCATACAAGCTTCTGTACCCGAATTAACAAATCTAATTTTATCAATATTAGGCACCATTGCTATTGCTAATTCTGCAATTTGCGTTTCCAATTCGGTTGGCATCCCAAAAGATGTTCCTTTTTTAGTTTTCTCAATTACTGCATTAACTACAGGCTCATAGGCATGACCTAAAATCATTGGTCCCCAAGAATTAATATAATCAATTAAACGGTTTCCGTCTTCATCATATAGGTAAGCTCCTTTTGC
>ERZ1034365.1710-NODE-1710-length-10837-cov-3.167751_pt1 | contig 10837 bp, 9 predicted proteins | sample MGYA00520615_ERZ1034365 | MGnify/ENA primary metagenome ERZ1034365 (study PRJEB33736, sample SAMEA104284505) | Azolla filiculoides | biome: Urban; feature: Water surface; material: Ditch water | place: Netherlands | collected 2015-10-28 | depth 0-0.1 m ... | reverse complement strand
AAAAATCCTGAATTAGTTGCCGCTATGCGTCATTACGACAAAACAGTAAACATAACTTGGGTAATGGGTCATTTTAATGCCGCAAAAAAATACATCGAAAGTGTGCCAGGAAATCACGAAGCTACTGGAGGAAGTGATTGGAAAAAATACATGTTACCAAAATACCAAAAAAGAATATTCTTCCCCGAATTGTGGACGAAAGAAGAATTAGATAACTGGGGAGAATAACCGCATTACGCACAAAACAAAAAACATTGAGATATTTCGTATTAGCTATTTTATTTGTCACTTTTTTTACCGCTTGTAATTCGAAAGAAGATACAGATCAAGTAAAAAAAACAGTAAAAAAAGAGCCTATTATAAAAGAATTTGGATTTACATTTAACGACTTCAAAGTAGTTAGAGACACTATTCGTTCAGGTGATACTTTTGGTAAACTTTTAGAAAAATTTCCATTAAAAGATAGTTTAAGAGTTCATGATGTTACGGAAATAGTAAAAGACTCTTTCAATGTAAGAAGAATAAAAGCTGGAAAACCTTATATAATGTTTCTCGACAAGAAAAAACCTAATACCCTTCAAGCTTTAGTTTATATTGAAGATAGAATTAGTTATACCGTAGTTGACTTTAGAGACTCAATTGCCGTTTTTAACAAAAAGAAACCAACTACATTGAAAAGAAGAGTTGTAGCTGCTGAAATAGAAGGTTCTCTATCAGAAACATTAACTAATGCCGGAGTCAGCGCTGGATTAGCTAATAAATTGGCCACTATTTATGCTTATACAGTCGATTTCTTTAAAATCCAAAAAGGTGATAAATTTGCAGTAACAATTAATGAAAGATACATTGAAGATTCTATATATGTAGGTGTTGAAAGTATAGAGGCTTCATACTTTGAACATAAAGGCAAGAAAATTTTCGCTTTTCCATATAAAATTAAAGAAGATCAGAAATATCCTGATTATTATGATGAAAATGGGAAAGGTTTAAAAAGCATGTTTCTGAAAGCACCATTAGATTATTTCAGAATTTCATCACGTTTTTCAGGCAGACGTTTTCATCCGGTACAAATGCGTTTTAAAGCCCACAATGGTACGGATTATGCAGCACCTCATGGAACACCAATTAAAACAACAGCTTCAGGGGTTGTAGAAAGAACAGGGTATACGGCTGGAAATGGTAATTTTGTAAAAGTTCGACATAGTTCTTCTTATGCTACACAATATTTACATATGTCAAAAATTTTGGTTCGAAATGGTCAAAGGGTTTCTCAAGGACAAGTTATTGGTAAAGTAGGTAGTACTGGTTTAGCCACAGGTCCACATGTTTGTTATCGTTTTTGGAAAAATGGTGTTCAAGTCGATCCTTTAAGACAAAAATTACCTAATGCAGAACCCTTAAACGAAACCCATAAGAAAGAATATTTAGCACACATTGCCCCTTTAAAGAAAGAATTGGATAGTATATCAGCAATAAAACTTAAAGAATAAATGGCACTACCAAAAATTAATCCGTCTCAAACAGCTGCATGGCAGCAAATACAATCGCATTTTAAGAAAATGCAATCAATTTCAATGAAAGATTTGTTTGCTAATGATGCGGATAGAGCAGAGAAATTTCACATGCAATGGAATGATTTTATAATAGATTATTCTAAAAACATTATCAATCAAGAAACACTTGATTTGTTATTGAGTTTAGCTAACGAAGTTGAATTGAAAAAAGCGATTTCAAGTTATTTTCAAGGAGATTTAATCAATCAAACCGAAAACAGAGCCGTTCTACACACCGCTTTACGCGCAAAAGAATCAGCAAATGTTATGGTTGATGGCATTAATGTAATGCCAGAAGTATATTCGGTAAAAAATAAAATTAAAAACTTCTCAAATGAAGTTATCTCAGGAAATAACAAAGGATTCACAGGTAAAGCATTTACAGATATTGTAAATATAGGAATTGGTGGTTCTGATTTAGGTCCAGCCATGATTGTAGAAGCTTTACAATTCTATAAAAATCATTTAAACGTTCATTTTGTTTCTAATGTAGATGGCGATCACGTTAACGAAGTAATTAAGAAATTAAATCCTGAAACGACTTTATTTGTTGTAGTTTCTAAAACGTTCACCACCCAAGAAACCTTATCAAATGCTGAAACTATCAGAAGTTGGTTCTTACAATCGGCTACTCAAAACGATGTAGCGAAGCATTTCGTAGCAGTTTCAACCAATATCCAAAAAGTAACCGAATTCGGAATTCATCCCAATAATATTTTCCCAATGTGGGACTGGGTTGGAGGTCGTTTTTCGTTATGGAGTGCGGTAGGTTTATCCGTAAGTTTAGCAGTTGGATTTGATAATTTTGATAGATTATTGAAAGGTGCCAACGAAATGGACGAACATTTTAAAAACGAATCTTTCGACAAAAATATTCCGGTAGTTTTAGCTTTATTGAGTATTTGGTACAACAACTTTTTTGGTGCCGAAAGTGAAGCGTTAATTCCGTACACGCAATATTTACAGAAGTTAGCACCTTACTTGCAACAAGGTATTATGGAAAGTAACGGGAAAAGTATTGGTAGAGATGGGAAACCAGTAAATTATCAAACCGGTACGATTATTTGGGGTGAACCTGGAACTAATTCACAACATGCCTTCTTTCAATTGATTCATCAAGGGACCAAATTAATTCCAACAGATTTCATCGGATTCAAACAATCGCTATACGGAAACAAAGACCATCACGACAAATTAATGTCGAATTTCTTTGCACAAACCGAAGCTTTATTAATGGGTAAAACGGAAGCGCAAGTAAAAGCAGAATTTGAGAAACAAGGCATTTCAGGCGAAAAGGCTGACTTTTTATTACCTTTTAAAGTGTTTTCAGGGAATAAGCCAACAAATACAATTCTAATCGACAAATTAACTCCAGAGTCATTAGGTGCTTTGGTGGCCATGTACGAGCACAAAATTTTTGTTCAGGGAATCATTTGGAATATCTTCAGTTATGATCAATGGGGCGTAGAATTAGGTAAGCAATTAGCTAATTCAATTTTAGAAGAGTTTTCTTCTAAAGAATTTAATCGTCATGATGCATCTACAAAATTTTTATTAAAGAAGTACATATCTTAAGCAGGCATTTTAAATAGTACTATTTTATTTGTTAATGTTTTTATAATTTTTTTCTTATAGAAATGCTAATTTTTTTAACTTTCAACTTGTTTGTTAACAATAACTTAACATTCAATAGTGAATTATATAAGAAATTTGCAGAAAATAATAATAAATACACAACAAATGAAAATCTTTAAAAATGTTTTACTGGCTGGTTTTTTTCTAATAACCATGTCTGTTTTTTCTCAGTCAAAAATTACTGGAGTAATTTTTGATGGAGACTTAAATCAACCATTAGCAGGAGCTAGTGTAGTTGTAAAAGGTACTTCAAATGGAACAGCAACTGATTTAGATGGAAAGTTTGAGCTTACTACAACTCAAAAATCTGGAGTTATTTCTGTGTCTTATTTAGGTTTTGTTACGAAGTCAATTCCTTTTACAGTTAATGGTAATTCGGTTAATTTAGGTCAAATAGTTGTATTACCAGATGCAAGTCAATTACAAGAAGTTGTTGTAATTGGTAAAGGTATTATTGACGTGGCAAAAGAGCGTAAAACTCCAATCGCCGTTTCAACAATCAAAGCTGTTGAAATTCAAGAAAAAGTAGGTACTGCTGATGTTACTCAAGCATTAGTAAATACTCCATCCGTTTATGTTGCAGGACAGTCTGGTGGTTATGGAGATTCAAGAATAACGGTACGTGGTTTCCAACAAGATAATACAGCATTTCTTTTAAATGGGCAACCAATTAATGGTATGGAAGATGGTAAAATGTATTGGTCTAACTGGTCTGGTATGTCAGATATTGCAAATTTCATTCAAGTACAAAGAGGTTTAGGTTCATCAAAATTAGCGATATCTTCTGTAGGAGGTACTGTTAACTTTGTAACTAGAGCAACCGATAAAAAAGAAGGCGGATTTGTTTCTATGGGAGTAGCAAATAGTGATTATTTCAAATCAACTGCTGCTTACAATACTGGAATCATGAAAAACGGATTTGGTATGAGTGTTATGTTGTCTCACTGGCAAGGTGACGGATACAACCAAGGTACAAGAGGTGAAGGACAAAATTATTTTATCTCTTTTGGTTATAAACCAAACGACAAACATAATTTTAACTTCTTAATTACAGGAGCGCCTCAGTCGCATGATCAAAATTTCACAAAAAAGATTTCTGATTATTTAACATATGGAAGAAAATATAATAATAACTGGGGAACTTTAAATGGAGATTATTTATCATTACGTACGAATTTCTATCATAAACCAGTAGCAAATTTAAACTGGGATTTCAATATTAATGAAACAACACAGTTATCTACAGTTTTATACGCATCTTGGGGACGAGGTGGAGGAACTGGTGATTATAAAGCAAGAAATTATAATATTCCTTACACTAATGGACAAATTAATTTTGACCAGATTTATGCTAATAATTTAACTGCTCCAGGAGGTATTGGAAGTCAACCAGCAAATATGTTAATACGTGCTTCTATGAACAATCACGCTTGGTATGGTGTAGTTTCTAATTTGAAAAAAGAAATCAATAAAAACTTAAGTGTAAATTTTGGTTTAGATTTAAGAACCTATAATGGAGATCATTACCGTCAGGTATCAAATTTCTTAGGATTAAATGGATGGACAGAAAGTCGTTATTTAAGAGATAATACTCATATTATTCCTAATCCTAATACTTTACCAAGTGCTTCAAATACTGTAACGCAGTCGTACAATATTAATCCATGGTATGCGTTTTTTAATTCGGCTTCTGACAAACAAAAAATTGATTATGATTACAGCGAAACCATTACTTATGGAGGTGTTTTTGGTCAAGTAGAATATTCAAATGATAAATTCTCAACATTCTTCCAAGGAGCTGTTTCTAATCAGTCTCATCAAAGATTTGATTACTATGACTATCAAGATCAATACCAAGATTCTAAAAAAGTAAACAATGTAGGATTTAATGTTAAAGGGGGAGCTGCTTATAATTTTAACGAGCAACATGTTGTATATGGTAATGCAGGATACTATTCACGTCAACCATATCATGATAATATTTACTTAAACTTTACAAATGAAGTTAATCCATTAACTGAAAATGAAAAAGTTTTAGGATTAGAAGCAGGGTACACATTTAAGTCTAAAATATTCACGGCTAGTGTAAATGCTTACAGAACAACATGGGAAGATAGAGTTGTAACAACATCTACTGTTTTATCTTCAAATACTACAATTGGTACTACGAATTTAGCTGCTGGAGATGTTGTAATCTCTGCAAATCAAGGTGTTAAACAAGTGCATTCTGGATTAGAATTAGATTTTGTATTAAAACCAATCCAAAAATTAGATGTGAAAGGATTTGCGTCTCTTGGAAATTGGGAGTATAGCGGAAGTGCTGTTAGAAGAAGATTTGATGAAAATTTAAATATTTTAGACGAAACACTAACCGATAATGATGGAGGAAAAGTAGGTGATGCTGCTCAAACAACATGGGGATTAGGAGCTAAATACGAAATTTTTGAGCGTTTTACAATTGATGCTGATTGGAGAAACTATGATAAATTATATGCAAATGTAGTTGCAAAAAATAATTTACAAATGCCATCATACGATCTTGTTGATATGGGTATATCATACAAAATGTTAGTTGGAAAAGACAAACAAAACTCAGTTAATTTCAGATTCAATGTAAACAATTTATTCGACGAAGTTTACCTTTCTGAGTTAACTACAAATATTAAAACAACAGATAATATAAGTTCTTCAAACCCAGCGTTAGGAACGTATCAATCTAATAATAAAGTTTATAAAGGCATTGCTGATGGCAATTCTGGATTCTTTGGTTTAGGTAGAACATGGAACTTTACATTACGTTATAACTTCTAAGATAAATTAAAGTTAATTACTGAAAACCTCTTATTCATTTTTTTGGGTAAGAGGTTTTTTAATTTCCTATATTTGTAATTCACTTTAAAAAAATTAGGTATGTACGAAACTATTCAATCTGTTCACTCTATTTTAGCGTATGCCGCTTTAGGCTTATTGTTATTGGCTTCATTTAATGCCATTTTTGGATTAACTTCTAAAAAAATATTTACAGACAAAGACTTACGTTTGTCTTTATTCACCTTAATCATCTGCCACATTCAATTGTTAATTGGATTGATTTTGTATTTTGTTTCTCCACTTGGCGCTGGACAATTAGGAAACATGAAAGACGCTGCAATGCGTTTAACTTCGTTAGAGCATCCTTTAACCAATATTATCGCCTTAGCTTTAATAACAATTGGTTGGTCTACACACAAAAAAGAAGAAAGTAACAACGGAAAATTCAAAAAAATTGCCGTTTTCTATACACTTGGTTTAGTATTAATCTTAATTAGACTTCCTTGGGCTAATTGGTTTAACTAGTCTTTTGGTACAATCTTTGGTAATAAGTCAACAAAATCAATAAATTATGAAGAAAAACATCTTAATAATAGCATTTGTATTACTTATTGCTGCATTAGTAAGCTTTTCTAATGAAACTAAATCAGGTTTCGTTAGAAAAGCTTCTTTATATGATACCGTTAAGAAAAAAGATTCCCTTCAACTTTTAGATTCGATAAAAAAATCAGACTCCATTCGAGTGGCCGATTCTTTAGCCAATTTAAAAACTAAATTATACAAGAAAAACGTTGAAGCTTCGCATTATTCTGATAAATTAAACGGAAGAAGAACCGCAAGCGGACAAGTTTTTAGCAACAAAAAATACACCGCTGCTCACCGAACGTTAAAATTTGGAACGAAAGTAAAAGTCACCAATTTAGTGAATAACAAAAGCGTTATCGTAACTATTAACGATAGAGGACCGCATACGCGAGGAAGGGAAATCGATTTGGCAAAACGTCCCTTTTTAGATATTTCGCACAACAACGGACGCTCACTTTTACGTGTGAGTTTAGAAATCGTAGAGTAAATTTATTTCCAAGATTTAAAAGGATTATTACTTAAGTAAGCATTGTAATAACGCTCGTTAGAAGTGACTTCTTTTCCTAACCAATGAGGTTTTTCAAAAGATTCATTTTCCGATTGTAATTCTATTTCTGCTACTATTAAACCTTCGTTTTCACCTGCAAAAATATCAACTTCATAGGTGTGATTTCCAATGGGAACTTCGTAGCGAATTTTGTCAATAACTCCTTTTTCGCAAAGTAGCAATAAAGCTTCAGCTTCAGAAATGGCAATTTCTTTTTCCCACTCAAATCGGCTCATGCCCGATTCGTTTCCTTTGCCTTTTATGGTTAAGAAACCTTTGTCACCTTTGATTCTAACTCTAACGGTTCGTTCTGGATTCGAACTCAAATACCCTTGCACAATTCTAAACTGAGTTGTGCTTTCCGAGATAAAATCGGTAGACGTGACTAAAAATTTGCGCTCTATTTCTGTCAAAATTTAATATTTATTTAGGCATCTAAATTACTAAAAAATATTTTCTCTTTGTATCTTTACGATTCTATGACCAAAATTATGAATTTATTTATCAGCAAAAATCAGATTCCGCCCGACGAAATTCTTAAAAAATACTTTAACGAATTGCAATTATGGCGCAACGAAGAAAACGAAATTGATATTTTAGTTCAATTGGTTAACGCTATTCGTCCAAGAAATCCAAAAAAACCAGAACAAAAAGAGAATCGAGTTTTTTACAAATAACAATGAGGAACGAATCAACTTTGTAGCGTATTTGCAAACGGTTTTACAGAGCAAAAATTTCGACGCTATTTTAACTGATGCTGGAATTCTTCAGGATACGGATTTCTTTTACGAAGTTAAAAAGCGTTTTTTTGCTAAAATTCTACCCTATCAAGCGCCAAAAGATACCTTACAATATGTTTTAAATCAGGTTTTTTATGTGGATTCTGATCCAGTTTGGATTAATAAAATTCCAAAATCTGAGTTAGAAATTCTTTTTGAATTGTTTCAATTTGAAACGATTTACGAATCGGTTGCAGTTAATTCTCCTTTGTATGAAGTGATGCAAGCCATTAATTTGCTTTCGCAAAGAACCAGCGGAAAAGCCTTGGAATCTGACGTAATGAAAATGGTGCCTGAATATGCCGGTTTGGAAAGTCCGTTTGCTGCTTTTGAAAAAGAATTGTATGCTATCGAAAATACCATTCGCAACAAAGAATCAGAATTTTATACGACTTCATCTGATATTAATTACAAGCAGTTGCTGGTGTTGTATAAACAATGTAACGAATTTGTTGAGAAAGCTTTTCAAAACTCTTCTAAATACGGAATTTCTTTACGCGTGAATCAAAATTTATTGCGCATCAAACAACAGTTGTATCGCGTTGGCGTTTTGATACCGCTTTTGGTAATCGATAAACCCGAAGACAAAAAAGCAAAATCAATTGAATTAGCTATAAAACTCATTAAATACAATTGTTTAAAAACCAACGTTAGAAAGTTATTTAACGAAAGTACGCAATTGTTATCGTATGAAATCACGCAACATACCGCAAAAACAGGCGAACACTATATAACTGAATCCAAAACGGAGTATTTTAAAATGTTATATGCCGCGTTGGGTGGCGGATTGATTGTAGGTTTTTTATGTATCATTAAAATCATGCTTTCGAAAGCGGATAGCAGTTATTTTGGTCAGGCATTTTTGTATAGCATGAATTACTCGTTTGGCTTTATTACGATTTACGTTTTAGGATTTACTTTAGCAACAAAACAACCCGCAATGACTGCCGCTGCTTTAATCAATGCTCTTGAAGACGGTTTAAAAAAGCAAGCCAACGGAGATGGAGAAAAACACAAAAGTTTCGCTATTTTATTCGCCCGATTGTTCCGTTCACAGTTTATTGCCTTTGTTGGGAATGTCGTGATGGCTTTCCCAGTAGCGTTTTTAGGAATTTGGCTAATCGATTTAGCATTTGATTACAATATTGCCGAAACCAAATGGGAAAAATTAATCACCGATTTAAGTCCTGTGCATTCTATGGCGATTTTTCATGCCGCTATTGCTGGTTTCTTCTTGTTCTTGTCGGGAATTATCTCGGGAAGTATTGCGAATCGTGATAAGCATTTTGATGTCTATTACCGAATTAAAGAACATCCGTTATTAAAATTGAATTTCGGAAAAGCGAAAGCCAGAAAAATCTCGAAATGGTACGAACGTTATTGGGCAGGAATTATTTCCAACTTTTGGTTCGGAGTTTTTCTTGGAAGTACGGCTTCGGTTGGATTATTTTTAGGACTGAATTTAGACATTCGACACATTACATTTGCTAGCGGAAACTTGGCCTTAGCTATTTACGGTGCCGATTATATGGTGAACAATGCAATGTTGTTTTGGGGTATTTTAGGTATCGGAATTATTGGTTTTGTGAACTTTTTAGTAAGTTTTGGTTTGTCGCTTGGATTGGCGTTTCGTTCGCGCAATATTCCATTGGCAGAGTTACGCCCGATTATCACTTCGATAAAACAACATTTCTTTAGAAAACCGATGAGTTTCTTTTTTCCTACCGAATAAGTTATGAGCGAACACTACCGAAAAATAATTCACGTAGACATGGATGCGTTTTATGCATCGGTAGAGCAAATGGATAATCCTGAGCTGAAAGGGAAACCTTTGGCAGTTGGCGGAAGCGAAGTTCGCGGTGTAGTTTCAGCGGCAAGTTACGAAGCTAGAAAATTTGGAGTTCGAAGTGCGATTAGCGGCATTCAAGCGAAGAAATTATGTCCCGATTTAATTTTTGTACGACCAAGATTTGACCGTTACAAAGAAATTTCGAAGAAAATCAGAAAGATATTCCACGATTACACCGATTTAGTCGAACCGTTATCGCTCGATGAAGCCTATTTAGACGTTACCGAAAACAAAAAAGGCAATCCTAGTGCCACATTAATTGCTCAAGAAATCAGAAAGCGCATTTTTGAAGAGGTTGGGTTAACCGCTTCGGCAGGAATTTCCGTAAATAAATTCGTAGCCAAAATTGCTTCCGATTACAACAAACCTAACGGACAAAAAACGGTAAATCCAGATGAGGTAGAAGCGTTTTTAGAAAAATTAGATATTAAAAAATTCTATGGCGTTGGAAAAGTAACGGCTGAAAAAATGTATCAATTGGGCATTTTTACGGGTTATGATTTAAAGCAAAAATCGTTAGAGTATTTAGAGAAACATTTCGGGAACAGCGGTTTTCATTATTATCAAATTTGTCGTGGCATTCACAACAGCGCTGTTAAACCAAATCGTAAGATAAAATCCGTTGGTGCGGAACGTACTTTTGGAGAAAATTTATCTTCCGAAATCTTTATGGAAGAACGTTTGCAAAGCATAGCCAAAGAATTAGAAAAACGCCTCCAAAAAAGCAAAATCTCAGGAAAAACCATCACCCTAAAAATAAAATACTCCGATTTCACCTTACAAACCCGAAGCAAAACCTTACCGTATTTTGTAAACGACAAAAACATCATTTTAGACGTTGCCAAAGATTTACTTTACCAAGAGCGCCTAAGAAACGCCGTGCGACTATTAGGAATTTCCATCCACAACCTAAACAACGAAGAAAAAACCAAAACTGAGTTGCCTCAAAAAAGTGTTTCAGTGCAATTGAAGTTTGAGTTTTAATTAATGTCGAATTTTGTTATATTGCAAGGTAAATTACATCGAAAATAATGACTAAATACATATTTATTTTATACTTCCTGATATTTAGTTATCA
>ERZ1034365.1709-NODE-1709-length-10838-cov-2.396060_pt1 | contig 10838 bp, 7 predicted proteins | sample MGYA00520615_ERZ1034365 | MGnify/ENA primary metagenome ERZ1034365 (study PRJEB33736, sample SAMEA104284505) | Azolla filiculoides | biome: Urban; feature: Water surface; material: Ditch water | place: Netherlands | collected 2015-10-28 | depth 0-0.1 m ... | reverse complement strand
TCTGATTCCGGCGTGGAACAGAAACGCGGCGAAAAATATCAAATAAAAGCTGTTATTATTCAAACAACGGAAGGTACAGTTACTACTTATAATATCGTTAAGATGGAAGATACAACTACCATAGCTACTGCGATTCTTAACGAGAATACCGAACTATATGAAGTTACTTTATTAACACCAGAAAAATATACAGTGGAACAATATACACCATTTGCTTTGCCAAAAGAATTTGATACTATTGATTCTATTTCTTCGTACTTCGAAACTAATTTCTAGGATATATTATGGCAGATCCAATACTAGATGCACCGATACCAGATACTCCACCAAAGGGTTCATCCCCAAAACCTAATTTGGCAATGAAGTCTATAGCACTTATCAAAAAGCATTGTGTTGAAGGTGGGTTGACTTCAAAATATGCTCAATGTGCTATATTAGCAGTAATAGGAGGAGAATGCGGTTGGTTACCAGTCAGAGAAGGTTTTCCTCACTCAAAGGATTTCCTTATAAACGTAATGCACCGTTCACCTGAAGATGCTGCGAAATATGGTAAAGGTGGTCAGACTCACACAAGAGAAGAATATTTTGGTTGGTTGTATGGTTCTAGTTTCCACCCTCCCCATGCAGTGTCTGATGGTGCTAATTACTATGGACGTGGATTTATTCAATTAACATTCAAATCCAATTACGAAAGATATGGCAAACTTATTGGAATAGATTTAGTCAATAATCCTGATATTTTATACGGTGAAGCTGACGAGAATTTAGAAGCAAATGCAAAGTATGTTGTTGCCTATATGAAAGACCGAATAAAAAATTGGCAACAAAAGCAACACAGTTCTGGGTTTATGGAAGACGTTCTTAAAGCCGTTGGTGGAGTGAAAACTGGTTGGCCTAAGAAACGAGGATACTTTGAATATTTTTTAGGTGGGAAAGCTGCTCCTGCTCCAACAGATAAAGATCCGGCTACTCCTACTGTCAATAAAACAGCAAAGGAAATATCGACTGCTCCTGCTCATAAGAAAGAAGCCTATACAGAACCCAGAGATGAGAATTTTGATAAGAATGGATTTACTGATCCTGAAGGCAAATATCCTCTAAGAGATTATATGAACGAACCTGATACTAATCGACTTGCTCGAGGCATATTAAAAGGTACTCATATCGAATTCAAAGACCAAAATAGACATACTGGAATCCCTACTGCTAATGGCGGAACTTATGACCAACCGAGAGCGGGGTATAGTTCAGTTTATCCACATAACAAAGTGTTTGAATCTGAAAGTGGTCATGTTCTTGAGTTTGATGATAGTCCAAATGGTGAACGAGTAAACTTGTATCATAAGAAAGGTACATTCATTGAAATTGACGCTAATGGTACTCAAGTAAATCATATTATTGGTGATGGGTATTACATCGTAGAAAGAAATGGTAATATCTTTGTTAATGGAACTTGTAATATTACAACTGCTGGTAATGTAAATTTATTATGTGAGGGTGATGCTAATGTTGAAGTGAATGGTCGATCGGATATAGTTCTCCATAATGAAGCTAATTTAGGTGTAGCATTAGATCTTAATATTGCTGTTGGTGGTGATATGAATGTTCTTGTGGAAGGTAATTATAATCTTGAAGTTGGCAAGACATTCAATACCCGAACTATAGGCACTATGTCTTTGGAATCAACTGATGCATTAAAGTTAAAGACTGCCAAATCTATCAGTATGGAGGGTGGAGATACTCAATCTACTGCTGAAACTCTTATGAAGTTGTCGGGTGATATCAAAATAGAAACTGATGGTGCTTACCAAATCAAAGCTAAGTCTATCCAATTTGATACTACAGAAACTTTAAAATTGAATTCAGGTGGGCAGTTAAGTGCTAAGGGAACCAAGATTAATCTTAATGATCCCGATGAAACTATAACTCCTCTTGAGAAATTGGGTGCTAAAAAGAAACCAACTGACTTTAAAGGTGATACAATTCCTGGTAGACAAGAAGAACATGTATTGGTAGAAACTGTGCTTAATCCAGCCGGAACATATAATCCTAATACTGTTAGTGAGACTGTTGTAGATTCTATCCTTAATAATATTCCATTATCAGATGACTTGAAAGGATTGTTTGGTGGTTCTGCTCCTAACATATACGATAAGAAATATGCAGGAGAACCGGTTGAAAATAAAACGTCCTTATCGGCTGCTGGCAAAACTAATGGCAGATTAAGAGTTCCTTCCGTTGATAGTGCTCATGATACTCCTCATGATAATCTACCATCGCCAGATAGAATATCAGAAATGAGATACGATACTGAGGAAGAATGGTCAAGTCCAAAAGGTTCTAAAACTGCCGCTACTGAAAATGCTACAGAAGCATCCAAATATGAATTAGCAAATAGACCACCATCAGATAATACAACTACTGATGGAGAAGGTAACGTGATAACTGCTGGACCCTTGTCAGGTGGTTCTAATTCCACCAAATCTGTATCAGGTGATAAGTTGGCTGAAATTAATTCTAAAAATGAATTTCCCAAAAGTTACCAACTGTCTAAACATTTTACTCTTGGTATGCTTATCAAAGATAATAACGTATTACGAGATCAAATGTTGCCAGGTGGTAAAAGTGAAAAAGCTGGAACACCTACTCGTATGTACACTAAACAGGAACTGGTTGCTAACTTAGCAGCACTTTGTGAAAACTGTTTAGAACCAATCTATGACTTGTTAGGTCCTAGTAAAGAAATGGATAACAATGGAACATGGACAATAACATCTGGATTAAGAAATCCTGGGAATGTGGCTAGTTCTGGAGATGGTTCAGATCATAATAAAGGTCGTGCTTGTGATTTCCATTTGATGCCTAAGAAATCAATATCTGAAATGTATGCTTTGGTGTTGAAACTAGAAAAACTATTACCGTATAATCAATTGATCTTTGAATATAGAAATGGTGGTGCTTCAAATTGGATTCATGTTTCGTATTCAACTCAAGGTAATCAAAAAAGAGCATTTACAATGGTAAATGATAAACCTGTTAATGCTTCTGGACAACCTGCTTCTGGATCAACTGGATTGTTTAAGTTCTTTGCAAAGGATTAAGTAATAACCAAATGTACTGATAAAACCCATTAATAGTATTATAAGGGCTAATGATGGGTCTTGTCAACATTACTAAGGAAATAAAATGGCAAGTAAAGGAATAGCACGAGGCGATAAAACTGATTCTGTATCAACAGGTCATTCGTGTGATACTAAAACTACAACAAATGTATGTTCTACCTCAGTATTTGTCAATGGCAAAGGTGTTTGTAGACTAGGAGATGACATTACTATACACAATCGTAAAGTAGGTGATAGTTGTGTTCCTCATACCGCTAAGATAACAGGTAGTTCGGATTCTGTGTATGTCGATGGAATTGCTATTGCTAGAGACACAGACAGTGCTGATGCTGGCAATATTTCTTCAGGATCAACCAATGTATTTTCAGGATAAATACGAAAAAAACTAGAACATTTTCGGATATAGATTTAAACTTCACTCCAGTTCCTTCTGCTTACGAGCGGTACGACGTTCCTGTAGATAATACAGGAAATGTAATGATTACTGGAGTGAAGGAATCTCCTGTTATTATTGGAGAATCTACATTATTTCAATATATGATTACACCAACGGATAATCTGTATGTGGATAGCATTTTTATTGGAAAAATTAAATCGATCGAATCAAATACTCAATTGACTTTATTTGATAATTGTATTTCTCAATTCCAGATTGATCTTGCTGAAGGACACACATTCAAGTACTCTACACCAGGTGACATTGCAGTAAGATTTGATGAAAATGCTATCAAAGCATCTATCAAGCATCTAATTCTTACTATGAATCACGAGCGACCTTTCAATAGTAAGGTTGGTTCTCAAGCAAGAGCCATGATGTTTGAACTTGCTACTCCTATGAGTGGTATAATGCTTAAACAGTCTATCATTAATACAATTACTGCATTTGAACCGAGAGTAGTTCTGTTAAATGTTGTTGTTAATTTTGAACCAGAATCTTATAATGTGAACATTAGTATATACTTCCAAGTAATAAATACAACAGAACCATTACAAATTGATCTAGTTCTTACTCGTACTAGATAACAGCATAAGGATATGACGTGGCAAATAAACAGATAACCACTCAAGATTTAGATTTTGACAATATCAAGTCTAACTTAAAGACATTCTTCCAAGGTCAAACGGACTTATCAGATTATAATTTTGAAGGTTCTGGCTTATCCTTGTTATTGGACGTCTTAGCATACAACACGCATTACAATAGTTTATATCTTAATCTAGCAGTGAATGAATCATTTCTCGATTCAGCTGTCATAAGAAATAGTGTAGTATCAAAGGCATTTGAGTTGGGCTACCTACCAAAATCAGCAACATCAGCAAAAGCTATCATTGATGTTACATTGACTAGCGTATCAGGAAATCCTGGTATAGTATCAATTCCAGCACTTACTGCATTCAACACTACAGTCAATGGTTCAGGGTTTTCTTTCTATAATATGGAACCTAGTATTGCTACGAATGTAAATGGTGTTTATAAATTCAGCAATATTACCATAACTGAAGGAACTCCACTAACCCAAACATATGTTGTGTCTGATAATACAGTATACACCATATCAAATGTTAATTGTGATATTAGTACTATATCAATCGATGTATATGATAGTCCTAACTCAACAACAAAAACAAAATATACTAGATCCACTGACATTCTTAATGTTACTGCTACCGATACTGTTTTCTTTTTGAAGGAAATTGATGGTGGAAAATACGAGGTACAGTTTGGTAATGATAGAATAGGCAAATCAGTTTCGCCTGGTAATATAGTTGTCGTGAATTACTTCGTATCTAAAAAAGACGCTGCAAATGGAGCTAGATTATTTACATCTCCAAATTTGAGTACCAATGCAACTATAGTTACATTGTATCAATCACAAGGTGGATCTGATATAGAATCCATTGACGATATTAAGTTCAATGCACCTAGATTATTCAATTCAACTAATAGAGCAGTTACAGCAGAAGATTATAGATCACTATTGCTTGCTAGATTTCCTAATATTGCTTCTATTAATGTATGGGGTGGAGAAGATAATCTTCCTCCCATATATGGAAGTGTGTTTATTTCAATATTACCAAAAACCAATTCTGTATTGACTTCTACTGAAAAGGATATTATAGTAAATGACATATTGAAATCCAGAAAGATGGTTACTATTACTCCTAAATTTGTAGATCCATTCTACTTAAATGTTAGATTGAATACTACTATCTACTACGATCCTCATACTACATCAAAGACTGCTAATGAATTATCTGCTATAGCTACTAATGCTATAAATGATTATAATACTGCCAATTTGAGACAATTTGATTCCGTATTGAGATACTCAAAACTGGTCGCTGCTATAGATAATTCTGATTCAGCTATTACAAGCAATATTACTACATTGGTTGTGGATAGAGCATTATCAGTCAAATTTAACGTAAATACTAATTATAAATTCCATATCGATAATCCAATATACGCTGCTGGTGTTCCGGAAGATGCAGTAACATCAAATGGATTTTATGTATTTGGAGACTCTACTAATGTACAGTATTTGAAAGATGATGGATATGGTACTATTGTAAGATACTATTTAGATCCAGTTTCATTGAATCCGATAGTCACTAATACTAATCAAGGAACTGTTACTTATTCAAATGGCACTATAAGGTTGACTAATTTCCATATTACGAGATTGGCAAGTAATTACTTGACGTTGACTTTTAAACTTCAATCTAATGATGTGGTGTCAGTTAGAGACCATGTAGTCAATATTGACCCAAGTTTATTAACAGTAACATCAATACCAGAAACTGCAAATTCTGGATTGGTTCATACCTTTACTGCAAGTAGATAATTATGACTTATAAGATTCCAGCGTTATCAGTAGTACTGAATCAATTCCCCGAGTTTACTCGAGAGGATTATCCTGGGTTCATAAAATTTGTAGAATTATACTATAAGCATCTTAATGATTCTCAGATTGCTGGCATTGGCGAGAATTTTGATAAACTTCAAGATATCGATACTACTCTCGATAAGTTCATTGATGCACTATGGAAACAGTTTGGTGTCAATGTTCCTAGAACTAGCATTCCTAATGACCGATACTTCTTAAAGCATATTAAAGAATTTTATTCTACTAAGGGTAGCGAAGAATCTTTTAGGATGTTATTCAGACATCTATACGATACGGAAATAGAATTCAAATATCCTAAAGAACAATTGCTAATCGCTTCTGATGGTAAATGGGTACAAGACATTTCAGTATTAGTGAACGTAACTTCGGGAAATATTTTCGATATAATAGATCAAACTATATGGGTAAACACCAATCAACAGAGTTTTCCAGTTGTAGCTAATAGAATTAGATTGTTAGAAGATGGTCATTACGAAGTATTCTTAGATAAATTCCAAAGAGATTTGATTTCAGTTGGTAGTATATTATCTATGGATGATATAAGTGCTACAGTAGTTGAAACTGTCTCTAGCGTAAAAGTATATAAGGCTGGAACTGGATTCTATGTTGGTCAATTGTTTACTATACCATCGTTTAATGGAACAAATGCTAGAATTAAAATAACCAGAGTTGGTCCCAATGGTGAATTGATAAATGCTCAATTGATAGATTTTGGTACAGGATACAAAACAGACTTCTACACCACCGTAGTATCGGGATCAACACCTCAAATAGTGGTATCAGGACAATACTCATCACAAACTTTAGGGTTTGTGGATTCAGGATTTTTGTCGTCAAATTTCTACGCTGAACTTGATTATGCTAATGGGTCTTATTCTGGCGATATCATAAGAGAATTTTATACTCAAATTGATGTTCCTGAAGGTACGAGATTAGATGATGAAAAAACTGCTACATTATACGTTTCAGTTGGGGCTATAAGAAGATACCCAGGTTTCTATTCCGACAGTTCTGGTTTCTTATCAGATGCTTATTATCTCCAAGATGGTCATTACTACCAAACAAATTCGTATGTTGTATCTTGTGTAGAATCGATTGAAAAGTATAGAAGTGTAGTAAAAGCATTATTGCATCCGTCTGGATTGAAATTATTTGGAAATCAAGTGTTCTCCAACGAGTTTGATGTTATAAGTTCACTTCAATTAGTTAATCGATACTTCCAAATATCATTAAGTGATTCAGTAGACCCTATTGACGATTATAAATATAGCCTAAGCAAGCCAATACTAGATTTATTGGAGTTGTATGATTCAGACGCTATTGCTATGGATAAATCATTATCGGATTCACTATCGCTAGACGAAATTCAAACAACATTCGTATATAAATTAATAGAAGATGCAATGTCTGTAGACGATTCTGTGGGTTACGACGTAACCAAATCATTCTCAGATTATATTTCGTTCTTGGGTATAAATTATTGGGACTCATCTTACGCAGATACGGATTACATAGATACTAACATAGAACCAGTAATTACTCATAGTGGTTCTACATATTCAATTGTATTAACAAACTAAAGGAATAAAAATGTTCAATCAAGAAACAATATCAATGAAAGGTGAATTGATTATCGACAGATATGATTTTACTGGTCAATTAGTAGAAAAAAGAAAAATCCCTAACCTTGTAGTTACTGCTGGAAAATCGTTGATGATTTCTAGATTATTAGGAACTACTGATGGTGTAATGACTCATATGGGTGTAGGTACTGGTGTTACTAGTCCAGTAGTCGGTAATACTGCTCTCGAAACTGCATTGGGTGCTCGAGTTGCTCTAACTTCTGCTACACAATCAACGAACTCAGTAACTTATGTTGGCACATTTGGTGCTGGAGTATCGACTGGAGCGATTACAGAGGCAGGCATTTTCAATGCTTTAACTTCAGGAACTATGTTATGTCGCACAGTATTTCCTGTAGTAAATAAGGCAGCAGGCGATTCAATAATCATTACTTGGATTGTGACCATATCTTAAAGGAACTAATATGACAGCAGCAATTTGTCCATTAATGCACAATACTATTGCAGATTCTATCTATAGTAGTATCGTATCAAAATCTTCTAAGTACTATTATTTCTTGGGCAAAACTGTTCCATTAGAATCTGTTAATGGTTCCGAATTAGTAGAAGTTCCATTGCCAACTTACAAGTATGAGTTATCTACTCGTAGAGATATTATTTCTATGAAATTAATAACCAACATTGATGTTAGTTATGTGGTTCCTAGAATAGATTGGACTCATGACGAAATATACGATTATTATGACGATTCATACACAGTAGAAACTCCTGCATATTCTGGCGCCACTAGTATCAATGATGCTAGGTTCTACGTACTAACTTCAAATTATAACGTCTATATGTGCTTGGACAATAATTATGATGCTAAATCTACTGTAATGCCGAGTGGATATGACGTACTACCATTTATTACTGCTGATGGATATAAATGGAAGTACATGATGAATATTCCGCTATCATTGAGATCTAAATTCTTGACTGGCTTTTATATGCCAGTCACTAACGCAATCAATAATATATTCTATAATAATGGAGCTATAGATTCTATCATTATTGATAACGAGGGTACTGGATATCCACAAAATACAAATGCTGCTATTACAGTAATCAGTCCAGATATTTCCAATGGTTCTTTTGTCGTTGGTCGATCTTATACTATAACGAATCTTGGAACTGCAGCATCTTTACAGAGCAAATGGAACACAGCCGCTGGCACCACTGGTATCACTTATGCTATCGGATCGATATTTGTTGCAGCGACTAATGGATCAAATCTTACTGCAGCTAAAGTTGTTGGATATGGAGCGAGTTTGGTTCCTAATATTTCATCAATTGATGGTTCTATTGTTTCAGTACGTATCGCTAATGGTGGGCAAGGGTATCCTTCAGGTACTACATTAACAGTGTCTGGCGATGGTACTGGTAAATTCATTGGTAATTCTACTGCTATACTTACACCAATAATGGTCGATGGTGTAATATCCCACGTTGAGATTACTGATCCAGGAAAGGAATACAACAGCAATGCTACCAATCTTACTATTCAAAGTACAACGGGCGTGGACGCACAATTAACTGCTATAGTTGAGTCTGGACAAATAATTGATGTAATTATTGATAATCCTGGGTATGGATATAAGGACGCTAAAATTACTGCTACGGGTGTTGGTGGAACTGGAGCAAGATTGATTGCTAACTTGTCGGGAGGAGAACTTGATACTATTCAATCAAATGTAGAATTAATGACTATTGAAGGAACGATAGACTACATTAGAGTTATCGATGGTGGATATGGATATACTAATATTAGTGTCAATATAACTGGTGATGGTTCAAATGCAACAGCTACAGCAAATATAGAGAATGGCATATTGAAATCTATTACCATTAGTAACAGAGGACATGGATACACTTATGCTGATATTACTCTAACTCCTAATGGCGGTATTAATTCTACGCCACCTACAGCAAGAGCAATTATATCTCCAAAATATGGTCACGGAAGAAATGCACTGTCTGAATTGTTTGCTAGCACATTGATGTTCTATTCTACAATCAATCAAGATAATAGTACCGGATTTACTTTCAATAATGATTATCGTCAATTTGGTATTATTAAGAATCCAACTCAGTTTGATTCCACTCAATTATTTTTGAATAAGAATGGTTCATCTTGTTATTCTGCTGAAGTTACAATTTTTAATGGTGTTGTCATTGAAGATATGATTTTAACTGATAATAATGGGCACCAATATGTCGTTATTGCTAAAAACTCAACTTCATTGTTATTGTTACCAAAAGACAACTCAATCCTTACTACTGGGATAACTTTATCCGATGGTACAGTATCGGTTACTATCGAAACTATAAATTCAGAACCAACAATAGATCGTTATAGCGGAGACTTGTTATACATCGATAACCGTTCAGCATTCTATCAAACGGAAGATCAGACGGTAACATTACAAACTATCCTGAAGTTTTAATAAATACGATTAATTACACAGTATAGAAAAGGAATAACAAATGCTTAATTTCGGTGCCGAACCATATTACGATGACTTTGATGAGACCAAACATTTTCACAAGATCTTGTTTAAGCCAGGAACTGCGGTTCAAGCAAGAGAATTGACTCAAATGCAATCCATCATTCAATCTCAGATTGATAGATTTGGATCTCATATTTTTACTGATGGGTCAGTAGTACACAATGGCAAACATGCTCCACTTAAAGCAAATGCCATTGCCATTGCTTCATTTACTGGAACTACAGATTTTGCATTCTTTAAAGATAAAATCGTTTACGTAGACTCAGTAAAAAAACGAGTAGTACACACTGCCATTAATAATGACGATTATTATATATTCACTACTGACGTCACTGATGGTGTTATAGAAGAAAACACTACTATTCTTGTACAAGATTATGCTAATTATTCCTTAACTACTGAATCATCTGCTAATACTATAGTATTTGGCGATGCTATGTTGCACGAAATCAAGTCTGGAATATACTTTGTTAATGGTGCGTTTGTTCGTGTAGAAGATCAGATTATTGTTGGTTCCTATAGTTCCAACAAAGCGTCTTTTGATGTTTATTTGGTTGCCTATGAATACATCATAACGTATAATGAAGATGAATCTTTACTTGATAATGCATATGGGTCCCCCAACTATGCTGCTCCTGGCGCTGACAGACATTCTATAGAGTTGATATTAGAAAC
>ERZ1034365.1704-NODE-1704-length-10850-cov-3.159380_pt1 | contig 10850 bp, 12 predicted proteins | sample MGYA00520615_ERZ1034365 | MGnify/ENA primary metagenome ERZ1034365 (study PRJEB33736, sample SAMEA104284505) | Azolla filiculoides | biome: Urban; feature: Water surface; material: Ditch water | place: Netherlands | collected 2015-10-28 | depth 0-0.1 m ... | reverse complement strand
GTACTACATCCTACTGTAGAGGATTAAATGATATTGTTTCTAATGTTTAATCAGACCGTAGAAGAGTCTGTAATAATGTTATATAAACTTATATCTATACTATATAGAAAGAATAAGTCTATATATATAAATATGTTTAGTTAATGCTATATGTATTGAATTGATACATGATATTGCTATCAGTGTTATCAAGGGTTAAATAGGTGCCTATGTATCCACTGCTATAATCAAACACACAAGAAAAAGTTTTATATATATAGAGAAATAAACTTTTTACCTATATATATAGGACAAAAGTTTTATTATATGTCCTATTGTTCTTTTTCCCACTTGATACTGTTTAATGTATCAACATGTTCTTGCCAATGATCTACAATGTACTGTCCTAAATAAGAACAGAACAAATCATAGTAGTATTTATCCATATGTATGATGTTATAGTTGTTTATATACAAAGAATAAAAGGAGCCCGAAGGCTCCTATTTATTATGCTAAGTCCAATAAATCATTGAAGCTTAGAGCATCTAAGCTCTTAACCTCAGTAGTATCAACAGCACCTTCAGCTCTAACTTTAGGAGCTAAGAAGTAAAGACCATCATTATTAGCTCTGATTACAGTAAAACCAAGTAAATGGTTGATTGTAATCTTACCTGTTCTAATAGGCTCAACTAAAGCTTCTTCAGCAGTAACAGTAACTGACTTACCTTCTCCATTAAAGAATGTAACTGAAGGGCGAACGCCCGCTCTGTTGTTAAGGATATAATTTAATCCTTTAAATAAATCTTTTGCAATTCCTGTTTCAGCAGTTGAACCATTTGCAGCTAACCCTAACTCTTCTCTTGTTTTTAATGTAATTTCCATTTTGTAATTATTTAATTGTTAATTATTATGTTGGGGGGTCACCCCAACCTCTCAAACTATGGGTGGGGTTGCTGGTGGTAGGGGTCTACACCCCCATATACACGATGGGTTTTAAAATTTTGAAAATTTTTTTTCCACATCCTTTTACAAAAGTTTTGGATGTTATATATATTTTGTATTACCTTTGGTGGGTGGGTGGGTTTGTTCTATGAGAAAGATCAATACATCTCTAGGACAGAATGATTGTTATTTAACACATTTCTACGTCTTTTGTACAGAATAACAATCAATGTAAGTACAGAAATTCTTCATAATATAGCATATGAGTTAAAAAATATGTCTATTGTATACAACATATATATTATTTGTATATCTTTGTCTTATAGTTAACTAAATTATGGAAGAGAGAAAGATTATAGTTCAAAGACTTAAGAATGATTCAGAGAATGAATACATTCTAGCAGAGAAGTATTATTCCATCCTATCAGCTATCAACAATCTACATCTAACTCAGAGAGAAATCCAGTTGGTAGCATTTACAGCTATAAAGGGTAATATAACATATGCCAATGTAAGGGAGGAGTTTTGCAAGAAGTACAATACAACAAGTCCAACGATAAATAACATTATATCTAAGTTAAAGAAGATGGGAGTGTTTATCAAGGAAGCAGGGAAGGTGAAGATCAATCCAGTTATTGTTGTAGATTTCAATAAGAATTTAACGTTAGAAATAAAGCTGGAACATGGAGAAACCAATGTCAATGTCAGTGAAGGAGTGGATCATCAAGAAGCTGGCAATCAAGATGGTGATATCGGAGAAGGTAATTGATTCTGTAGTGACACACCAGTTTGATAGTGCTAACGATGCATTGAACATCCACAAGAGTGTCGAGATCTCTGGGTTTGGGAAGTTCTATTTTAATGAGAAGAAAGCCATCAAGACCATGGAGAAGTATTCATCTCAGAAAGACATGTACGAAACCGTGTTAGCTGATCCAACTACATCAGATGTCAAACGAGCTAATGTTCAAGTGAGACTGGCCAACCTGTTAATCAGTATTAAAACATTAAAACCAAAAATTGATGAGTCTAAAACAGATATATGAGGGGTGGAAAAATCATCTACTTCCAGAAGAACGAATGAAAGCTTTTATTGAGCACGTTAGTCAAGAAAGAATGGATGTGTGTACACAATGTGATGAGCATTCATACAACAAAACAGAACCTACAAACTTACATGCTGCACTAAGACCAGATGCACATTGCACTAATTGTGGATGTACATTAGCAGCTAAGACTAAATGTCTATCATGTGAATGCCCATTAAAGAAATGGCTAGCAGTGGACGAACCAAATAACACATCATATGCAACTACGTAAAATCCCTTTAATGGAACTTCTTGAAATACTCAATGACCTGTATGAAGAAGGTGTTGATTACATAGACATCTCTGGAACATCTAATGATGATGGTGTAAATCCACAAGATTACATTAAGATTACAGTGAGACCAGATTACATGGCTGAAGATGATACAGAAGATATTGATGAATCTAGTATCAAAGTATCAAGATTATCTGAGAACGATATTAACGACCTAATATAAACTCGCATGAGTAGAAGACCAAACTATTACAGACAAATACTAAACGTGCTAGAGGATCTACAAAAGAACCATCCAGCATATAACATAGGTAGACACATTTCTACAGCATTAGATGGATCTGATATATGGAGCATCTCTGATAGAGACTTTTTGCAAAGACTTAAAGACTACAGAGCAGAACTAGATTCAGATGTTATACATGAAGATGATGTAGATGACATAATTAAACAAGGGCTAGATTTAACACACATTCTAGACGAAGAGGAGGACTAAACCATGGCATTAAAGAAAACTACATACATTAATACAGAACTTGACTGGGCTGAGGAACAATTATCAAGTTGGAAACAATATGTTGATGCTAATCCATTACATATGTTAAAGGATAGGATTGAATGGAAACCAACAGCTAAAGGAGGTACAATGCCTATGGTGATTGCATCTATTGAAGCACAAGGTAAGTTTGTCCAAGAGACAATGAAGAACTATCTAGCTCTGTTAGAGCAAGTTGAGAAACTTCGTGAGAAAGAAGAAGCTAAGAAGATAGATGTTAGAGGTGGTGCTGAGCTAGGAGCTATGGCAGAAGATTTCTTAAAAGGAAGAAGATAGATGAAACTACATAATATAGAATATAAGGATTGGTTCATTAATCAAGGCCGAGTTCCAGACAAGGGTTCTGAGGAGTATAGAGAGTTCTTTAACTTCCACAGAGAGCTGTGTATGAACGGTGCTATGATGGATGGACAATATATCAATCCATTTCTATATTGGCATTTAAACATCTGGCATACAGAGGTGGATATCCTAGATGAATATGGACGTATCAACCAAAAATATGCTAATCCATTATTGAGAGATAATGAGTGGCTTGTAACTAATGAGATAGACAGGGCACAGAAAGAAAAGAAAGGACTAGTCATCCTAGGAATTAGACGTTTTGCTAAGTCTGTGTTAGAGGCTTCATATATAGGACATGGTGCTACATTTGATGAGAACTCACAGAACATTATTGCAGGATTGAATGCTCCCGATATTAAGCTTATTACAGATAAGATTGATAAAGGGCTTAACTTCATTCCAGAAGCATGGAGATGGCAGAGGGTAGAAGATAACTGGAAGAACCAAGTGACACTAGGTATCAAGACTAAAGCAGGGGAAAGAATCCCCTTTTCTCAGATCCTTATTCGTAACTTAGATGAAGGTAACAATGAAGAGGCTATTGCAGGTACCAAGCCTCGTAGACTTATTATTGACGAGATAGGTAAAGGAAGTTTCCTTAGAGGACTTCAAGCAGCAACACCAGGTTTCACCACACCATTTGGTTGGGGATGTTCTCCAATCCTAACAGGTACAGGTGGAGATATGAAGAAGTTTATGGATGCAAAGAGCTTAATGTTCGATGTGGAAAACTTCAACTTCTTAGAATACCAAAGTGCTAAAGATGAAAAGAAGGTTCATGGCCTATTCATCTCACACAAATATAGAATGGAAGCTAAAGAGCAGTCCACTCTAGGAGCATTTCTAGATGCACCAAAAGGATCTTCACTACATGAAGTGTCCATGATGGTGTCAAATGAAGAACTTGCTACAAAAATAACCAACGACAACTTAGATAAATTAAAGAAAGCAGGAGATAGAGTAGCTTATTTAAAAGAGAAGATGTATTATCCACAAGAGGTAGATGACATATTCTTAAATGAGGACACAAACATCTTTGATATAGAAGCAGCTAAACGTCAGAAGTTCAGACTAAGTCAACAAGAAAGAACAGGAACACCTGTTGTATTGTATGACGATGGGCAAGGAGTGAGACATGAGTTTACGGATAAGATGCCTATTACAAACTTTCCTTTAAAGAATACAGATATGAAGGATGCTCCTGTAGTGATATATGAGTTTCCTATAGAATCTCCACCATATGGACTGTATGTAGCAGGAATTGACCCTTATAGACAAGGTAAATCTGCATATTCTAGTTCATTAGGATCTGTATATATTTATAAACGTATGCATGCTATCTCTGGAGAGAAGTATCAAGATATGTTTGTAGCTAGTTATTGTGCTAGACCAGACAAGAAAGAAACATGGGAGGAACAAGCTCGCTACCTCATCAAGTATTACAATGCTAGAGCATTATGTGAGAACGATGAAATCTCTTTCATAGACTACATGATATCTAAAGGAGATAATCATTATCTAGAAAGACAACCAGATTGGTTGAAAGAAATTGTTCCAAACACCACAGTTAGAAGGGATTACGGAATACATAGATCTTCTGAGAAGATTAGAGACTTCTTACATGGAGCTCTAAAGAAGTATACTGAAGAGGTGATGCATGTGGAGAAAGATGATGAAGGAAACATCATTTCAGAAACTAAGGGTATGTCAAAGATATTTGATCCTGTCCTACTAGAAGAAATGATACAATATAATGAGGAAGGTAACTTTGACCGTATTATTGCTGCAGAGCTTGCAATAGCTTTAGCAATGAAACTAGATCCAATCATTGGTAAAGTGGGAGGAGAAAAGGATCCAAGAGTAACATCCATGTTCACTAAAAATAAAAAGAATACGCTTTTCACAGAAAGCAGATCAATGTTTAACACACCAAAAAGTAAATTGTTTAGATAAAATGGCAATAATTAGATATACAAAAGATGCTACCATTAGGTATGCTTATTTAAACATCTTCCCTGATCAGTTCAAGACAGATAAGGAAAAACAAGATGAGAGTTGGATTAAGAATACAATGGATTATTTTTCCAACAAAGCGTATTCTGAGTACATCAAGAATAGAGATACGTTCGTAAAGAACTACGATCTTATGAAAGGAATCTTACGTATGGAGGATTTCTATCAAGAACCAGAGGTAAGAAGTTTTACAGATGTGCTTACAGCAGATCTTGAACTTCCTGCCTATGTAAAACACTATTCAATTATCACCACTCCTGTTAATGAATTAGTAGGAGAGATCTCTAAACGTCCAGATGCATTCAAAGTGAAAGCATTTGATGATGATAGTCAAGCAGAAGAACTTCAGTTTAAGACAGACATATTGAACAAATATGTTATGAGTCAAGCTAGAGAGAAGATCTTTGAAAAAGCAGCTTTGGAAGGAATAGAACTTTCAGAAGAAGAAGCTGATAAGATGACTATGGAACAGGTTAAGGATCAGTTAGATAACTATACATCTGTTGCAGAAAAGTGGGCTAATCATATACTGACATGTCAAAAAGCAGACTTTAACACTAAGGAGAAAAGCGAAGATGCATTTAGAGATCTTTGTATTTCTGCTAGAGAATTCTACCACATCTATGAAGACAACTCTAAGCTTGGATTCAACATTGAAGTTGCTAATCCAAAGAACACGTGGTTTCTTACAACCCCAGACAGAAAGTGGATCTCTGATCCAACAGGAAGAGCACAAGGAGCTTATGCTGCTGGGACTGTCCAGGTTATGGAATTGTCAGAGATCATTGAAAGCATTCCAGACCTTACAAAAGAAGAAATAGATCACTTAAGAAGTTCATTACAAGACTATGGACTTATTAATGTACGTGAGTCTAATTTAGGTAATCCAGAAGCTACACCAGGGCAAGACTCTGTACAGTATGATACATTTGATCCATTAGTGTTACAAACACGTATGTTGATCGAAAGTGAGATGAAGGAAAACAATGATGGACTTAAAGACTTCTTAGGACTAACTAATAATGTTAGTTCATTTGGATATAAATATGTTGTTGTACGTAGTTACTGGATCTCTAAGAAAAAGATAGGTAAACTTATTTACTTAGACGAGATGGGTAATGAACAATCTACATTAGTTGATGAGAGCTACAAAGCAGGAACTATCCCTACTGAGCAATCATTAGAATGGGGATGGATCAACCAATGGTACCAAGGAACTAAGATTGGACCAGACATCTATCACATTAAACCATTTAACCTTCTTAATTATTGTCCTATCATAGGAACAACTTACGAAGTGAAGAATACAGAAGCTAAATCTCTTGTTGATATGATGAAACCATTCCAAGTTATTTACAATGTATGTATGAATCAATTATACAAGCTTCTTGAAAAAGAGGTAGGTAAGGTTCAATTGATGTCATTGAGACATGTACCAATTCCTAAAGATGGAGATGCACAAGATGCTCTTGATATCTGGGAAATGGAAGCACGTAACAGAGGTGTTGTATTTGTTGATGACTCTCCAGAGAACATGAAATCTCCTAGTTCATTCAACCAGTTTACAGCTCTTGATCTTACACGTACACAAGAGATACAATCTAGATATACATTAGCTCAACAAATTAAGAACGAATGTTGGGAACTTGTAGGATTATCTAAACAGCGTTTAGGAAGCGTATCAGCTTCAGAAAGTGCTACAGGGACTAACACTGCTATACAACAAAGTTATTCGCAAACAGAGCCTTTATTTGTAGCACACGAGTATGTATTAGGTCAATTATACCAAGCAATCATTGATGCAGCTTTATATACAGAAAGTGCTAAGCCACAATCTACCCTTTCATACATTACAGGAGAAGGAGAAGCAGCATTTGTACAAGTAAATGGATCAGACCTTAAGTTCCGTGATCTTAAAGTGTTCTTGACTAACAGACCAGAAGATACTCAAATGTTTAATGAACTTAGACAATTGTCTCAAGCTGTTATTCAGAATGGTGGTACACTATACGAAATCATTGAACTATATAGCACTAAGTCTATTAGAGAGATGAAGAAAGTGTTTAAAGACATGAGAGATAGACAGATTGCTCAACAAGAACAAGCTAATCAGTTACAACAACAACAGTTGCAACAACAAAAAGAACAAGCTCAAGCTACATTACAACAAGCTACTGAAATGAAGCAAGCTGATCAAGCACATGAGGATTACCAAAATGAACTTGATAGAATCAATAAGAAAGAGATTGCCCTTATTCAAGCATACGGAAGAAATGAGAATGCTATGGTAGATGAGGATAGTTCTGGAACAGCTGATGCATTAGAGTTATCAAAATTTACAGCAGAGCAAACTAAAGCAGAAAAAGACTATCAAACTAAGATGGCTGATGTTACTTCTAAAAATGTATTAGCTGCTCAAAAGTTAGAGATTGAGCGAGAGAAAAATCAAATAGCTAGAGAGAATATGCAAAATGATTTAGAGGTTGCAAAACTGAATGCAAAGAATAGAAATAACAAAAAATAGTAAAAAAGTTCCCCTCTACGGAGGGGATAAATAACATTAATGCTATATTATCAAAAATAATCAGTTGCAAACCCTGATAACTCTTTGATATTAAATAACATTGATATACTTTTACATTAATAAACCAAACAATAAAACAACTACATATGGCTGATAATTTAGAAACTATGGGAAACTTTAGTATTCAAGATACTATGGAAATGGGTATGGGTAACCAAGAATTAATTCAAGGCTTATTCGAACCTGAGACCGCTTCTAGTAATCCTGATGATGTTCAACCTATCATTAATGAGGCAAATCCTCCTGCAGCACCTGCTAAACCAGATGTACCAAAAGGAAAGGATATTGTACCTCCTAAAAATGTTGATGGTAAAACAGATGAAGAAAAACAAGAAGGACAATCTTTAATCTCTGACTTCCTAAGTGATGACGAAGATGAAGAAGAAGATGCAACACCAGCACCAGTAAAAGCTCCTAAGAAAGCTGAAGCTGCTGCAGAAGAAGAAGGTGATGATAATGTTGATGATGAAGAAGAAGTTACTGAAGGTACTCAATTCTCTGCTTTAGCAAATGACCTATTTAAACTAGGTGTATTTACTAATGAAGATGGAGAAGATGAGGGACCAGTTTCTACAGCAGAAGAGTTCTTAGAACGATTCAATGCTGAAAAGAAGAAAGGTGCTTCTGAGATTGTACAAAATTTCATTGGACAATTTGGAGAAGACTACCAAGAAGCTTTTGATGCCATATTTGTAAAAGGAGTTAATCCTAAAGAGTATTTCGGTACTTATAATCAAGTAGTTGATTTTGCTGAGATGGATCTTTCAGATGAAACTAACCAAGTTAGAATCATCAAGCAAGCATTAACAGATCAAGGGTTTGAACCTGAAGATGTAGAAACAGAAGTTGAAAGACTTAGAAACTATGGAGATCTAGAAAATGTAGCAGCTAAACATCACAAAGTGTTAGTTAAGAAAGAAGCAGCTAAGTTGCAAAAACTAGAAGCTAGTGCTGAACAAGAGTTGAGACAAAAGCAAGCTGTTAGAAATCAGTACATTACAAACGTTCAATCTATCCTACAGGATAAAGTGAAGAATAAAGAGTTTGATGGTATTCCTATCAATCCAAAATTAGCAGGCGAACTACAGGACTTCTTATTAGTTGATAAGTGGAAAACTCCAACAGGAGAAACTCTTACAGATTTCGATCGTGCTATTCTGGATATGAAAAGACCAGAGAACCACGAGATGAAAGTTAAGGTGGGACTTCTTTTAAAATTGTTAGAAAAAGATCCTACATTATCAACTATACAAAGAACAGGTGTGACTAAAAAGTCTAACCAGTTATTTGGAGAAGTTGCAAGACAGGTAACTAAAGCTAAGAGTAGCGGAGGTCCTGGTTCAAAAGCTAACCCTAATTCATGGTTCTTATAACAAACATAATTAATAATTAACAAATTCGAATAAAAATGGCAGTTCAAACTATCCCTGGGTTAACTGGTTTTACTTACGCTCGTGTTGCCTCTATGGACAAACGTGCAGTAGGAAAACTTACTGACTCGAATCACTTAGAGTCTTTTCACTCTACTGAGCCTGCTGACTATGATAAAAAAATCATCAGTCTGTATACACAAAGCTCATTGTACAGTAACGACTTCTTGGACATGATCAACAAAAGCACTCCTTATTACATTGATAATAACAGTGATGCGTGGAAATGGCAAGTAGCAGTTCCTTACAAATTCCCAAAAATTATTGACATCCCTAGTTCAACTCAAGAGTTGTTGAAACCAGGTATCGATGGTCAAGAGTTTCAATTAGTAATTGATACTAATGAGTTTTCTAAAAACGCAATCGTATCTGTAGGTACTCGTCAGTACGGACCTAGATTCTATGTAATCAAAGATCCTGTACCTTACAACACTGGTTACTTGTATTCATTTACATTAGTAACTGACAACCCAACAGTTGACTTCGTAACTCCAACTTTCTTACAAGTAGGTATTGAGTTAGAATTAGTTGATGCTGCTATTGGTGAGTTCGATCAAGACTTATTAGGTCTTCCTCGTTTAGGTGAGCAAATCACTATGTTCGAATCTTTAGGTTCTGCATATGGATATGAGCACAAAATCACTGAATGGGCTGATGACAAAATGATGAGAGATGCTTCTGGTAAAGCATTAGACATCTTGGTATATGCTCCACAAAGACGTAACCAATTACCTTTAACTCGTAATGATGTTAAATGGGAACCGTTCATCGAATTCTGGATGCGTAAATCTATGTTAGAATTGAAAGTTAAACGTATGATCTGGGCTAAACCAGGTACAGTTAAAACTAATGGTTCTAAACAAGAAGTTAAACGTACATCTGCTGGTGTTTACCACAGAATGAGAAATAACGGAAACTTGGTACAATACAACCGTGGAGAATTTTCTGCTAACTTGATTCGTTCAGTTTTTGGAGATTTGTTCTACAGAAGAGTGGATGTTAAAGACCGTAGAGTTAAAATGTATACTAACGAAGCTGGATTCGATGTATTCCAACAAGCTTTGAAAAATGATGCATTGAATTCAGGTCTTACTTTCATGGCTGATTCTGGAAACAGATACATGCAAGGAGAAGGACAACACATCACTTACAACTTTGCATTTGATGCAATGGTAACTCGTGAGACTGGACGTGTTGAATTGATTCACTTGAAAGAATTAGATTTACCTCAAACTAACTTAGAGTTTGGACAAAACAAAAAATCTACTCCAGTATTTATGGTGTTTGATGTTTCTCCAATGTCTGATGGTTCAATGGTAAACAACATCCGTGAAGTTCGTATGAAAGGTGCGCCTTCTATGACTTGGGGTTATATTGATGGTACTCGTCACCACTTAGGTTTTGCTAAATCTCAAGGTATGAGCTCTGCTAATAAATTCCCAGGATACGAAATCTGGATGAAAGACAGATGTGATGTATTCATTGAAGATTTATCAAGAACTGTGTTGATCGAAGAAATCCCACAATTCTAATAAATAAGAGTTCCGAGAAAGATCCCCTCATCCCCACTCCCTCCTAGAGGGGATCAATCTCAAACACAGACTTAGTAAAACCTCTTTCCTTCGTGGAAATGTAACTAAGTGAAAGATGGAGGATTAGGGTATCCCTGGTCGCTGTT
>ERZ1034365.1702-NODE-1702-length-10852-cov-6.286775_pt1 | contig 10852 bp, 10 predicted proteins | sample MGYA00520615_ERZ1034365 | MGnify/ENA primary metagenome ERZ1034365 (study PRJEB33736, sample SAMEA104284505) | Azolla filiculoides | biome: Urban; feature: Water surface; material: Ditch water | place: Netherlands | collected 2015-10-28 | depth 0-0.1 m ... | reverse complement strand
TCACAGCTTCAGAGCGCACAGATTCACTCAATTCTGCGAGGATGCTCTTTCAACACAAGTTTGGTGACAAGAATGTGCTCTCAGTCACTCAAGTCAGTGACAGTGTGATTGACGAGGGAACAAAGACGCTCAGTTCACAAGAACTCCAAGTCAAGTCACTTGCTGACCAAGAAGCCAAGCTGAAACAACAGAAGAAACAGCTTGTTGCTAGGCAATCATTGACCAAAGCACAAGAGCAGTTGCGTCAAGCTAGCCAACCCATAAAGACAGTTCATTGATACTAGAAACTTTCTAATATTTTGGTCTATCTGACCTCAACAGCTTCAACAAAGTAGCTTTGTTTTGAAGCAAGTCTTTGCTTTCTGATGTTGCCCTTTTTGTATGTAGAGAAGGCACTTTCAGCGATGTATTGAAAGCCTCTAGCTGACTTAAAGCCCTCTGAAGTGATTCTTTTGGCGATTGCGTCAAAAGTGAGTTTTTCTACATCTCTCAGATGGCAAACCTTCTCAAAAAGCCACTCTTGATATGTTGAATAAGCCATGAAAAAGAGTGCTTTTGAAGTAATTTTTACTGTAATTTTGACTTCTGTTGCTTCGTCAAAATTACTCACTTGCATATCTACTCCACGGTCACGCTCTTAGCCAAGTTTCGCGGTTTATCAACATCAGTTCCGCGAGCACAAGCCGTGTGATACGCCAACAACTGCAAAGGCACGACGTGCAAGATGGGTGACAACACCCCATAGTTCTCTGGCATGCGGATCACATTCACACCTTCGCTGCTGGCAATTTTGGTGTCGCCATCGGCCATGACATACAGCACGCCGCCACGTGCCCGCACCTCTTGCATGTTGCTTTTGAGTTTCTCAAGCAGAGTGTCGTTTGGCGCAACCGTCACCACCGGCATCTCACTCGTCACCAAAGCCAAGGGACCATGCTTCAGTTCACCCGCGGCATAAGCTTCGGCGTGAATGTACGTGATCTCTTTCAACTTCAACGCACCTTCCAACGCAATGGGGTAATGCGTACCACGCCCCAAGAACAACGCGTTTTCTTTGGATGCGAATTCTTGCGCCCAGCTGATGATTTGAGGCTCGAGTGCCAACACCGCTTGCAAAGCAGCAGGCAAGTGGCGCATGGCTTTGAGGTGCATGGCTTCATCCGCCTCACTCAAACGCCCTTTGCTTTGCGCCAAGGCCAGGGTCAGCAAGAAGAGGCCTGCCAATTGGGTGGTGAAGGCCTTGGTAGAGGCCACGCCAATTTCAGCACCAGCGCGTGTCACATAAGCCAACTTGCACTCACGCACCATGGCCGAGGTGGCCACATTGCAAATGGTGAGCGTGTGTTGCATGCCCAAGCTTTGCGCGTGCCGCAAAGCGGCCAGGGTGTCGGCCGTTTCGCCCGATTGCGTGATGGTGACCACCAAGGTTTTGGGATCGGGTACAGAATCGCGATAGCGGTATTCACTGGCAATTTCCACTTGACATGGAATTTTGGCAACCGACTCCAACCAATACTTGGCCACGCAGCCGCTGTAGTAGCTGGTGCCACAGGCCAAGATCAAGACCTTGTCGATCTCTTTGAACACTTTGAATGCGCTGGCCGATTGCGCGCCACCGTTCACGCCATCAAACAACTCAGGCACGATGTGTTCCACACCTGCCAAGGTGTCGGCAATGGCGCGGGGTTGTTCAAAAATTTCCTTCTGCATGTAGTGCCTGTAAGGGCCCAACTCGGCAGCACCGCTGTGGGCATGCACAGTTTTGACAGGTCGCTCCACACGCTGATGCAAGCGGTCTTCAATCCAATACTTGCCCAACTGAATGTCAACCACATCGCCTTCTTCGAGGTAAACAATTTGATCGGTGACACCGGCCAATGCCATGGCATCGCTGGCCAAAAAGTTTTCGTGATGTGATGTGCCCACACCCAAAATCAATGGCGATCCGGCACGCGCGCCCACCACGCGTTGCGGTTCGTCTTTGTGAAACACAGCGATGGCGAAAGCGCCTTTGAGTTCGCTCACGGTACGTTTGACGGCGTCAAACAAATCCCCGTCGTAGACACTGTCCACCCAATGCGCGATCACTTCGGTGTCGGTTTGACTGGTGAACACATAGCCTTTGGCTTGCAACTGCGCACGCAATTCGTCGTGGTTTTCAATGATGCCGTTGTGCACCAAGGCCACGCGGCCAGGCTTGTCTTTCAAACTCTCCAAAGTGCCTGGGCCTGAACTGAAATGCGGGTGGGCATTGTGCACGGCAGGTGCGCCATGCGTGGCCCAGCGTGTGTGGGCAATGCCCGTGCCGCTTTCCAAATGATCGGTTTCAATTTGCGTCATCAGCTCTGCGACGCGGGAGGTGCTGCGTGCGCGCTTTAAGCCACCAGCGCCGCGCTTGAGACTGGCTTCATGAATGGCCACGCCACAAGAGTCATAGCCTCGGTACTCCAGGCGCTGCAAGCCCTGAACCAAGATAGGAACGATGTTTCGATCGGAAACTGCACCAACAATGCCGCACATAGGATCAACCTTTGAATTGAAAGTGCGTGAATCTTAGGCGGCTTAAATAGAAATTACTTTTAATAATTATTTGGTTTAATGAAATAATATTTCATTAATATACATTGATGGTTTATTATTTCATTTATCGAATTAAATTGAAATAATTCACATGCCCCCTTCCTTTGAAGCAAACGCCTCAGCCAGTAGCTTGGATGCCATCGACCTTCAATTGCTGGCCATTTTGCAAGCCGATGCCAGCATCAGCAACATTGCATTGGCCGACAAATTGCGCATTTCCGCGCCCACCTGCTTGCGCCGCACCAAGCGTTTGCAACAAGAGGGTTGGATCGAAAAGCAGGTGGCCATTTTGTCGTCGAACAAACTGGCGCAGCTCATGGGTCACAGCGTGACTGCGCTGATTGAAGTCAGCTTAGACAAGCAAGGCGAGGAGTTGCTGCAGGCCTTCGAAACGCGTGCCATTCAAGAAGCATCGGTTCAGCAATGTTGGCGTGTATCGCCAGGCCCCGATTTCATGCTGGTGGTGCAAGTGCCCGACATGCCGGCCTATTTGGCGTTCACCCAAAGGCTGCTGACGCAAGACGCCAACGTGCGAAATGTGAAGGCTTTTTTCAGCGTGAAGCGCGCCAAGTTTGGCACCGAAATTCCGTTGCCAAGCGCTCCAACCTAAGAGCAAAGGAACAAAGCAAGGTCTACCGATTTACTTGCCGGGCTTGGGCGCTTTTTGGGGCCGCTTCCAATTGGCAATGCTCACCTGCTTGCCACGGGCCACACTCAATGCGCCAGGCTCGGTGCTTTTAGTGATGGTAGAACCACCGCCCACAGTGCCGCCCGCACCAATGGTGACAGGCGCAATCAACACGCAGTTGCTGCCCACATGCACATCGTTTTCAATCATGGTGCGGTGCTTGTTGGCACCGTCGTAATTGGCCGTGATGCTGCCCGCGCCATAGTTAACGCGCTCGCCCACAGTGGCATCGCCCAAGTAGGCCAAGTGATTGGCCTTGGCGCCTTTGGCCAAGGTGGAATTTTTCACTTCGACAAAATTGCCAATGTGCACTTCAGCGCCCAGTTGCGCGCCAGGGCGCAAGCGGGCAAACGGACCAATCAAGGCACCTTCGCCCACGGTCACACCTAGCTTTTCGCCATCGATGTGGGTGAAGGCATGAATCACGGCACCTGCAGCAATGCGTGCATTGGCAATGACGCAGTTAGGGCCGATGCGAACGCCTTCACCCAAATGCACTTGGCCTTCGAACACACAGTTCACATCGATTTCAACATCGGCTTCGCATTGCAAATGACCGCGCACATCCAATCGTGCAGGATCGGCCAAACGCACACCTTGAACCATCAGCGCGTTGGCTTGTTGCAATTGGAAAGCTCGCTCAAGTTGCGCCAATTGTTGCGGGCTGTTGACGCCCGTCACTTGCAATTCGTCTTGAATGCGATGGGCCACCACCGTCACGCCATCGGCCACGGCCCACTTCACCACGTCGGTGAGGTAGTACTCGCCTTGGGCGTTTTGGTTGTCGAGTTTGGCCAGCCAGGTTTTGAGTTGGCGCGCAGGCACGGCCATGATGCCGCTGTACACCTCTTGGATTTTGAGCTGTTCTGGGTTGGCGTCTTTTTGCTCCACGATGGCTTGTACGCTATCGCCTTGCGCCGTGCGAACAATGCGGCCGTAGCCTGTGGGATTGGGCATGTCGAGGGTGAGCAAGGCCAAGCGATCTGCGCCTGCTGCGTGAACGCATGCCATCAAAGCTTTCAGCGTGTCGGCTTGTGTCAGGGGCACGTCGCCCGACAACACCACCACCAAGCCATCGTCGGCCAATGCGGGCACAGCCTGTTGCACGGCGTGGCCAGTCCCCAACTGCGGTTCTTGGCGCACAAACTTCACCGCCAATCCTGAAGCTTGTTGGGCCACCGCAGCTTCTACTTCGTCGGCACCATGACCCGTAATGACCACGGCAGACCGGGCTTGCAGTTGAGCTGCCGTGTCGAGTACATGGCCCAACAGCGGCTTGCCTGCCAAGCGCTGCAAGACTTTGGGCAGACGGCTTTTCATTCGAGTACCCTTACCCGCCGCCATGACAACCACGTCCAAGGGTGGTTGAGGTGACAATGCTGTCTGATTTGTTGAGGTGTCCGACATGGCGAAAATTTCCTTCTGGGTTCGAATTATCGCGGCTTCTTTAGCGGCTGTGGTGCTGAGTGCCAGCTTAAGTGGCTGCAGCGCCATCAAATTAGGCTACAACCAGCTGCCAGAGATCAGTTCGTGGTGGCTCGACAACTATGCCAACTTCACCGACACCCAAGCCGCTCAAACCAAACAAGCACTGAAAAAACTTCAGGCATGGCATCGCAAAGAAGAACTGCCCCTGATAGCCGATTTATTGGGGCAAGCCCAAAGCATGGCACCTCACAGCATCTCGCCGCAGCAAGCTTGCGAGGTCTGGGGCAAGATGGAGAAGCGCATAGAAGCTGTGGCACTGGAAAGTTCGCGCTTGGCCACGCCCATTGTGTTGCAACTGACGCCGCGTCAACTGCGCCACCTGGAAAAGCAATGGGCGGTTAAAAATGACGATTGGAAAAAAGATTGGTTACAAGCCAATGCCGAGGACCGTTTGAAGAAACGCCTCGACGCCACGGTCGATCGTTTTTCAGACATGTATGGCGACCTGAATACTGAGCAAGTCAAGTTGCTTAAACAACAAATTGAGCAGTCTATTTGGTCGCCTGAAGTTGCGCTGCAAAATCGCATCAAGCGACAGCAAGCTCAATTGCAAATTTTGCAAAACCTGATTCAAGAATCTACAAAGCCAGGCTTTAATTTGGCACAAGCTGAAAAAACAGTGTTGCAACTCAGCCTGCAATCCGTCCGCCCGCAGGACCCTGTGCTGCTCAATTTGCAACTTCAAATTGAACAGCAAGCTTGCGTCAATTTTTCGCAACTGCACAACACCACCACCCCTGCCCAGCGCCAAAAAGCGCAACGCAGATTGCGCGCCTACGAAACCGATCTGCGCGACTTGATTTAAATAATTGGGGTCAGAGCAACATTAATTTTCTTTGATTCAAAGAGGCCTATGCGCCCAGTAAATTAATGTTGCTCTGACCCCAATTATTCTGCTTCAGTCCTGCAAGGCTTTCCACATCTCCATGTCGCGCTCTGCAGTCCAGATGCGGGGATTCTTGATGCCCGAGGCTTCGTCGTAAGCGCGAGTCACGTCGAAGGGCAGGCAGTGTTCGTAGATGAACACATGGCCAAACACAGGGTCCATGCTTTTGCGGGCATGGGCCATGGCGGCTTTGAGATCCATCTTGGCGGCCACAGCTTCTTGGCCCGCTTTGTACAAAGTTTCCACCCAGCGCTTGGTGTAGTCCAAAGCTTTGTTCACATCGGCTTGGCCTTTCATGGCTTCACCGCGGCCAGGCACAATGGCTTCTGCTTTCAATGCGCGCAAGGCTTCCAACGTCGCAGGCCACTCTTGCAGTTGTGCATCACCGGTGTAGACGCCCGCTTCGTATTCCACCAAGTCGCCCGAAAACAATACTTTTTCTTCTTCCACCCAAGCAATGGTGTCACCGCGCGTGTGGCCATAACCGGGGCTCCAGATTTGAACCTTCACGCCGCCTAAGTCGACCACCAATTTGCCGGGCACTTCGCCCTTGGTGGCATCACCGCCGCCAATCACCATGGTGGGCCAGGTGAGGCCAGGCACTTCTTCAGCGCCGCGGAACAAACGAGGGAAGCGCTCCATTTCGCTCTTCATGTCTTGCGCGCCGCGCTCCACAATCAACTCATAAGTGCCTTGGCTGGCAATCACTTCTGTGGCGCCTTCCGCCGCATAAGCGCTGGCACCCAACACGCGCACAGCGTGATAGTGCGTGAGCAGCACGTACTTGATGGGCTTGTCGCTGATGGTGCGAATTTGCTTGATCAAATCACGCGCCATGCCGGGCGTGGCCGTGGCATCGCTCACCATGATGAACTTGTCGCCAATGATCACGCCAGAATTGGGGTCGCCCTCAGCGGTGTAAGCCCAGCAATGCTTGCTGAGCTGCTCAAACTTAATGACCTTGTCAGCCAAATCGGCTTGTGAAGCAAATGCCTTTGTGGGTTGGTTCATTTCATTCTCCAGTGATAAATTAATTTAATTGGGGTCAGAGCAACATTAATTTTGTCAATCAGTGAGGGCTAAACCCAAAGGGGGCTGAACGATTTCTGGTACCCCAGCATGAGGAAGCCCCCTTTGGGTTTAGCCCTCACTGATTGGAAATTAATGTTGCTCTGACCCCAATTAAATTAATTCAAACCCTTCTCAAGAAGGGCGATGACTTCTTCTGCGAAGGCCACATACGAGATGGGGCCGCCAGGCCGAAGCCACGTAAAGGTCCAGTTGATCATACCGAACAACATCATGGTAATGGCTGTTTGATTGCTTGCGTTTAAGCGATCAGGGTAGGCACGTCGCAAAGCGCGCGTCACAGCCGCCACCACATCGCGCTGGCGGTTCAAAATGAGTTCGCGCGGCGAGATGGCAGGCGAGCCCAAATGTTCATCGACCACATCACTTAAAAACTGCGTATCGTTCAGCAAAGCCACATGCCGAGTGGCCGAGCTTTCGTACTCCTGCAAAAACGCTCGAATCAACTCATGCAAAGCCGCACGGTCGTCCAAATTGCGACGCTGCGCCGTGGCATCCGTCAAAGCGATGAGAGACAACAAGCGCTGCGTGTAGCGGTCCATCAAGTCAAAAAGAATGGCCTCTTTGCTGTCGTAGTAGTGGTACAGCCGCGCTTTGGACGTGCCACAGGCCGTGGCAATTTCATTCATACTGGCCGCAGGGTAGCTGCGATCGGCAAAACACTGCGCCGCAATGTCCAAAATGGCATCGCGCTTGATGTCGTGCGTGGCGGATTTAGGTCTTGCCATAGGTTCTCACTGAATCAGCCAACAGGCCACACCACACCGTTGTCATTCAAGATGGCGTCGAGCGGCATGTCATGCGACTCGGGCTCGAAATCGTCTACATAGCCCTGCGTAAATCCCAAGCCGACAGTGAACGGTTTGGGCTGCAAGCTGGCCAAAGTTCGATCGTAAAAACCACCGCCGTACCCCAGTCGATAGCCACCCGCGCTATACCCCACACAAGGCACAAACAGCAGTGTGGGCACAATGATTTCGGTGTCCTTGGGTTTGGGAATGCCATAAGCATCTTCTTCCATGGGACAACCGGGGTACCACGCATGAAAGGTCAGGGTTTTGTGAACCTTGTCCACCACAGGCAAACCAATTCGCCGCAATTGCGACTCGCCAGTCAACTCGCCATCCTCTTTCCAGCGATGCAAAGCCGGCAGCGGGTCAAACTCCCCTTTGATAGGCCAATAGGCCCCAATCACGGCATCGGGGCGGCCAAACAACCAAATGCGCATGACCCGCTGCAAGGCGTCACTTCGCTCTAGCCTGTCAGGCATATTGAGGCGCGCGTTCAACAAGTCTTTGCGAATTTGTTTTTTGGCTTCTGATTTGTCCATAATCGACCTATGCAATTGACACAGATTTTGACATCGCTTGGGGCCTCCGTCCTCATTTTCTCCTTCATGAACCCGGCCTTGGGTCAAACAAACGTCCAAAACAAGGCCGATGAGGTCATTTTGGAGATGAACCAAGCCTTTAAAAAGAACGACAAGGCCCAGCTTTCCCGCCTATTGCCCAAAGCCAAAGGCCATGCGCTCGAGCCTTGGGCCGCTTATTGGGAACTGCGCTTGCGCCTAGACCAGGCCAGCACTGCCGAAATTCAAGAATTCTTCAAAGTCTACGCAGGCTCTTATGTGGAAGACCGTTTGCGCAATGATTGGTTGCTGCAACTGGGCCGCCAGCGTGACTGGGCCACCCTCGCCCAAGAATACCCTCGCTACCGCATGAACGACGACAAAGAGGTGCGTTGTTACGCCTTGGGCACTGACGCCCAACTTCACAAACCAGAAACGCCCACAGAGTTGAAAAAACTTTGGTACGCCTTGCGCGAGTCGGACGACGGCTGCACCACCGTGGCCGAAAAACTGCACGACACCAAAAAACTGGAAACGCTGGATTTGTGGCGCAAAGCCCGCCTGGCCATGGACAACAACCGGCCACGGGCGGCGCAACTTGCACTCAACATTGAGTCCAGCGAATTGGGCAAGCAAGCCATCTTGATTCACGCCGACCCGCAAAAATATTTGGACAAACGCATTCTGGCCATCACCAAAAAGCGCAAAGAACTGTCTGTGTTAGCCCTCATTCGCATCGCCAATTCCGATCCCGACAAAGCCGCCCAATTGCTTGAAAAAAAATGGGGCCTGATGCTCAGCAAAGAAGAGCACAACTGGACTTGGGCAGTCATTGGCAAACAGGCCGCCCAAAAGCTGCAAGACAACGCGCACCAGTACTTCAGCAAAGTCTCACGCAACCAAGACTTGAATGACGACTTACTGGCTTGGAAAGCACGCGCGGCCTTGCGAAAAGGCGACTGGAAGGCTGTATGGACCACGCTGGACGCCATGGATGAGGCGAAGCACGATGCCACGTGGATTTATTGGAAAGCTCGTGCACAGCTGAGTTCAGCCCCCACAGAAGTCCAGCGCGAAGAGGCGCAAACCGCGCTGAAGCGCATTGCAGGTGTCAAAGGTTTTTACGAACAACTGGCACTGGAGGAGTTGGGCCAAAGCATCACGGTCCCCGAAAAACCTGCGCCCCTGAGCCCGCAAGAAAAAGTGGCCGCTCAACAAAACTTAGGCTTGCAACGCGCCCTGTCTGCTTTGCGCTTGGGCTTGAGATCTGAGGGCAATCGCGAGTGGAATTACAGTACCAACTTGCACACACCAGGCGGCATGAACGAGCGCGAACTGTTGGCCGCGGCTGACCTGGCATGCAGCAAGCAAGTGTGGGACCGCTGCATCAACACCAGCGACCGTACCAAAACGCAAATCGACTTTGAGCAGCGTTTCCCGATGCCGCTCAAAGACACTGTGTTGCGCAAAGCCAAAGACGTGCAACTCGATCCTGCTTATGTGTATGGCCTGATTCGCCAAGAGAGCCGCTTCATCATGGATGCCAAGTCGGTCGTTGGGGCCTCTGGTCTGATGCAGGTGATGCCAGCGACTGCCAAATGGACTGCGAAGAAAATCGGTTTGACCAACTTCCAAGTGCCACAACTCAACGAGCACGAGACCAATGTGACCATTGGCACGGGTTATTTGAAACTGGTCTTAGACGACTTCGATGGCTCGATGCCTTTGGCTGCAGCAGCTTACAACGCAGGTCCTAGCCGCTCGCGTGCATGGCGCAAAGGTCCCGTCTTGGAAGCGGCCATTTGGGCCGAAAACATTCCGTTCCACGAAACACGCGACTACGTGAAAAAAGTGCTGTCCAACACCACGGCCTACGCTGCCTTGCTGACCGGGCTGCCCCAGTCGCTGAAGGCCCGCCTGGGCCGCGTGGGGCCGCGCGATGCCACGACCGAAGTCGACAAGGACCTGCCATGAAAAAGATTCTGGTGCTCGGCGGCGCGGGCTTTGTGGGCCGCCATCTGTGCGAAAAACTGGCCCGCGCCGGGTGTCACATCACCGTGCCCACCCGGCGTGCCGTGAATGGCAGTGCCGTGCAAACCCTGCCCGGCCTGACCGTGCTGCAAGCCGATGTGTTTGACGATGCAGACTTGCGCAGGTTGATGGTGGACCACGATGCTGTGGTCCACCTGATTGCCATCCTGCACGGTACCGAGGACGAGTTCAACCAAATTGTCGGGCAGATGGTCATTCCGCCGCACGAGCCTGATTTCGGCAACATTCCCGATGCGGCTCAGGCCTGGGACTTTGCACAATGGTATCGCGAGGATAATCGCAAAAAATCATGATCGGGATCGTCGATTACGGAGCAGGCAATCTGGCCTCGGTGCAGAATGCACTTGAGCATCTCGGCCACGACGCCAGTGTGTGCGGTGATCCTGATGTGCTTCAGACGTTTCACCGCATCATCCTGCCGGGCGTCGGGTCGTTCCGTGTCGCGATGGAGTGCCTTGATGCGCAAGGATGGTCGGCGCGCATTCGGGAGTTCGTTGCGACCGGAAAGCCGTTGCTGGGCATCTGCCTCGGGATGCAGCTGTTGTTCGATACGGGGGAGGAGCATGGTCCCCGGCAAGGACTGGGACTGATTCCGGGGCAAGTGACCGCACTGACGCCCGAGGGTGGGTTGAGAGTGCCGCATGTGGGCTGGAATAACCTGGCTACCATTGTCCCGCATCACTTGCTGTCAGGAATAAAACAACAGGTGGACTTTTATTTT
>ERZ1034365.1701-NODE-1701-length-10854-cov-2.318270_pt1 | contig 10854 bp, 12 predicted proteins | sample MGYA00520615_ERZ1034365 | MGnify/ENA primary metagenome ERZ1034365 (study PRJEB33736, sample SAMEA104284505) | Azolla filiculoides | biome: Urban; feature: Water surface; material: Ditch water | place: Netherlands | collected 2015-10-28 | depth 0-0.1 m ... | reverse complement strand
AGAGATCTATTAGATATTTTAGATGATATTGAAACTTTAGCTAAAAAAGGTGCATATATCCAAAGATATAAAGGTCTAGGAGAGATGAATCCTGAGCAATTATGGGAAACAACAATGATTCCTGATAATAGAAGACTTTTAAGGGTTAAAATAGAAGATGCTGAAGTTGCATCTGATACATTTACTCTATTCATGGGTGATGAAGTAGAACCAAGAAGAAACTATATTGAAGAACATGCAAAAGATGTTGAACATCTTGATGTTTAAAAATTAAATTATAAAAAAGGTTATAGAATGAAATATGGTGAAAAAGAGATAGTTGAATTTGATATTAATAAAGATGAAAATTTTTGGCCAAATGACCATGATAAAAATTATGTAATTAATATTGAATTACCTGAATTTATGGCTAAATGTCCAAGAAGTGGTTATCCAGATTTTGCAACTATTACAATTCAATATACACCAAATAAAAGAGTTATTGAGCTAAAAGCTTTAAAAATTTATATTAACTCTTTTATGTTTAGAGAAATATCACATGAAAACTCTGCAAATGAAATATTTGATACTTTATTTGCTAAGTTAGAGCCAAAATGGATGAAAGTTATTGCAGACTTTAAACCAAGAGGAAATGTACACACAGTTATTGAAATAGATAGCTCAAAATTTTAGGAATTAAACCTTGGAAAGATTAGTTACAACTTCGCAAGCAGCAGAGATATTGGGCTTATCTTTACAAGGAATACACTACAGAATTAAAAAAGATCAATTAAAATCTCTAAAAAAAGATGGTAAAACTTTTGTTTATATCACTGATGATATGAAAAGTCAAAATAGTAATACAAAAGTTGAACCACCACAAAATCAACAAACTAACAACAATAATAATTTTCAAGCTGTGATTGATGTTAAAAATGAACAAATAGAGCTTCTAAAAAAGTCTATGAAATGGATGAAAAAACAGTATATTTCAGAAATTTTTAGATTAGAAAGAAATCAAAAAAAGATTATTGAAGTTTTTAACTCGGAAATAAAACTTTTACAAAGTGCATTTAATGAAATGCGTGCTATTTATAAACCACAAATACAGAATAATTTTCAACAAAAGCCACAAAATAGCAGTGATTTTATAACTGTAAAAGATTTTTCTGTACTAATGAAAAGATATAATAAAACAGAACAAGAGATTAAAAATATAATATTTAAAGCTATAAAAGATGGTGATAATAGGTTTATTTATAATAAAGTTGAAAAGAAATTATTGATTTTAAATTCAGATTTTTTGGATTTGATATAAAAAAAGAGTACTTTTAGTACTCCTCTCCAGATACCCAAACACAACACTAAAGAAGGTGCCTTGCTATGTTCCCATCCTGGGGCTTTGTCTTCAATAATGCTTGTAAGGGTCTAAAGAAGAGCATTCAAAATATTAAAAATATTCTCAATGATCTTCTTTTAAGAACGTGATTATACTTTAATTATCTTTATATTTTGCTTTGAAAGAACAACATGACCTATTTAACACTTTTTATCACTGCATTTATTTCAGCAACCATATTTCCTATGGGTAGTGAAGCATTACTTATGTATGATTTATCTCAAGGTTACAATATATATTTATTACTTTTTTGTGCAACCACTGGAAATAGTTTAGGTTCAGTTGCTAATTATTTTATGGCATTAAAAGGTGAAGAGTTTATATTAAAAAAGAAGCTTATTAGTGAAAAGTATATTATAAAAGGGAAAGTCTATTTTGATAAATATGGTGCTTGGACATTATTATTATGTTGGATGCCTATATTTGGTGATACAATTACTTTAATTGCTGGTATTTTAAAATATGATTTTAGAAAATTTGTGATTTTAGTTGTTATTGCGAAATTTTTGAGGTATCTATTTTTTGTTTGGCTAGTTTAAACAAAGGGATTAAACCCTTTGTTTTAGAGATTAAAAATCAGATACGTTTGAGTGAGCTTCTCTTGCACTCATTGGAACGTCAGTTCTGAATTTTTGAGCTTTTACTTCTGGAAGCATTAAACCTTTTGCTTTATGCTCTCTTATTTTGTATTCTCCACTTTCATGACCAGTTAAATAGTATGAAGTAAAATCAACAGTATAAGGCATATCCCAAACGATTGCTCCAGCTGTAGGACATGCTTCTGCACATCTTGGAGCATCTGCGTGATCTACACACTCTACACATGATTCAGGTTTTACATACAAAATACCATCTTTTGGATTTTTATCATTTCCATCTGGTAAAATTGCTGCAACTGGACACTCAGATGCACATGCTTCACAACTTATACATTCATCAGTAATTTTAACTGCCATTTTCTATCCTTTTTTATAAAAATATAAAATTTAGATGCAAATATTATTCCATTAGGAATTTAATTGGCTGTTTTTCTGAATAAAATCTCTTTAGTCTCTTCTTGAATTGGATTTTCATTGTAAACCAATTCAACATCTTTTTCTTTATTTATATACTCTTTTGTAATAATACATTTCTCAAGGCTATTTTCAGAAGGAATAACATACTGTAAAGGAAGCATAATGCTTTCTATAATACCTCTTAGACCCCTTGCCCCAACATCTTTTTCTACAGCAATTTCTGCGATTCTTTCAAGGGCTTCATCAGAAAACTCTAATTCAACACCATCAAGTTCAAAAAGAATTTCATATTGTTTAGTTATTGCATTTTTTGGCTCTTTTAGAACTCTTATTAAATCTTCTTTTGAAAGTTTATTAAGTTCTGCAATTACTGGAATTCTTCCTATAAATTCTGGAATTAATCCAAAAGAGATTAGCTCTTTTGCTTCAATAGGTTTTCTCTCTTCTGTAGAATCTTCTTTTTTCAAGAAGCCCATTTTAGGAGCTTTTTTACTTTTTTTAACACTATCATCTTCTCTTAGCCCTACAAATGCCCCACCACAAATAAATAAAACATGTGTTGTGTCAAACAAAATTGTTTCAGCACTTGAGTTTTTTCTACTTCCTTTTACTGGAACATAAACTTCAGCACCCTCTAAAATCTTTAATAAACCTTGTTGAACACCCTCACCGCTCACATCTCTTCCGCTAGTTGAACTTTCGCTTTTATTTGCAATTTTATCAACTTCATCGATGTAAATAATTCCTCTTTTTGCTTTTTCCAAATCATAATCAGCAGCTGCAAGAAGTCTTGATAAAATAGATTCAACATCTTCACCCACATATCCAGCTTCAGTAAGTGCTGTAGCATCCGCAACGGCAAATGGAACATCCATAATTCTAGCTAGTGATTTTGCAAGAAGAGTTTTACCACTTCCTGTTGGACCAATAAGCATAATATTTGATTTTTCAATTTCAACATTTTTTACAATTGGTTTATCAATTCTTTTGTAGTGATTGTATAAAGCAACGGCTAAAACTTTTTTTGCTTCGATTTGTCCTATTACATAATCATCTAAATGCTCTTTTATTTTAATTGGAACACTAAGACCTTTTTGGAACTCTTTTTTACTATCTTTTATAAGCTCTTTTTCCAAAACTTTTGAGCACATAGTTACGCATTCATCGCAAATATGTGAAACTTCACTTGAGAATATTTTTTTTACTTCTGTTATTTCTTTGCCACAGAAATCGCAATTAAATTTCTCAACCATGACTTTTTATAAATTCATCAATACTCATATCTAAATTAGTTAAATTATGAGTTTTAATAAATTTATCCTCTTTTTTTGTTAGCTCTGATTTATCAAATAGTGTTAGACCACCTTTTAAATCAACTGTGATTTCATTTGCTACCATTCTAAAAGTATCCCTTGAAAAATCAACACCTAAAAATAGGTACTCTTTTTCTTTTCTAAACTCTTTTACAATTGAAGGCATTGCATATCCACCCATAGCTTCTGTTAACCAATCAACAAAATCTGCATCTGAGATAATAAAATTCATCTCAGGTTTTGTAGAACCCATAGGTTTAAATAAAATTGGCAAATCAAAAGTAAGTTTTTCTTTTTCAATTCTTGTATATGTTTTAGTAGCCACATCAAAAGAATAGATTAAATATCTATCCCAATCTGCTGTAATTCTTGAAACACCTGTAATTAAAAAATGCTCACAATCACTATATATTTTTTGTAAACTATCATCCATATTTGTATCAATTATATATTTTGGTTTGATTGTTTGAAGCCATTTATAAACTTCTGGAATTTCATACTCTTTTGAAGAATATATGTGGTTAGTCATTTGAACAATGAACTCTCTACCTTTTCTTTGTTCTAAACTCATAGCAGCCCTTGAGTACTCATACATAAGTCTAGGACTCATTGCTCTTCCATTATTAAGGCTTAAAATCATTGAATCACTATCATATGGAATTTGAACTCCATCGCTGTTTTTTGTATCTTTAAATATACCCATTCCTAAAAAGGGTATAAGTTCACCGTCTTGTATCTTTTTTTTTATATCATCCATGACATCCAGCTCCTGTGTATGACTGATATACCTTATTCAATTCCACTCTAATTCGTTCTAAATCAAGGGGAGTATCTAAATTGCTAGGCATATCTATATGATAGATGGCACCATCTTTACCGATTAAAAAAAGTGCTTTTGTCAATCTATTTTCCAAGGTACCACATACAATTTTTGTTCCGTACATATTTGCGAACTCTTCATTTACATCAAAAACAGGAATTACTTTCTTAAATTCATAGGGAAAATCGATTTTTTCATTAAAGATCACATAGGTGAATATATCAACTGTTGCACCACTTATGAACTCATCAAATGCAATTATTTCTTCACTAAAATCATCATATTTTGGAAAAGATAAAAATAGTTGAATATTTCTATTTGGACTTGCTTTTTTGATAGTTATCTCTTCATTATTTATATTAATTGCATCAAAATTCTCTGCCATATAACCAATATCAATAAAGTCATCAGTTAGATTCATCTCTTCATTTTTGTATGTTATTTTAGATTTCATATTTTTTTATTTTATACCCTATTTGTCTAAGAGTTATTCCTAACTCTTCTGCTGCATTTGATTGATTGTAGTCATTATTTTCTAATGCTTCAATAATCGCCTCTTTTTCCATATCATCTAAAGTTAGTGTTCTTTTTGAGATAGGTTTATATTCACTTTTTAATTTTTGATCATTAAGTGCTGGAAGTAAAAGCAACATATCATATTTACTAATACCCTCTTCATTTCCCATAAGTACAATTCTTTCAATTGTATTTTCTAACTCTCTTACATTTCCAGGCCATGGATAATTACACAGTGCTTCCATTGCTTCATCTGTGATGGTTACTGGTTTTTTATGGTTTTTCATTGATCGCTCAAGGAAAAAGTTAACCAATTGTTTTATATCATCCCCTCGTTCTCTAAGTGGTGGTAAATCAATTGGTATAACATTTAATCTATAATATAAATCTTCTCTAAACTTACCATCTTTTACCATTTGTTCAAGGTTTCTATTGGTTGCAGCCACAAGTCTTACATTTACTTTTATGGTTTTACTTCCACCAACCCTTTCAAATTCTCTTTCTTGAAGAACCCTAAGAAGTTTTACTTGTGCAGAGGCACTAATATCTCCAATTTCATCAAGAAATAATGTTCCCCCATCAGCTAATTCAAATCTTCCTTTTCGTGTCTCTCTAGCATCTGTAAAAGCACCTTTTTCATGACCAAAAAGTTCACTTTCAAGTAATGTATCAGTTATTGCTGCACAATTTAGTTTTATAAATGGTTCATCTTTTCTATTACTTCTTTTATGAATAGCAGCTGCAACTAACTCTTTTCCAGTTCCTGTCTCACCTCGAACCAATACAGTTACATCTGATTGGGCAATTCGTTGGATAACTTTGAAAACCTGTTGCATTTTTTGGCTATCACCAATAATATCTCCAAAATTGTGAACCTTTGAATCCCACTCCATTTTATAATAGAGTTTCAACTCTTTGAGTCTCTCTTTTTCTTTTTGATTTAATTGAAAAGAGTGAATAGTTTGAGCAAATATTGAACTAACAATTGTAAGAATTCTTACTGTGTCATCCAGTTGTATTTCAGCAGTTTTTGTTATAACTGCACCTAATACTCCAATTGCTTCATTATCAATTATCATAGGAACTGCTACATAAGATTTACCATTAAAATCTCTTTTTCCTGATTTATTAAGAAATAGCGAGTTGTTATGAATATTTTCTACAACAACTGGTTCTTTAGATTCAGCAACCATTCCAGTAACTCCCTCTCCCACTTTGTAAGAAGCGAGGTTTTTTTGGAATTTTGATAACTCTATAGATGCAAAAACATTTAAAACATCTTCTTCTATTATATGAACTAAACAATTCTCAAGATGCAATGAGTTTTTTAGAACTTTCATTGACTTTTCTAGTGAAGTTTGTAAATCATAGTGATTAGAAATAATTGAAGAAATTTCATAAAGGGTGGTTAGCTCTCTTATAGTAAGACAGCTACCACATGCAGTTTTATCGAACATTTTCTTTCCTATTTTTTGACTTTTTCTATAACTAATTATAACCCTAAATGAACATTCATTAATAAGTTATCTATATAAAAAATAGACAAATTTAGTCAGCAATTTTTTTACAAACTTCTTCTTTTGGAAGTTTTTTTACACCTGGTTGAATCCACCATGTTTCACCATTTGATAAAACAGCATTCCCACCCCAATTTTCAGGTGTATCAAACTCTATTGATTCAATTGTCTCTTCCATATCTTTTTTTGCAAAATAAAAAGATACCACACCATTTACTTCTCTTAACATAACTTTTGCCATTTTTTACTCCTTGTTTATAAATAAATTTCTTAATTTTCTTAAAAACTCATTCTCTTTGAATGAGATTCTAAAGAAACCTTTTTTTAGCTCTTTGATAACAAAACTTTTTGCAAATTTCTTTGAAGTAGTTGGATAATCATCTCTAAAGTGAGCTCCTCTACTTTCACATCTTTTTTGTGCACTTAAAATTATTGCTTCTGATATTTCTAGGGCATTTCTTAGTTCTAATATTGCTGATAGTTCAACATTATTGTTTTTTTCTTTATTGATACAATGTAATCCATAAGAAATTTGTCTTAAGTATTTAGTATAATCAAAGGCTTCTGTTAGGCTTTTGTCATTTTTTAAGATACCAACTTTTTCAAATAGACATTTTCCCAAACTGATTCTAATGGCATTGAAATTTTTAGTTGATTCACCTTGGAAAATATAATCAATCATTTCAATATCTTTTATTACAGTGTTATAATTTACAGGTGAAAATTCATTCTCTTTTGCGTACTCTTTTGCATTAATTCCAGCAAGATTTCCAAATACACAACCCTCTAATAAAGAGTTTCCTCCAAGTCTATTTGCCCCATGAACTCCATTTGAAGCCATCTCTCCACAGATATAAAGACCTTTAATATCACAGCTAGTCATATTAACATCAACTCCACCCATTGTATAATGGGCAACGGGTTTAATCTCTAATAACTCAACAGCAATATCTACACCACTTTGCATAAGTGCTGCATTTAGAAGTGAAGGTAGTTTTTGCTGAATTTTTTCAAGCCCAAGATGTCGTAAATCAATATAAACTTTTTTACCTTCTAGTTGCTCTTTTAAAATTGCTCGTGCTACTTCATCTCTAGTTCCTAATTCATCTACAAATCTATTACCTTCACTATTTACTAAGTAACCACCTTCACCTCTGGCTGCTTCTGTTACTAAATAGTTTGTTTTTACAAAACCTGTTGGATGAAATTGTACAAACTCCATATCTTTTAATTCAAGTCCAGCTCTTAAAGCAACAGCTAATAAATCGCCAGTATAATCAGTTGCATTTGTTGAATATCCTCTGTAAATCCCAGCATATCCGCCACCTGCTAGAACTACTGCTTTTGATGGATAAATTACCACTTGAGAATTTTCTTTATTTAAAGCAATTATTCCACTAATTCTATTTTGATATTTTGCAATATTTAAAACAAAGTTATTTGGTAAAAAAGTTATTCCTTTGCTTTTTGCTTTTTTAATAAGTGCCATGGTAATAGCACTTCCCGTTTTATCTCCCACATAACAAGTTCTATTTGAACTTCCTCCACCAAAAGGTCTTTGTAGAATTTTGCCATTTTCATCCCTATCGAAATCAACACCATATTCAACTAACTTATTGATTATATTTGATGCTTGTTTACACATATATGTAATGGCTTTTCTATTTCCTATACCTTTTGCAGAGTTGAAAGTATCGTAAATGTGTTGGTTTATCTCTTTTGAGTTTGTTGGGTCTAGTACAGCATTTATTCCACCACTTGCCATTGAAGAGTTTGATTTAAATAGATTTCCTTTTGTAATAAGTGCAACTCTATTTTGTCCCTCTTTTGCCTCAATAGCAGCCATAAGACCAGCAATTCCTCCACCAACTACAATAACGTCATAAATCATTTTATACCCTATACATTAAATCATATTTAGCTCTTGAGGTTGCAGCTATTTTTGTGATTTCTAGATTTTTTTTAATATGAACAGGAACCTTTGAGGCAAATAGTGAGCTAATGATTCCAGGAGTTGAACGAACAAATTGAAGTGCCAACTGAATATCATTTTCCAATACCATTTTAGAATCAAGTAAGTAACCAGTTTCAGGTTTGAATGATTTTTTAAATAGATTCATTTGTAGAAGTGAAGAGCTAGAAATTACTCCAATTTTTAGTCTGTGAGCAGCTTGTAGAAGCGTACACTCTTCACCTTTTACTTTTTGAGTAGGCATTGTATAAATTGATGTTTTTGCAATATTAAATGGTGTTTGAATATATTTAAAGTTGTGATTAACTCCGCCAACTTTTATGGCAATTTCCACTAAATCTTCTAAATTTATATGCTCATTTGTGCTTTCATCAATAAAGCCATTCCAAACAGCAACACCATAATATTTTATCATTCCCATTTCAACCATTTTTTCAAATCTTTTAAAAATTGTCTCAATTTTTTTTAGGAATTTTTTATATCCAAGTTTTGAAACTTGAATTTCTGGATTATGTAAAAAGTAAATATCAATAGTTTTAACACCCAAGTTTTCAAGGGATTTTTTACATGACCACTCTAAATAATCAGGAGTCATACAGTGTTGGTCTAACTCAATATCATCAAGTGTTGCCAATGAAGTATTAATTATATTCTCTTCAATCCATGAATAAGGATTTGCTGGAAATGGATACTCTAATTGAATAAATCCACCCTTTGAGCATATAATTAACTCTTCTCTTTTTGTAATGCCTTCTTCAAATAACTCTTGTAGTGCAATACCTATTTCTTTTTCACTTTGACCATATCTATAATTACTTGCAGTATCTATTAGATTTATTCCATTTTTAACAGCTTCTTTAACACCTTCTATATAATGAAATAGATAGTTTTCCTCTTTGTATGGCTCTTTATTAAAAGTACCAAGTCCTAATTTTGAAAATATTAAATCGTTGTGTTTGATATAAAAATCTTTATAATGTGAGAATTTTTTTGCAAAATTGTAAGTGTCATCAAAAGTTGCTATCATGATTTTTTTCTTCTTTTTCTAAAATTACATAATAACAAGGGGATAAACTAGGTTTATCCCCCTATTAATATTTAAAGGTGTAATTTCTTATATGCAAGAAGTGTTCCGTAAAATTTTAGATGATTTTTAACCTACTACTAATATTTGCCATTCCACAATTATAAACACAGCTTGTAACCACTCCATCAATTTTGTAAGAAGCATATTTTTCAATATTGCCTAGATTTATTCCACCAGCAACTAGTATTTTTACATTTGGATAGTTTACATTTTTGTAAGTGATGATTTTTTCTAGTTCTTCAAAATCTATTTTATCAAGTTGTATTACATCAACTCCAATTTTCATTAGATTCATACAATCTTCTAAATTGTCACTTTCAACATTTAGTTTTTTTTCTGGGATTTTTGTTTTTATTCTTTTTAAATCTTCATAAAATTCTTGGTTGTTTTTATACAAGATTTTATGCCCATCAAAAAATAAAACAGTTTCTGATAGGTTTAATCTATGGGGCATTGCTCCACCACAAAATGCTGCTTTTATACAAAATCTTTTTGAAAAAGGGAAGGTTTTTCTGGTTGTTAGAAGTTCACATGAGGGATTTAATTTTTCTATTTTTTCTTTCATTTCTAAGGCATATGTGCTAATTTTGCAACTATATTCCAAAAGTATTTGAGTTAATCTCCAAGCTTTGTGAACATCTTCGTAAAGACCTGAATATTTCAAAATTGTTGTTCCTGATTCAATTTTTGTTTTACTTTTTAGAAAAAATTCAACTTTACAATTTAGAAGTTCAGCAATTTTTACTGCTTCTTCACTACAAGAGACAATAATATCTTCTTTAGTAAATACTTCAATTTGTGCAAAGGTGTTGTTACAATTTTGTAAACTAGTTGTTAAATCAAAATATGGTAAATCATCTTGGATGTAGTTTTCTAGTACCGAAGTTGTTAAATTAAACATTTTAAATAGCCTGTATTGTAGGATTAAAGGCTTTTGTACTAAGAGTTACTTTTTGTCCAATTGTTAAATTTTCTATTTCATTTTTGCCAACTACAACTTCAACTAGTTGTTGACCAATGGCTACAATGGCAATATGAATTACATCAACTTTTACAATGTCTAAAAGTTCCCCTTCAAAAGAGAACTTTTGACTACCTTTAGTTTTTAACAAAATATCTTTTGGTGTTCCATCATTTATAATTTCCCCAAAATTTAGAATAACAGTGCGATTTGCTAGACGATAAATTTCACTTGGGTCATGGCTTACCATAATTGTTGTTGTATTAAACTCTTT
>ERZ1034365.1700-NODE-1700-length-10855-cov-4.693542_pt1 | contig 10855 bp, 11 predicted proteins | sample MGYA00520615_ERZ1034365 | MGnify/ENA primary metagenome ERZ1034365 (study PRJEB33736, sample SAMEA104284505) | Azolla filiculoides | biome: Urban; feature: Water surface; material: Ditch water | place: Netherlands | collected 2015-10-28 | depth 0-0.1 m ... | reverse complement strand
TGCGTGAACCAACCGTTGGCGTGTTTCCGGGCAAAGCACTGCGGCGCACCAACGGCACCACCACACGCCTGCGGTACCGGTCAAACTGGGCCGACTGCACCAGCACCACAAAGGGAATCGACTCACGCAATGCGCCCTTGTTGCGATGAACATCAAACTGCGCCATCACAGCGTGGCGTGTTCGTCTGCAAACGAACCTACAGCGGCGTGGACCGCGTTCCAGTCAGCAGCGCAGGTATCGGCCCATTGCTGGCGGCTACGCTGCGCAAGCTGCTGGCTTGCCACAAAATCAGCCAACAGCGTTTCCATTGTGGCAGACAAATTGCTCGTATAGGCCTTGGCCTGTGCCACCAGCGCCTCATTCAGTGTCAGGTTGACCGGCCGTTTGCGAGATTGCTCAAGTAATGTTGGCATTGGAATCTCCTTGAAGCATGAAATGCGCACATTATGCGCATGACTCAAACAGTTCGTCACCCGACCGAATGACCTCAGAGTCACTTAGCCACACAAGTGGCTGTAAACGTTTTGGCAACTAATCAGAACTACATGTACAGACGCAATAGGCTGAGTATCACTAACGCTAGGAAAACGGTGCGAACCACGTCAATTGCCATGGCCAGCTAGGCTCTTAGTGGAAATCGATCTATGACCAGTACAGAGTGAAACGCTCTTAACGATAGACAGGCGCCGTAATTGAGGCAATCGGAGCGGAGGAGGACTCATACGTTTGTGCTCCACTCGGTCATCGCCCGATGATTCAGCAGCCTTGGTCTCTTTTGCGTACGCCGCGAATTGGGCTGGCTCAGGAACTCATGGACTCGCTTTAAAGGCCGCTCTCGGCAAAATTACTCCACCGTGACAGACTGGTTCAGGTAGTGAGTAATTTTTGTATTCATAAATTTCTATCCTCGACCGTCTTTTTTTTTGGAGACTAGAGCGACTTTGTCTGTTCCTGGAATGACTTCGTATTTCCGTCCCTGTCGCCCAGATCGCAATTTCTTGATACCGTCATTGACGATGGGCAGAGTCATGGTCAATGTTAAGTGGTGTTCACGATTTTTAGAGTCGTAGCGCACATCAATCCGCTTTACCAAGCCACCGATGTATTCCTTCTTCTGTGCATCAGTCAGTGCATCCAGCTTCTCTACTTCGTCGCCAAACGCTTTCAACCAGTTCACCCACTTCCGTGATTCCGCAGTACCAGCCAGTTCAAGCCGTGCGCTGGCAAGCTCCGTTTCAATATTGCCGAGTTCATCCCTAATTCGCTGAACTGTGGTGTCGTAACTCACATCATTGATCTTGCCGATCAACTTATTCGCTTCAAGATTGCCAAGCGTTTCGCTCATGGAGCCATAGCTCTTCTGGAGCCTGCGAATCTTTGCCTGTAATGCTCTGATCTCAGCATCGGTGCGAATCTTGATGCCACTTTCTTTGAGCAACCGATTCTTAACCTCCTCTTTCAGTGTGCTGGACTTCGCATGAAGTGATGTGACAAGTTCCCACACCAACTTGTCAGTCTGCGGAATGTTCATGGAACGAGCGAAGCCACAACCCATGCCCCTTTTCCATGGCGTGTTTGATCCGCCCTTTTCAACCCAGTCACGCTCTTTATTGGGACAGTAGTAAGAAGACTCTGCACGAGCCTTGATGATCCTTCCACTGATCGGACGACCGCAATGCCCGCAATACATCAAGTCACGCAAAAGATAGAAGTTCTTAAGAGTAGCGTTCTTCTGTGAATTTCTGAGCACCTCACTGGAACGCTTGTGCTGAGCCGCATTCCAAGTGGTCTGGTCAATGATGCTGGGACATTGAACTTCAATCGTCTGACCGGACTTGCTGTCGGTGTAGATGTAGTGCCCTGAATAGTGCGTATTCTTCAGTAGCGCATTGATTGATCCAATCGTCCACAAGCCTTTCTTTCTTCTTGGATTCACACCATTTGAATCCAAGACTTGCTTGATATGCGTTGCCGCGCCACCTTTCACAACCTCTTGAAAGATACGCCTGACCCATTTCGCTTCTTCTTCAACTACGACAAGTTTCCTGTCCTCTAGCTTGTAGCCGTATGGTGGAGGTCCACCGTGCCAACTGCCAGAACGAACACGATTGAGCTTTCCAAGTCTGGTACGTTCTGCACGTGTGACGTTGTCAAACTCGGCAACAGCGTCCAACAACTGTTTCAGAAACTTGTCTTGTGGTGATGACAGATCAAACTGACCGTCTTTTGTGTAGAGCGTGACACCTTGCTTGTTGCACTCATACCGAAAGACAGAAGCGACTTGGTCGTTCCGCGAAAGTCTGGACTGGTCATAAACCCAAAGATGCTTTACTTGTCCTGCCTTCATCGCAACATACAGAGCATTCAGTTCTGGGCGATCAGCGATGTTTTCATGGTGGGAACTGCGTCCACCTTCATTCCATACCTTGAAGTCAAACCCAAGCTCTTTAGCCTTCTTGACCCCTAGGTCATGCTGTGACTCAAGTGATGTGCCCTGCTCTGCCTGTGCGACTGTAGACACACGGGTGTAGATGTGAAGCGTCTTATCGGCTGAAGTGGCACCAGTCACTGAATTGCTCTCGAAAATCAATTTTTCGCCTAAAAACTAAGCATATTCCCTTTGGGCATCATTTCCTAGCCAGATAGCTCTAATGTGCCCATTTTGGTTCACAAGCGTCCCGTTACGGGACGGTCATTTTTCCTGTTTATGAGTTTCTACCCATTTCAATTTCTGACTCTTCACCCATTTCGTATGTGTCAACAATCGCTGGGCAATCTCTGGGTAGTTGAATTCAGACAAAGCAACTGAATCAGCACAAGGAAATTTTCCACGAGCGGCATTTTCAGCAATATGTTCAAAGCGATGAACAGCACGGAATGTGATCTTGCTCATGGTGATGCGATCATCCATTTCAATCGCATCTTTAGGCTTGCGTGGTGCGGCAGGGTCAAGCACTTTTGAATAACTGTCACTCAATTGAGCTTTAGCACCTAATCGCCACAACTCCCAATTGGGTTTTGCCGCTCTGAACCACAGCAGTCGCAAACCCTTGAACATCGGATTGGCGTGAAATCGCTTTCCCATCAATTTGATCTTCGGTGGTGACGGTGCACCCACATCCCTGTCTTTATAAGCATTCAGCAACTTCCGAACTTTTCGCAGTATTTCGTTTGTCTTCAAATCAAGTGGCAACGAGATCAGCAACGAAGCTGTCAATCCTTCGTCTCGTCTTTTATCCGAGAAGTCTGTTTGAAGAGAATTCAAAACTTTCTTGGTGTCCATGTCGCTTCCTGCTGGCATGACAGCAATTTCATGTATGTCTGGTTTGCTGTATGGATTACCGAACACCTTCAAGCCGCGCTTTAACCACCACGTCCGAAACAACACACAGTTCACATCACCTATCAAGTCATATGTCTTGAGGACTTGCTCAAAGTCATCAGGGAGTGCTGTCTTTTCCTCTTTGCTCAATCCAGTAGTCCGTTCTTTTCTAGCAAGTTCATAACTTGGACTGACTCGCAAAAACTCGAACATCAATTGATAGGCAGCAGTTGGCTGTGAATGCCAGCCTGGCTTTGAAAAGTCACCGCCTCTAAGTACCCACGGAAGAAGATTGATTGCCATATGTCAACAAATAATTTACCTAATTATATGAATATAAAATTACTTGATGAAGTAGGTATATTCCTTATATCGACTCAACAAAAGCACAGTGCCTAGTTGGTAGTTGATAGCTCAACTAAAGGAGAAACCTATGAGCAAGCAAACTAAAACCTTCACCCCTTCCGCAATGAACATCGCAGTTGCCAACACTATCGTCCAGTCACTGGACGGTCTGTCGCTGGCTCGTGAGAACTGGGAACAAACAACATTCAAGAAAGCAAACGAAGGTCTCTACGATCTTTTGTCGCAGTGTCTTGATGTCTTTGAAAGTAAATTCATCAAGGGCAGCAAAGACGATCAGAAAACCCTTCGCAGTGAATTGATTTCCCGTCTCACCGAGATGAAGGTCAAAACACAAAGGAACAGTCCCACACTGAATCTTTTCATTCGCTTTGTTTTCTGTAGTGATCGCAAGCGTGCCCACGGCTACAGCTATGTACTGACCGCCGCAATCTCGCACGATATCAACGCTAGTCAGTTGCCACAGTGGATCGTGAATCAAGGCGGCATTGAAGAGATCAAGCGCAAGATGGTTCAAAGCGATGAAGCAATCGAACGGAAATTGAAACGTGAAACAGCGAAAGTGACTGCTGAGCAATTGATCGCTGAAGCGCATGTCAATCCGCTTGCGACAGTAACAGTTGACGGCTTTTCACCTCAACAGCGCAACATCATGTTGGCAGTTGGCGATCTCAACGGCAACTTCAATGTGACATATGTTTTGACTGAAGTTTCAGACAGTCTCTACAACGCATTGCTCAAGCAAGCCGCGAAAAAGATTGTTGCTGAAGATGATGCCGAGAACTCAGTGACGACTGAAGCAGCCAAGCTGAAGAACCGATCAGCGTCTAACGATCAGGTCATGGACAAGGCTGCTTGAACATGACTATGAGCAGACACGGGCAGTTGCTCGTGTCGGCTATCTAAATTATTTTTTACGGAGCTAAGTATGACTAAATGCGAAATTAAATACGCACCCCAGAGCATCCATGATGTAGTGTTCAACAACGCTGAGAATGAGCGGCGACTGAAAATGATATTTCAAGGATTCAAGACACGCCACTTGTTTTTCAGTGGTACGAACGGTGTTGGCAAGACCCTGATAACTGATCTTGTCGTCAATCACTTGACGAGTCATTGCCCAAGTTTGCTAGTTTATGAGCCCATTGAAAAAGTTATGACGCAAGATGATCTGTTCATCTACTTCCTCAATGCGCTACACCTAGCCAAACTTGCTGGAGCTAACACCGGTGATCGTCTCGTCATTGTTTTTCATGAGCTGGACAAGTTCACGGGTTCACTGGATAAATTGTGGACCGTCATGGATCGCATGAAAGATGAATTGCTGGTCATCATCACCACGAATTACCCTATGAAGTTTGAGAATGCCGTTCGTTCTCGCTGTGCTAAGTTCAACTTCACACGCATCACGCCATCTGACTTTCTTGCTCGTGCTCAGCATATTTTGAAGCAAGAAAATATTCACCTACCCAATTCGCATGTTCTTCATTACCTGACGACCATGTCCGTTGTGACCAGTGATGTGCGTGACTATCTCGATGTACTTGATGATCTGATCTATTCCAGCCAGAACAATTTGCCACTGCCTGCTGTACCTGTTCCGCAATCAGCACAACCTGATCTGAAAGTCGTCAAGTAAGACTAACCGTGTGAGCGTCCTGTATCTAGACGCTCACACTTTTATGAAAGTCAAATACATGTTCCCCAAAGCCTACATCTTTTACTCAATACCCAATGCGAATCTGTACCTTCATGTGAGAACCACAAATACAGCCAATGTGGAGCTTGCTGACTACAACCCGTATATCTCACACAATCCTGATGTGCGCTTCATGTGGGATGTTGCGAGGTTTCAGCATCCACAGGAATTTTTCCAAAATGTGATCGTGGTTCCAGATATTGATATCAAGACACTCACCTATGCGCATCTCATCAAAGATAAAGAAGCTATCTATTGTGTTTCGTCCGCATTAGCTCTCGCTCAACTTGAGTCAATCTCAGAAAAAATTGACCTTTACGGACCAGACTATTCACGAATAAACCCTGACCCAAATCAGCCTCTTGCTTCACTACACTCGTATCCGAATTTGAATCAAGATCAGCATGAATTGATTCACAATTCGATTCATGAATACTTTGTTCAATCTCAACGCTCACAATGAAGCGTCCCGTTAATAGACGCTCAAAAAGCCAGCTTCGTGCTGGCTTTTTTATGCCAGCAATTCAACTGCCGAGCGCATCAGCTTGGGATTACTCTCAATGTATTTCTGAGTGACTGCAAGGCTGCGGTGTCCTGCCAAATCCATCAGCACCCTTACCGACACACCCATCTCACTGAGCTTAGTGATGAATGAACGGCGAGAACTGTGGGATGAAGCACCCATGATTCCTGCGTTCTTGTACATGTAATGAAAGTGCTGTGCTAGTGTTGACGCTGTGAAGCCCCTGTTCGGGTTCTTCTGTGTCGTGAACAATGCCCGTGATGTGTCTGTCATCGTAACTGCCAGCAAGTCTTTCAGCTTGAAACGAGTTTGGAGGTAGCTTTTGATTTCCTCCTGCGCTTTCTGGTTGAGAACGACAGTCCTTCCCCGAGATCCCTTCGTTTGATCTGCCGCCAGTCTTATTTCATCAACGATCTCACCATTCCGTGTCAGAACTTGCGAAATTTGAATTGCTGCCAATTCTCCTACTCGCATGCCAGTCGCATTGAGCAGTACGAACATTGCGCGGTTGCGTGTTGAGTGCTTGCGACTAGCGATGTAGAGCAAGACCTTTCGAACTTCTTTTTCAGAGAGAACTTTTGCTTGGGACATTCAGATTTTCCTTACATATCAAATGATTAATGTGTATTTAGTCTGTTCCCTTTGATTAGGTAGGACAAGCCTTTTGACGAAATAATGGAACCTCAATGATTTCAAGCACTTACGCTGAAACCGAAACTTCCTTTGAGAATGTTTGATTTCTAGAGGTAGTCTGTATCAGTGAGCTTTCTTGCCCACGCATGTCAAGTGTCGTAGGACCATAAAAGATTGCTTGTGTGTGGAGCTGATAGGTCCTGACGTATGCGTCAAATTATTCCCGCGTGCGTCTGCGCTAGCTGCCCTATTCATGTTTTTGTTGCTAGCGCAGCCCCGCGATCGATCTGAATCCGTATACCTGACGCAACACCCGTACCTATCCATTCATCAATTCAGCATCTATGTTGTCTACGCTGATAGCGAACCTGCAGTTCGCTAAGTGCTTTCGCACTCATCTCGCTTCGCTCATTCGTTTGCTCAGCCCTTCAGTTTGGACTCATTAGATAAGAAATAACGATTTAAATTTATCGGACTTCTGGACTTCTTTTCTGTCATCTGTACTTGAGCCGCACTCACCCTTAAGCAGGGGTGAGTGAGTACATCTCTGTACCTGTCCGTCGCCATTAGACTATTTCTCAGTGGATCACGCACTACATGCCGTTTCCGACAATTGTCTCGGTCATGACCTATGTGACCATGCCTTTCGTTGCGCTTATTTTTTATCTCTCAGCAATGACCTGCTCTCGGCTCTGTTCCGCACCGTTCCACAACTATTTTTAAGACTTCTTCTAAGGTGAATTTGAAGTCATGGCAGACCTGTTCTTGATTGCTGTTTTTGTCTTGAATATCAAGACACCCCATACGATACAGACTCTTTTGCTATGTCAAGCATAGCGGGGTTACTCGTGGCACGAGTAGTTCTGTAAAGACTGTGCTGAACCTCACATCTACCGTCACTACACTAATGAGAACGGATTGTCGGCATGCTTTCAAGTGATGCTTACTTTTGATCCAGTGCTTGAACATGTATTTATGCCAATCAAGCCATAACCAAATATTTCCATGAAAGAACCAAACAGCACGGACTAGGAATCAAATGGACACGGCAATAGGCTCAACAGCACTCATCAACACACAAGGAGATTTCAATGAGTGCGATTCTTTCCAGTCTGAAATTGGTTAATGCAAAACGCCAGAATTCAGTTGATCCCGTTGTCTTTCGCCGCAACAAGCTCAATGAAAAATTGAAGGTTCAGATCGCAATGGCACAGGCACTGAACAAGGGCGAAATATTCACGGTTAAGCGTATGCGCAAGATGCGAGATGAAGTCACTGGGCTAACATCACTTTTAGAGGTGGCGAAGCGAGTTAAGACTTGGTGGTTCACGAACAATGACACCAAGAGGGTTGCCGTTCAAATCTTCTACGGCAACAAGGTGATCGATTTAGCTAAGGGCAAGAACGCAGTCGAGGTTGCTAACGGCGATGAACTCATCGCTGTGCTCTCGAAGTTGCAAGAGGCTGTTCTTGATGGATCGCTAGATGCTCAAATCGAACAGGCAGCGGATTCGGTGAAGGCGCGTTTTGCGAAGTGAGCACGGTTCTGAGTTATCTTGAGCGTCTAGTCACTGGACGCTTGATTTGAATTTCGAAAGATAACAATGCCCCTTTGTTGGGGCATTTCCATTTATAGATAAATACATCGGAGGATCAACCGATGAGATTATTTGAGTTCGCTGACGCAGAGTCACAAATGGAGTTGTGGAAACTAATCACTGATAATGTTTGGCAAGCGATAGCTAAGCAAGCACACGAGCAGAAACAGCTTGATGCTCAAAAAGCTAAATCAACTACTGCTGCCCCTAAACAAGCCAAACCATTCAAACCCAAGATCGTCAGTCCTCAAGCAAGCAAAACCAAGAAAACATCAGCGAAAGAGATACAGCGTCAAAAAGTCCAATCTAACGCTGTTAAATCCAAGCCTAAGACGACTTCTGTGCCAAGTAGTAGTGCTACTGCTTCAGTTGGGAAAAATCAGTTAAAACGAGTTATTCACAATCCAAACTCAGTTGCCAATATTCAGCGACAACTTGATCCACTTGCATTTGATCCAACGATAAAGAAATTGACTAGTTAAATCCTAATCAATCCCTAGCATTGCTACCAACATCCTTCTAGACCCCAAACTTTGTTCAAAAGTTCAGAGACTTCTATTTCGCTTTAGTTTTTTTACCCAAAACAACCACGGCGAGCACACAGAAAGCAAAACCAATATTCATTGCAGTAATTTCTTCGTTCAATAAGAAATACGCTCCAATCAATGTCAAAAATGGTTGAAGTAGTTGAACTTGACCAACCCTAGCAATCCCTCCAATTGCGATTCCCTTGTACCAAAAGAAAAAAGCAATGTACATAGAAATCAAACCAACATAGATAAACGAGATCACTGCAGGCAAAGACACTGAATTGATTTCAAAATCAAAGTACCTATAGGTCAATAATACATTTATTGGCAATGTAAGAACAAGAGCCCAACTGATCACATCAACAGAACTCATTTCCTCGCTGAGTTTCCCGCCTTCGCTGTAGCCAATTGCGGCGCTTGCAATCGCTATAAACAAAAGCCAATCTTCAACTACCAGACCACCGCCTCCGTTGAGTGAGGCATAAGTGATAACAAGCAAACTACCTATGACTGCAGTTATCCAAAAAGCAAATGATGGACGCTCTTTGAAACGAATAGCCCCAACAACTGCGGTTGCAAGTGGTAATACTCCAAGAACAATCCCACCGTGCGCTGATGGCAGCGTTTTCATTGCAATTGAAACAAATAGCGGAAAACCATATACGACACCAAGTGCCATAACGCTCAAACGTATCAATTGAGTTTTTGTAGGCAGTTTGGGTCTTGTAAAAGCAAACAGAATTAGCGCACAAATTCCACCAAGTGTGGATCTACCAAAAGTCACAAAGTAGGGGCTTAGTTCAGCAACAGCTATTCGTGTGAATGGAAGTGTCAAGCTAAACATCACGACGCCTATACATCCCAACAACATTCCTTTTGTTTCATTATTCTGCACTCAGTTTCCTCTATTTAATTTTGCTGTTTTATCCAGAGAGTAACATCGCAATTGAGAAGCGACATCCTTCTAGACTCCAAACTTTATTCAAAAGTTTTATTTGTATGGAATCACACGGTTCTTAAACAAATCTTTTCTTTCATTTGAAAAGTTGTAAGACAACTCTACAAGCGACCCCATTTGTTCGCTATTTGTTAAACCAGTGATGTGCCAACCCAAAGCAAGTTTAATGATGATGATTTTGTTATTCAATACAGAATGCTGTGAGCGCATTTTGACGGCACCTTCTGCTTGAGCAGATTCACCAATCGCTTTGAGCAACTTTGTATAGATGCCTTGTCTTCTATATTCAGGTGCTACCGCACTACTTGCCATATAAAAAACTCTGCCACGCTCGTGAAAACCTGAGCTGACACCAATCAGTTCATCACCTTCATAGGCAGCAAATCTTGTCAAAGGACCAACCAACTTTTTTAAGTCAGCCATTTCTATGGGATTTATATCGCTCTCTGCTTTGACCGTTTCAGTAAATTCCAATGAATGCTTCTCTAAATCGTCAAAGCAGATATTTCGCAAGCGAGCGTATGCCTCTAAATCAAAGGCATCTACCCTTTTTATGATGACTTCAGTCATAGCGTCCATTGCGTGCGTGAATCAGTTGTTCAGTGTAAGTTGTTCTTCAATATGCGATTTCAGCGTCATCAAGCAATCCAAGGTCCCAAACTTTATTCAAAAGTTCTAACAATCAGCCCATTTCATTTGCTATAACTTTTGGCTCAGGCTCTTTAGCTCAGTCGCTTCCTTTCACCGTCCATTAGCTGGACGCTTGTTCTACGAAGAACATCAGCCCAAAAATGTCCTTCCAAAGGACAAGAATTCACGATTAAACATCATTCAAGCCAAAGGTCCAGCAACTCTGGTTCAACTTTCAATGTGAGCCGTTCTTGCCTGAGCTTGCCTTTCTTGTAGATGGAAAACACATGCTCAGCGCCTAACAAGCAGCCATTGACCGAGCGTGTGCCAGACTTCGTCAACAGCCTAGCGATTGCCTCGAATGTCAGTTGATCTCTTTCACGCAACAAAAAGACCCTATCAAACAGCCGTTGCTGACTGTCTGCGTAAGGTCCAATGAAAAGCGCCTTACTTTTCACCTTGACGACCATGACCATTTTTGTCAGTTCGTCAAAATTACTCACTAGCTGAACTACTCCACGGTCACGCTCTTCGCCAAATTCCTCGGCTTGTCCACATCCGTCCCCCGTGCACAGGCCGTGTGGTAGCTCAGCAGCTG
>ERZ1034365.1699-NODE-1699-length-10856-cov-3.824659_pt1 | contig 10856 bp, 9 predicted proteins | sample MGYA00520615_ERZ1034365 | MGnify/ENA primary metagenome ERZ1034365 (study PRJEB33736, sample SAMEA104284505) | Azolla filiculoides | biome: Urban; feature: Water surface; material: Ditch water | place: Netherlands | collected 2015-10-28 | depth 0-0.1 m ... | reverse complement strand
GGGCAGGCGGCCTGCACGGCTTGGGCGAACTCGCGGGCAAAGCCGATGTCGGGCACGCCGGTTTCACACCAGACCAGATCGGCATACGGAGCGTAAGCCACGCCACGGGAGATGGACTGCTCCAGACCGTTCTTGACGCGGTAGAAGCCTTCCTGGGTGCGCTCGCCGGTCAGGAACGGCTTGTCGTTGGCGTCGTAGTCGCTGGTGATCAGGTTGGCGGCTTCGGCGTCGGTACGGGCCAGGATCAGGGTCGGCACGCCCAGCACGTCGGCGGCGAAACGCGCGGAGATCAGCTTCTCGACGGCTTCACGGGTCGGGACGAGCACCTTGCCGCCCATGTGGCCGCACTTCTTGGCGGCAGCCAGCTGGTCTTCGAAGTGAACGCCGGCAGCACCGGAGGTGATCATGTTCTTCATCAGCTCGAAGGCGTTGAGCACGCCGCCGAAACCGGCTTCCGCGTCAGCGACGATCGGCAGGAAGTAGTCGATGAAGCCTTCGTCGCCCGGGTTGATGCCACGCGACCACTGGATTTCGTCAGCGCGCTTGAAGGTGTTGTTGATGCGGCGCACCATGGTCGGGACCGAGTCGTAGGCGTACAGCGACTGGTCGGGGTACATGGTCTCGGAGGTGTTGCCGTCGGCGGCGACCTGCCAGCCCGACAGGTAGACCGCTTCCAGGCCAGCCTTGGCCTGCTGCATCGCCTGGCCGGCGGTGATGGCGCCGAAGGCGTTGACGTAGCCTTTCTTGGCGCCGCCGTTGACCTTGTCCCAGAGAACCTTGGCACCGCGTTGGGCCAGGGTGTACTCGGGCTGCAGGCTGCCGCGCAGGCGCACCACGTCGGCGGCGCTGTAGCCGCGCTTGACGCCATTCCAGCGCGGGTTGTTGGCCCAGTCCTTCTCGAGGGCTTCGATCTGCTGCTGGCGGCTCAGTTGTTGGCTCATGGAATTCTCCTAGGTGGATGTAAGGGGTCGGGTTTGGCTGCCGTTTTTGCTGTTGCAAGTTTGGTGCCGTTGGATACAGTCTAAGTCTTCTATAAGACTTCAAACGAATCTTATGTCTTATACAAGACATTTTTTTATTCTTTTATTTTCAATAACTTATAAAATTAACATCACAATATGAAACACAAAATCGACAGACAGAAAATTTAATGCATCCGGCAGACCACACCGTTTCACATAGCAGAATTCATATTTTGTAATGTAAAAATTACCGCCTTATGCCGCACCATCCCGGCGCAAGATGGCCCCGCCCCGGATCGGTGCGGCTTTCTCTGCGAAAATGGCGAAATGTTTACCGGCATCATCACTGGCGTGGGGCGCATCGTCGCTGTCCACCCGCTCGGAAGTTCTTTGCAACATGGCAAGCGCCTCACGATCGAGACGCCTGCGGGCTATCTCGACGGCGTCGGACTCGGCGACAGCATCGCGCTCAATGGCGCTTGCATGACCGTCACCAGCTTCGACCCGGTGCAGTCCCGGTTCACGGTCGACGTGTCGGCCGAATCGCTCGACAAGACCGCCGGGCTGGATCAGCCGGGCGCGGTCAACCTCGAGCAGGCGCTGCGCGCGCACGACCGCCTGGGCGGCCATATCGTCTCGGGCCATGTCGATGGCATCGGCCAGGTCAGCCGCTTCGAGCAGATTGGCGAGAGCTGGGATCTGCGCATCCTGGCGCCGGCCACGCTCGGCAAGTACCTGGCCTACAAGGGCTCGATCACCGTCAACGGCGTGAGCCTGACCGTGAACCGGATCGCTGACCTGGCCGATGGCTGCGAGGTCAGCATCAACCTGATCCCGCATACGGTAGAAAACACCGCGCTCGGCAGCCTGCAGGCGGGCTCGAAGGTGAACCTGGAAATCGACCTGATCGCGCGCTATGTCGAGCGCATGTTGAGCGGCAGTGCCGCCGAGAAAGCCAATACATGAAACATGACCTGACCCCGGTGGGGATCTCGCCGGTCGAGGACATCGTCGCCGAAATGAAGGCCGGCCGGATGGTGGTCCTGATCGACGAGGAAGACCGCGAGAACGAAGGCGACCTGGTGCTGGCCGCCGAGCATGTCACGCCCGAGGCGATCAACTTCATGGCCAAGTTCGGCCGTGGCCTGATCTGCCTGACGCTGACACGCGAGCGCTGCGAGTTCCTCAAGCTGCCGCCGATGGCCGCGCGCAACGGCACTTTCTACAGCACGGCCTTCACGGTCTCGATCGAGGCTGCCGAGGGCGTGACGACCGGCATCTCGGCCGCCGACCGCGCCCGCACGATCCAGGTCGCCGTGAACAAGTCCAGCCAGCCGACCGATCTGGTCCAGCCCGGCCATGTGTTCCCGCTGCAGGCGGTCGATGGCGGCGTGCTGATGCGCGCTGGCCATACCGAGGCCGGTTGCGACCTGGCCGCGATGGCGGGCTGCGTGCCGTCGGCCGTGATCTGCGAGATCATGAACGACGACGGCACCATGGCCAGACTGCCGGACCTGCAGCTGTTCGCAGCCGAGCATGGCCTCAAGATCGGCACCATCGCCGACCTGATCCAGTACCGCAGCGCCAACGAGTCGCTGGTGCAGAAGGTCAGCAGCCGCCCGCTCAACACCGCGTTTGGCGAGTTCATGGCGCACGCCTTCCGCGACGGCCCGAGCGGCTCGCTGCACCTGGCGCTGACGCGTGGCAGCTGGAGCGCCGACGACAGCGTGCATGTGCGCGTGCACGAGCCGCTGTCGGTGCTCGACGCGCTCGAGGTCGGGCGCTCGATGCATTCCTGGACGCTCGAGACCAGCTTGCGCCATATCGCCGGACAGGGCCGCGGCGTGGCCGTGTTGCTGAACTGCGGCGAGACCGCCGACCAGTTGCTCGCCCAGTTTGAAGGCACGGCACGTTCGGCCCAGGCGCCCGAGCGCGGCCGCATGGACCTGCGCACCTACGGCGTCGGCGCGCAGATCCTGCGCGAATGTGGCGTCAACAAGATGCAGTTACTCGGTACTCCGCGCCGCATGCCCAGCATGGCGGGCTACGGACTCGAAGTGACCGGATTTATCAGCAAGACTGAGGAGAATTGATTATGTTGGGTGCAGAAAAAGGCCAGGCCGTCCAGCTGGACGGCAATGGATTGCGGATCGGTGTGGTGCAGGCGCGCTTCAACCAGGGCATCACGAATGCGCTGGCGCAGGCCTGCCTGGGCGAGCTCCAGGCGCTGGGCGTGAGCGCGGACGACATCGTCCATGTGACGGTGGCGGGTGCGCTCGAGGTGCCGTCGGCACTGCAAGCCATGGCCGAGAGCGAGCGCTTCGACGCGCTGATCGCGCTGGGCTGCGTGATCCGCGGCGAGACCTATCACTTCGAGCTGGTCTGCAACGAGTCGGCCGCTGGCGTGACCCGGGTGGCACTGGACTACGGTCTGCCGATCGCCAACGCGATCCTGACCACCGAGAACCTGTCGCAGGCGGTCGCCCGCCAGGACGAGAAGGGCCGCGACGCGGCCCAGGTCGCCGTCGAGATGGCCCATCTGCTGAGCGAGTTGACTCCCGAATGAAGGACACCATGCCCCGCCCGCCCAAGAAGGCCACCGAGAAGTCTGGCCGCAGCCGCGCACGTGAATTCGCGTTGCAGGCGCTGTACCAGCATCTGGTCGGCCACAACGAACCGGCCGCGATCGACGCCTTCACGCGTGATCTGAGCGGTTTCAACAAGGCCGACAGCGCGCATTACGACGCGCTGCTGCATGGCTGCATCGAGCAGGCCGAGGCGCTCGACGCCCTGGTGACGCCGCTGCTCGACCGCAGCATGGCCGAGATCTCGCCGGTCGAGCACGCGATCCTCTGGATCGGTGCCTACGAGTTCAGCCATTGCGTCGATGTGCCCTGGCGCGTCGTGATCAACGAATGCATCGAGCTGGCCAAGTCCTTCGGCGGCACCGATGGTCACCGCTATGTCAACGGCGTGCTGAACCAGCTCGCCGTGCAGTTGCGCCCCGAGGAAGTCACGCGCGACCCGGCCCGCAGAGCCTGATGCCATGAGAGAACACGAGGAGTTTGGCTGGCCAGTACGCGTCTACTGGGAGGATACCGATGCCGGAGGCATCGTCTTCTATGCCAACTACCTGAAGTTCTTCGAGCGCGCGCGCACCGAGTGGCTGCGCAGCCTGGGCATCGAGCAGCGCGAGCTGCGCGAGTCCAGCGGCGGCATGTTCGTGGTCGGAGCGGCCGCGCTCGACTACCACCGCCCGGCCCGGCTCGACGACCAGATCCTGGTCACGGCGCGCGTAGCCGAACTCGGCCGCGCCTCGCTGGTGCTCGAGCAGCAGGCCTGGCTGCTCGACCAGGGTCAGCGCGCCCAACTGCTGTGCGCAGGCCGCATCCGCATCGGCTGGGTCGATGCCGCCCAGATGAAACCCGCACGCCTCCCTGCCACTCTCCTGCAAGTCCTGAATCCATGACCCACGATTTCTCGATAGTTTCCCTGCTGCTCAACGCCAGTTGGGTGGTGCAGGTGGTGGTGGTGCTGCTGCTGACCGTCTCGGTCATCAGCTGGGCCGCGATCTTTCGCAAGGTGTTCGCGCTCAAGCGCGTGCAGCGGCTGACCGACGTGTTCGAGCGCGACTTCTGGTCGGGTGCCAGCCTGAGCGAGCTCTATCTGGCCGCCACCCGCAACGCGCACCAGGGCAGCCCGATGGAGCGCATTTTTGCCAGTGGCATGCGCGAGTTCCAGAAGCTGCGCGAGCGCCGCATCACCGAGGCCGACGCGCTGCTGGGCGGCGCCAGGCGCGCCATGCGCGCGAGCTACCAGCGCGAGGTCGATGCGCTCGAGGTCAACCTGTCCTTCCTGGGCTCGGTCGGTTCGGTCTCGCCCTATGTCGGACTGTTCGGCACGGTCTGGGGCATCATGCACGCCTTCACCGGGCTGGCCGCCTTGACCCAGGTCACGCTGGCCACCGTTGCCCCAGGCATCGCCGAGGCACTGGTCGCGACCGCGATCGGCCTGTTCGCCGCGATTCCGGCCGTGATCTTCTACAACCGCTTCGCGCACGACATCGACCGCGCCGCCAACCAGCTCGAGACCTTCATGGAGGAGTTCTCCAACATCCTGAACCGCAGCGTTGGCGCCAACCCGGCCCAGGGCCAGTCGGCCCACTGACGGCCAGCACCGGAGAAGCTCCCCCATGTCCGCAGTCCCCGCCCGCAAGGGCCGCCGCACCAAGAACGAGATCAACATGGTTCCGTTCATCGACGTGATGCTGGTGTTGCTGATCATCTTCATGGTCACGGCGCCGATGCTCACGCCGAGCATGATCGACCTGCCCAGCGTGGGCCAGGCCGACCGCCAGCCCGACCATTTCGTCCAGGTGCTGGTCGACAAGGATGCCGCGCTGAAGGTCAAGAGCGGCCAGTCGAACAGCACGGCGGTCAGCGTCGAGCTCACCGACCTGGTCGAGCAGGTGCGCCAGCTGCAGGGTCCGGCCGAGCCGGGCCAGGGCTTTGCCCCGGTGGTGATCAGCGCCGACAAGAGCGTCAAGTACGAGTCGGTGGTGCAGGTGATGGACAAGCTGCAGCGCGCGGGCATCCAGCGCGTGGGCCTGTCGGTCCAGAAGCAACCCTGAGCCCGCAACCGGCATGAAGCTTGCAGCTGATCCCTTCGATTTCAGCCCGCCACCCGACCGGCGCTGGCGCGGCCCGCTGCTGCTGGCATTGTTCGCCCACGGCCTGCTGGTGCTGGCACTGACCTGGGGCGTGAGCTGGAATCAGGATGCGCCAGCGGCGGCCATGTCGGCCGAACTCTGGTCGACCCTGCCGGCAGCAGCGGCGCCACGCGCGAACGAACCCCAAGTGGAATCCGAAGCTGTCTTGCCCCCGTCGCCCGCGCCGGAGCCCGAACCACCGCAACCAGTGGTGCCGCCCACACCCGTCAAGCCGCCGGTCGCCCAGGCGGTGCAGGCCAAGCCTCAGCCCAAGGTCGATGCCGGACCGAGCGAAGCGCAGATTGCGCTGCAGCGCAAGAAGGCCGAACAGGAGCGCCGCGAGGAAACCCTCGAGCGCCAGCGCGAGGCTGAACGCCAGGAGAAGGCCGAGCAGAAGAAGAAAGCCGAGGCGCTCGAGCAAAAGCAGCGCGAGCAGGCCAAGCTGGAGCAAGCCAAGGCGGAGAAGGCAGAAAAGGCCAAGCAGGAAAAACTCAAGGAGCAGCGCGAAGCCGAGGAGAAGGCGGCCCAGAAGCGCGAGCAGGCCAAGCAGGACGAGGCGAAAAAGAAGCGCGAAGCCGAGGACAGGAAGCGCGAGCAACAGGCCGCGCGCGAAAAGGCTGAAAAGGCAGAGAAAGCCGAGCAAGCGGCCAAGGACAAGGCCGCCAAGGCGGAGGCAGCCAAGCGCGAGGTGCAGATCGAGGCCGACCGCAAGAAGCAGCTGGCGCGCATGATGGGCCAGGCCGGCGGCACTGGCGACGCCAGCGCCAAAGGCAGCGGCGCGGGCGGCAATGCCAGCGGCAGCGCAGGCGGCTCGGGCTCGGGCTCGGGCAACGGTGGATCGAGCGGCAGCGGTGGCGGCGGAGGCGGGGCTTCGGCCGGCTACGCGGCCAAGGTGGTGGCGCGCATCAAGACCTTCTACAACTCGCCCGAATCCTTCCCGTCCAACCTCAGCGCGGAAGCCGAGATCAGGACCCTGCCCGATGGCACCATCCTGAGCCAGCGCCTGCTCAAGTCGAGCGGAAATCCGGCCTTCGATGAAGTGGTGCTGCGCGCGATCGACCGCGCCGGCCGGCTGCCCAAGGACGAGAACGGCCGCATGCCCGACACGACTTTCGTGATCAAGTTCAGGCCCTGAGCCTGAAGTCCGATGGTCAACGACAACTGGATCGCGAGCTGGCAGCACGCGCGCAATCACGAAGGGGTGACGCGCGGCATGCAGGCCCTGCTGGCGCTGACCTGCGTGCTCGCACTGGGCTGGCGCGCCGGCTGGCAGGACGAGCTGATGCCGGTGGTGCTGGGCGTGATGGCCTGCGCCTTCACCGAAACCGACGATGCCTGGCGCGGGCGCCTCAAGACCCTGCTGCTGGCACTGGCCTGTTTCGGCCTCATGATGACCGCGGTCTGGCTGACCCTGCCCTGGCCGGCGCTGCTGGCCGCCGTGCTGGCGCTGTCGGCCTTCACGCTCACGCTGCTGGGTGCGCTGGGCGAACGCTATCGCGCGCTCGCCTTCGGCTCGCTGGTGCTGTTCATCTATTCGGCGCTGTCGGCCGGAAACCACCGGGAACAGGCGCTCGAGCTCGCTCCCTACCTGCTGGGCGGCGCGGTCTGGTACGGCCTGGTGTCGCTGCTGTGGGCCGCCGCCTGGCCCAAGCCCACGGTGCGCTACCGGCTGTCACAGCTCTATGCCCTGCTGGGCGAATACCTGCGGCTCAAGGCCAGGCTGCTCGAGCCGGTGCAGGGCGTGGACCGCCAGCGCCGCCGGCTCGAACTCGCGTTGCACAACGGCCGCGTGGTCGACGCGCTCAATGCCAGCAAGGAAAGCCTGTTCAGCCGGATCGCTGGCGGCCAGCCACCGGCCTGGCTCAGCGAAGCCATGCACCAGTACCTGGCGGCGCAGGACATCCACGAGCGCACCAGCAGCTCGCACGAGAGCTACACCCTACTGGCCGACGCCTTTGCGCGCTCGGACGCGCTCTACCGCTGCCAGCGCGTGCTGAGCGTGCTGGGCGAACAGGCGCTCAAGTTCGCGCAGGCGATCCGCGAGCGCACGCCGCCGCGCCACGAGGGCCAGACCGCGCGCGCGATCGAGGACATGCAGGCCGCCATCGCCTACCTCGAGGCCAGTCGCTCGCCCTGCCCCGCGCCGCGTCCGCTGCAGGCGCTGCACGCGCTGGGCGACAACCTGACCGGGCTGGCCAAGGTCTTCGCCAGCGCCCTGCGCGGCGGCGCGGCGCTCGATCTGTCACTGGTCGACCATCAGGTGCACAGCCTGGGCGAGGCCTGGCGCCGCATCAAGGCCCAGCTCACGTTGCATTCGACCCTGATGCGCCACGCCCTGCGCCTGAGCCTGGTGCTGCTGCTGGCGTTCGGCATCATGCAGGCCACGCATGACCCGCATGGCTACTGGATCGTGCTGACCGTGGTCTTTGCCAGCCAACCCCAGTACGCCGCCACGCTGAGCCGGGTCGGCCAGCGCGCGCTCGGCACGGTGGTCGGCCTGGTGGTGGGCTGGGCGCTGATCCGGCTCTTTCCGGGGCCGCTGCTGCAGGCGGTCTGGATGGTGCTGGCCGGCGCGCTCTTCATCGGCAAGCGCATGAGCGATGTCCGGATCGCAACCGGCGCGATGACCACGCTGGTGCTGCTGAGCTTCCACCAGATGGGCATGTCGCAGGGCGTGATCCCGGCGCGGCTGCTCGACACGGCGATCGGCAGCGTGATTGCCGGCCTGGGGGCCTGGCTGATCCTGCCGAACTGGCAGGCGCAACATTGGCCCCGGCTGGCGGCGCAGACCTTGCGGGCCCAGGCCGGTTACCTGCACGCGATCCTGGAACAGTACCGCGCGGGCAAGCAGGACCACCTGGCCTACCGGCAGGCGCGGCGCCAGGCGCACAACGCCGAAGCCGCACTGTCCAACGCCTACGCCGCGATGAGCAAGGAACCCGAAGGCCAGCGGCTCGACATGACGGCCAGCGCCCGCTTCCTGACGCTGACGCACATGCTGCAGAACTACCTGTCGGCATTGGGTGCGCACCGCGGTGAGCTCGAGGCCGGCCAACTCGACGCTGCCAGCCGGCAGGCAGCGCAGGAGCTGCAACAAGGCCTGGAGGAACTGGCGCGCCAGCTCGAGTCGGGACGGCTGAAGGCGGCTGCAGGCGTCACGGCGACGACCGAGGCCGAGGCCGAGACCGAACCGGCCAGGGGTCCGGTCGGCAGCCTGCTGCAGGCCCAGCTCCAGCTCGCCAGCGGGCTGCTGCCCCAGCTCGAGCAACAGGCGCCGCTGCTGCGCCGGGCGCGCTGAAGACAAGGTCAGGCCTGCGGCAACCAGCCGCTGACCCGGCAGCACATTTCAGTCGAACACGATCTCGGCGCGCTTGTCGTGCGCCTGCGCCTTCCAGGCTGCCAGGGCGGCATCGGTCGGGAAGCATTGGGCGCGCTCGCCGAGCTGGACCTCGCAGCGCGCGCTCTCGCGCAGCACCTCGAGCCGCACCGGCAGGCCGCGCACCAGCTCGCCCTGCTCGCCGACCTCGCGCTGGGCCGGGAACTCGCGCAGCAGGGCCGCGATGTCGGGCGCGCGGCCGTTGACCGTCACGCGCAGGTACTTGCCGAAGCGGCAGCGCGCCGCGCCGAGGTCCCACAGCGCCTGCACCTTGAGCCGGATGCCGCCCGAGAAGCGGTCCGGCTGCGCCAGCACCTGCGCGACCACCAGCTCGTCGTCCTTCAGCAGCTGCTTGTTGGCGTTGATCAGGTTCTCGTCGGCGGTGGCCTCGAGCGTGCCGCTCTTGTCGTCGAGCTTGAAGATCGCGACCTTGCCGCGCTGGCCGTTGATGATGCGCAGGTCGTTGATGATGCCGGCGACCATGATCGGGTCGCGACTGTCGACCACATGCTCGAGCGGCATGCGGGCGAAGCGGCGCACCTCGCGCTCGACCTCGTCGAACAGGTGGCCCGAGAGGTAGAAGCCGATCGCGGTCTTCTCGTAGGTCAGGCGCTCCTTGATGCCCCAGGGCTCGATGGCGGCCAGCTCGGGCTCCTGGGTGCTGGCGCCCTGGCTGTCGGCGCCGAAGATGTCGAACAGGCCGCCCTGGTTGGCGTTGGCCTGCTGCGCATTGGCGAAATCGAAGGCGCGCTCGACCGAGGCCAGCAGGGCCGCGCGGTTGATCTCGAGCGAGTCGAAGGCGCCGGCCTTGATCAGCGCCTCGACCGTGCGCTTGTTCAGGCGGCTGCGGTCGACCCGGGCGCAGAAGTCGAACAGGCTGGTGAAGGGTCCCGCCTGGTCGCCGCGCGGACCGACGCCGCGGCCCTCGCGCGCCGCCACGATGGCCTCGATCGCCTGCTGGCCCGTGCCCTTGACGGCGCCCAGGCCGTAGCGGATCGCCTTGTCGCTGACCGGCTCGAAGCGGTAGCTGCCACGGTTGACATCGGGCGGATCGAAGCTGATGCCGAACTTGGTCGCATCGACATACAACACCTTGAGCTTGTCGGTGTCGTCCATTTCGATCGTCATGTTGGCGCAGAAGAACTCCGCCGTGAAATGGACCTTGAGCCAGCCGGTGTGATAGGCCAGCAGCGAGTAGGCGGCGGCGTGCGACTTGTTGAAGCCGTAGCCGGCGAACTTCTCCATCAGGTCGAACACCTCGTCGGCCTTCTCCTGGCTGATGCCCTTCTCGGCCGCGCCCTTGCGGAAGATCACGCGGTGCTCGGCCATTTCCTCGGGCTTCTTCTTGCCCATGGCGCGGCGCAGCATGTCGGCGCCGCCGAGGGAATAGCCGCCCAGCACCTGGGCGGTCTGCATCACCTGCTCCTGGTAGACCATGATGCCGTAGGTCTCGGACAGCACCGGCTCGACCAGCGGATGCGGGTACTCGACCACTTCGCGGCCGTGCTTGCGCGCGACGAAGCTCGGGATCAGGTCCATCGGACCCGGACGATAGAGCGCGTTGAGCGCGATCAGGTCCTCCAGGCGGCTGGGCTTGGCGTCGCGCAGCATGCCCTGCATGCCGCGGCTTTCGAACTGGAACACCGCCTCGGTCTTGCCGTCGGAGAACAGCTGGTAGGTCTTGCGGTCGTCGAGCGGGATGCGCTCGAAGGCGAAGTCCTGCTGCGCCGGGTGACGCCGCACAATGAACTCGCGCGCGAGCTCGAGGATGGTCAGCGTGGCCAGGCCCAGGAAGTCGAACTTGACCAGG
>ERZ1034365.1691-NODE-1691-length-10883-cov-4.551175_pt1 | contig 10883 bp, 19 predicted proteins | sample MGYA00520615_ERZ1034365 | MGnify/ENA primary metagenome ERZ1034365 (study PRJEB33736, sample SAMEA104284505) | Azolla filiculoides | biome: Urban; feature: Water surface; material: Ditch water | place: Netherlands | collected 2015-10-28 | depth 0-0.1 m ... | reverse complement strand
TTAATATAATATTTTCTATATGCTTGAACAGAATCATTTTCAATTCTACAATATTCTGGCATTGCTTGTGGCGGTTCAGTAAATGCTATATCAGAAATATTTTTTGGAGCATATTTCAAATATTTTTCTAACTTAGTTTGTGTAGCATGAATTTTACCATATCTCAAAGTATATTCAGAACATAATGATGTAAATGATTCATATAACCAATTATAATTTTGTTTAGATTCTCTTGCCCAAACTGCACTTGGATGATTTATATGAGTTGCTTTATACAAAATTTCTTCTGACAAATTATTATTCAATTTCCATCTTTTAATTCTTCTACCAGATGAATTATCAATATATAATTCTCCATCTAAAATTCTGTGAGCTGTACTAAGTAATTGAGCATATTCAAGAATCATTTTAACAACATGTTTATCACAATGCATATGAGCAGATTCTGTTGGATTTTTATCTAAGAAAAATACATTCATTTTGAATCCTTATTTAAAAAATCTATCTGGTATTTTGTTAAAACCGTAAGATAAAACACTTATTGCTAAAACAACAGTACTGAAAACAAGAACTAAAGCTGATATTGCTTTGATTTCTTCTTGAGTAAGATTTGATATAGTTGAGATAATTTCCATTTTGTTTTCCTTTTGTTATTTTATATATTATAATTATACCAAAATAACTTTAAAGTAATATTAAATAAAAATATTAATATATTATACAATCTCCATTTTTCTCAGCAATTAACGTATTAAAATAAAAGCTTGAATTAAAATTACTTTGTTTGCTATATTTTTCAAAAACATCTGCACTTGTTTCAAATTTAAGAAATACATCTCCACTTTCTTTATTTAAATAACATAATATTATTTTATCAATTTTATGTGTATTTCTTAAAAAATGAGCATATGATTTAGGATTATATGTCCACCATTTTTCATTTTTAATAGTATGTTTAATTTCAATTTTTTCACCACTTTTGCCAATTGCATCATATTCTGAAATTTCAAATGGTACAGCTTTAAAACCTAATTTTTTAATAACTAAAAATTCAACTGCTTCTCCATTGATAGTTTGCTCAAGAATTTGTTCAGGTGTTCTACCATAAGTTTTATAAATTTTTGCATGTTTTTTACAAGTTTCAATAAATTCATCTGTTATAACTTCATTTATATTTCCAATAAATTTCATTTTTTTCCTTTTTTGTTTATATAATGTATTATATCATAATAAGTTTAAACTAAGATTAAATTAAATTTTGTTGAATTTCTCTTTTTAATGATTTCTCTTTTTGTGATGCTCGTTTATCATATAATTTTTTACCTTTAGCAAGATGAATTGTACATTTTATTTTATTCTTTTCATTTGAATAAATTTCAGTACATATAATACTTAATCCATCAAGTTGAACTTTGTTGTACAATTTATTTAATTCTTTTCTATGCAATAAAAGTTTTCTTGGTCTCATTTCATCTGTTTGTGCTATTTTTGAAAATGCATCAGCTGTTTCACTTCTATTAATATGACAATCCATAAGAAATAATTCATTCTTAAAAAATTTACAAAATGAACCTTTAAGATTTACTCTTGAATTTCTAATCTGTTTTACTTCAAGACCAAGTAATTCAATACCTGCTTCTCTTGTATCAAGCATTTCAAAATCATGTTGTGCTTTTTTATTTTTAGCAAATATTTTCATTAAGAATTTTCTAATGTTTTTGTTATATACGAATATCCACATTTATTACATTTAACAATCAAAGCATTTTCAGTTAGACACTTATCTTTTGTTAAATTTAATGGATCTTCTAATTTAGCATGCCAACCTAGAAATGTTTTTTCTTTTTCGTATGATAACAAATAAAAATCTGATCCGCATTGTTTACAGTTTGGTATTTCTAATTCTTTCATTTTATATCCTTATATAAGTCCGTTAGTAATTAATATTCTTTCAATCACTAAGTAATATCCCCAAAGTGGTATAACAATAGCAAAGAATGTACTCCAAAATCCATTTGCTATAACAATTCCCGATATCCAAGTTACTAATAATAGTAATGCTACTAATGCTCTCATTTTATTCCTTTTATTTTTTAGATATGTTATTATATCATAATAATATTAAACTAAGTTTAAAGTACAGCTATAATTTAGCTATACTAAAATCATTATCCATAATATATTCTTTTCTTTTATCAGATTTAGAATCAGATAACCAATCATCAATTATCTCATCATTATCCCATTCAAGAATTTCAATCATTTTTTGAATGCCGTCTCTTTGAACTATTTCTTTAAGATCTGATTCTTTCCACGACCCCAAACCTTTATAATATTTTGAAACTTCGCCAGATTTAATTTTAACTTCATCATTAAGATTATAATACCAATGTTGAAGTTTATTATTCTTTTTAACTCCAATTACAGGTGTATTCAGCATTCCAATTTTACCTTTTAATTCAGGTAAATATTTTGTAAAAAATCCTGTTAATAATCCTCTAATATGATAACCATCTAAATCTTGATCTGTTGCATATATAACATAATCATAATTTTCATTTTGAATTATTTTATACAATTCAGACAATTCTGTATTTTGAGTAAATTTACTTTGTGGAGCAGAATATGCATTTAATGGTTTACCTTTTAAAGTATAATAACCACATTCTTTTCTACCTAGAACAGGACTTAAACCGCCTAATGCAGATTCTCCTTCAACTAATAGTAAATATTTCTTTTGTCCAATACTTGGTAAATACTTATCCGATTTGATCTTTTTTACTGTTTTATTAAGATCTTTTAATTCTTGTCTCTTTTTAAATTCTTCTTTAATTCTATAAACTTCAGTAATTGGATCAATAATCTCTGGAGTTTTAAATATTTTATTAATTATTTTTTCAAAAGGAATTTCACCAGGAATATTAAAATAACTATTCATTTCAGCATTTGAATTTGTAATTTTTTCTTTAGACTGTGAATTAAATTTAGTATTTTTAACATTTTTTAAGAAGGCAATAATCATTAATTTGTTTTTGATATCACCTGGCTTAATGCTTTTATATTTTTTAACTAATTTGTCTCTTAATCCATTAACAATATTATAAGAAATAATATCAATATGTGTACCACCATCTGGAATTTTTAATCCATTTACATAACTAAATTGTCTAAAATCATCAGCATCATTTGGAATTATAGCAAATCTATAATCTTCTGTTTCATAAATTTCAGCAACATCATTAAATAATTGTACATATTTTTTAAATGAATTAACATTAATTTTTTTATTATTGAACTTAAAAGTAATTTCAGGAAATGACATACTTAAATTAATAAGTCTTTGTCTAATAATATCTTGATGTGCTTCATCTATTTCTTTTAAACTAAACATTTCAAGATCAGGAAAAACAGTTACACAAGTACCTTGTTTTTTACTTGGAGATATTTTTTCAGTAAATGATGCGGCACCATCAAGTATTGTTATTTGATAGTGATTAGTTCCATCATCAGTTACACCAATAAATTTTTTACTAAAGCAAGCAGTAGCATATGAACCAACTCCATTCATACCTATTTGAGTTCTGTTTTTATCGTCATCAAAATTTGAACCAGCTCTTGCATGATTCCAACAAAGTTCAGGTAAATAATGTCCATCATCTGATTTTTTAACAGGAATCCCAGTCCCATTATCTTCAACACTAAATTGTAATGCTGACATATTGATTTTAATTTCATTAGAACTTTTGAAGTTTGTTTTAATAGCAACATCAACTGAATTATCTATAATTTCATTAATGATCTTAATAAGTCCTGGAACATAATTAATTTCTGTATATTGAATTTTATCATCTTTAGAAATGTATTCCATAGTTTTAGTTGTATTAACTGCGCCTATATACATTGCAGGTCTTTGTCTAATATGATCTCTATCAGTTAATTTTTTAATTGATGTAGTTGTCATTATTCTCCTTTTGTTGTTTTTTCAAATTCAGAAATAATTTCTTCCTTAATTTGTTCTAAATCATGTACCATATGTTTTGTAGCACTAAACAAATCCGATGTCTTTGCTTGAAGTGATTGTGATTCATATTTACTAATCATATAATCTATATGTTTTACTATTGCTTGTTCTGTTTTTTTCAAATTCTTCCTTTAATGACTTTAAATGCTGTTAAACGTATTATAATAAAATATTTATTAATTATTTTAAAGGATTAAAATCAGATTTACTGAATAAAAAATCCATTAATTGTTTTTTTGTATTTTCATCTTTTAACAATTGTTTTTTAATTTCAGTTTTTTTATTATTTTTTTCTAATACAGATAAACCTGCTCTTAATAAAACATCATTTTCGCTATTAATATCTGTACCTTTTTTTCTTCCTGCTTTAAATGCTTGTGCCATTTTGTTTCCTTTTATTTGTTTTAATTTTGTTTGTATGTAATTATATCAAAATAATATTAAACTAAGTTTAAATAGAAATATTAATATATGTAAAGCATTTAAAAAAATATAAAGTTCTTTATATAAATAGACATATAATAAAAAATAAAAATACGGAGTTACAATGGCATTTTTCCATCATAATACAATTCGTAAATATACACTTGCACTTTTAAGTACTTTTAATTCGTTAGAAGTTGAAAAAATAAAAGCAGATGGTATTACAAAAACATATAGCACTGTTCCATTAAGATTTTCAACAAGAGAAAAGTCAATAATATTTTCAGAAGTTGAAACATCACAAATTACTAATGGTAATTTTAATGTAATACCTAGAGCATCTTTAGTTTTTAATTCAATGCAACGAGCACCAGAAAGATATACTTCTCAATTCAATAAAATTAATAAAAAAATTGTTGTTGATGGTGAATCAGAAATTATTAATTTCCAGTATAATGCTGTTCCTTATGATTTTTCTTTTAGTTTAGTTATAATGGCAGATGGAATGAATGAAGCATCTATGATTGTTGAACAAATAGCAGCAAGATTTAATCCAATTTATAATCTATATATTAATGAAATACCTTTACAATCTGAACCAACTTTAATACCATTATCTTTAGAAGGTATTAATATGGAAACTCAAGATTATGAAGAATATAGTTCTAATATAGTAACAATAGAATGTGAATTATTATTAAAAGGAAATATTTATCCACCGATTACTGAAGCTGCACTTGTTAATAAAATATTAATTTATAATGGTCTTCAAGAAGATAATGAATTTGAAAGAGTTTCAAGAATTACATGGGAAAAACAATTAGATGAAACTTTCTTAGGAAGTGTTGAATCATTTAGTGGAAGAATAAGAAAAGTTGCTCCGGTTGTTGAAAGCATAAGCGGTCCATCAATTATACATCATGAAACTAATAATGATTATGTAGCAAGTTTTGATGATCCAGATAACAAATATAGTGAGTTATCTTTCTTTTGGAATATTGTACCATTAAATGGAGAAATTCCTGATAATATTGGTATATTAAATAAAAATAAAGCACAATGCACTTTAATAACTAAAAATTTAAATACTACTTTTAAACTTCAATGTATTATTCATGATGTTCATGGAAATATTTCTGAAGCCTTTTATAAAGATATAACTATTCAAGCATAAAAAAAGGGAAGAACTTACGTTCTATCCCCATTTTTTAATTGTTTTTTAACAGCAGCAGATTTAATATTATTTGGATCTAAATCTTCATAATGTTCTTTTTCTTTTTCTTCATCACTATCTTCAACTTCATCATCTCTACCTTCTTCATCAGTTTCAGGTTCTTCTAATTTGTCTTTAGGTCTTTTTACTACTGGAACTTTTCCACCTAATTTACTATCTACTTTAGCAATATCAGCAGAAGTTGTTTCTTCAACAACTGGTGCTATAATACTATTAATATATTCTTTAAAATTTTTCATTTTGTTTTCTCCATAAAAAAGCTATAAATTAGCAATAGCCCCATTCCACATCCAAGTCCTAAATCTGCATCCGGGTTATAGCCTTGTTCTTTATCGTAATTTTCGGCAAAAACGGCATAATCTATCGTGCAACAACTGCTTCCAACTCCGCAGCACGAAGTTTCATTTTGAATTTTCGACTGTTTGGCGATTTCACCATATCTTTCCTGCACTACAAATTTTAAATCTTTCGCATTCATACCCTCTAAATATTAAATAGTTATACCCACTTTTTTCAAAACAAACAACATTATAAAATACCCTATCACCATAATTGTGAGCGAAATACCCAACGACAACCAGAAATCCACATTCTTTTTCAGCAAAACAGGAAAAAGAACAAAGAAAAGCAGCGAAGGTATCACCAACCAAAAAATGCCCTGCGACAATTCTGCAATTTTAGTAGTGTCTTTTGTATCGATATACATCCACACAAAAGCCAGTAACGACACCAGCGGAATGGATGCCAGGATACTACCCAAAGTTGTACTGCGTTTGGATATTTCCGAAATAGCAACCAATGTTACCGACGATAGTAATATTTTGATAATGTAGTAAATCATAACTGTGGTTTTATCTGCTCCACGTAAAATTGATAAAAACCTTCTTTTATCTCGTCACGAACACGGATAAATTCGCTCCAGATAAACTCATCTGTTCCTACAGCATGACTTGGGTCGTCGAAACCAATATGCAAACGATGTTTTACTTTTCCTAAAAAAGCCGGACAAGCTTCGTTGGCACCTCCACAAACAGTGATCACATAATCCCACTCTTCGCCCAGATATTTGGTTACCGAATCGGAGGTGTGATTGCTGATATCAATACCGGCTTCAGCCATAGCTTTTACTGCTTTTTGGTTGAGCTTTCCGCTGGCTTCAGTTCCGGCCGAACAAACGGTGATACTTGAGTCGAACGATTGTAAAAAGCCGTGTGCCATCTGGCTGCGGCAAGAGTTTCCTGTACAAAGAATTAAGACTTTCATATTTTTAAAATTTGATGATTTTTTAATTTGAAAATTACTCACACGAAGTACTGCAACATATTTCAACAGTTTTAATTGGCTTGAAAAAGCTGTCAAATTTATCTAAGTGCTCCGCAATAGTTGAACCGCACAAACAATAATTGATTTTAAGTCCGTCAATCTCACCATGAATCAAACCCATATCTCGCAATTCTTTTAAATGTTGCGAAACTGTAGTGCGACTCAATGGTAATTGATCTGAAATGTCGCCAGAGATGCAGGTTTTTGTCTCTGCCAGGTACTTTAAAATTGCCAAACGAGCCGGGTGCGAAATAACTTTGGCAAAATTGGCCAATTCCTGCAACTCATTATCAAATACTTCCGGTTTTCTCATTGTCTTGTGTTTTATGTCGCAAACATACGACATAGTTTTGAAACAACCAAATTCCCAGTATGAAATTTATATTACAATTCAATATTTTATGATTGCTTTATTTGTACTTTTGAAAAAATATTTCAACCGATGTTATGTTTCCGTTTTTCAATCGTCGTAGTTATAAATGAGTCAGGAAAGATTTAAGGCAGAGATACTGCCCATACGCCAAAAGCTATTCCACATAGCGCAACACATACTTGTGGAGGAAGAAGAAGCAGAAGATGCCGTGCAGGAAGTTCTTCTCAAGCTTTGGCACACACGTGACTCGCTACAGAACTATGAAAATGCGGCAGCTTTTGCAACAACGGTTACAAAAAATCACTGCCTCGACAGATTGAAAGTAAAAAAAAGAACCGATACGCTTGACGATACTTACAACGCCCGAGCCGGAACTGACAATCCACATTTGGAACTTGAGCGAAAAAATACAGCGGAAATTCTGAAAAAAATTATCAGTCAACTTCCGGCATTGCAACAAGCCATTATCCGAATGAAAGACATTGAAGAATACGAAGTGGAGGAAATTGCAGAAATAACAGGAACAAAACCCGATGCGGTACGCACCAATTTATCGAGGGCACGAAAAAAAGTGAGAGAAGAATACATTAAACTAACAACAGCATGAGACTTAAATTCAGACATAAAATAACTTTCGAACAAGCTGATAAGCTGATTGAAAAGTATTACGATGGTTACACAACCGTCGAAGAAGAAAAGCTGTTGCAGGATTTTCTTACTCAAACCAATTTGTCGGCTAAGTACAAACCCGAACAAGCCATTTTCGGATATTTTGAAACTAAAAAGCAAAAGCCCGCTTTCAATATCCGACCATATATTCGATGGACCGGAGCAGCTGTTGCCATACTTGTATTAGCCGTAGGTATTCAGACTTTTGCATGGAAAAATTCGGCGAGCTATGCCTATGTTGATGGAGTGAAAATAACCAATAAAAATGAAATAAAAACTCAGGCTTTGGCCTCACTAAGTAATGTTTCGGCCGACAATAACGAAGTGGAGCAAAGTATTGAAAACCTGAATGACAACGGGATTATGCAACAGCAACTCGATGTTTTTTCAGGACAAGGTGAATAAAAAAACGTAAAAATATGAACTCAATTAAAAAGTATCTGATTATGTTGCTGATAGGTGGTTTTGGTATTTTACCCAAACTACAAGCGCAGAGCGATTTGCAAATCAGCAAGGTCTTTGACCAGTACGGCGAACGAAAAGGCGTGGTGATGGTAGAACTCTCCGACGAAATGTTGGACGGCTACGACTTTAGCCTCTTCAAAAGTATAACGATCAAAAACAATCGTGCAGCTGCCGATTTTATCCGCAAATGTCTGATAAAAGATGAGCTGGGAGCCAAAAAAGTTAAACAGGTTGTGGCTAACGGTGTACCAACGTCAATCTATTTACAATTGCCCCGTAAAGGTGAGTTTTACAGACTTATTCTGTTCAACGAAACCTTTAAACCCGAACACAAAATCACGCTCATTTACATCGAATCGAAAAATGATTCAGAAGATGTATTGAAACTCATTTTAAAGAAAAAATAAATACAAACGACTCAATAATTAAACACAATGAAAAAGATTATTCCATTTCTGATAGGATTTTTATTCGGCCTGATGCAATTAACTGCTGCCGAAACAGCGAAAAACGATACCACAGTGCGATACAACAACAAAACTGTACATTTAGAAGATAGCGTTGGACAAATTAAAGTCACCGTATTCGATAATGACTCAACACCCTACAAAAAAGTGTACGAAGGCGTTTTCAGCGACGGAAAAAGTTACGAAAAATGGACAGTCGTTGAAGAACTTGGTATTCAGTTGCCATTTCTAAACAAACTGAGCGGAAAAAAGAAAAAAGATTATAAAATGGAAGCACACTGGGCCGGAATTGGTTGGGGATTTACAAACATTTCGGATGCAAACTATAAGTTAAACAACATCGACGGAGTATCGTTGAAATCTGAATCGAGCAACGAGTTCTATTTCAATTTATTTGAAAAAATTCTACCTATTTACAAAAACAACATCGGGTTTACTACCGGACTTGGTTTCGACTGGCACAATTACTTTTTGGACAACAACACCCATTTGCTCGAAGTAAATAACGTAACAGATATTTATCCTGCTCCCGCCGGCATTAATTATGAATACAGCCGACTGCGTACCTTCCAACTCACTGTACCACTGATGCTCGAATGGCAACCAACTTTTGGTAAAAATCACGAAGTTTTTGTTACGGCTGGTGTTGTGGGAGGTGTAAATACATTTGCTTCATACAAAGTAAAATACAAAGATGCGAACGGAAACACCATCAAATTTGTAGAAAGCAAAGGGTTGAATATTGCTCCACTTACGCTCGACTTTATTGGCCAGATTGGCTATGATGAATGGAGTATTTACGCCCAATATTCACCTTTCAGTCTGTTCCAATCAGGCAAAGGCCCCGATGTAAGAGGCGTTTCGCTGGGTGCTACACTCAACTTCTGATAAACAATTTTTACAATCAAAAAGGTCATTAGGCAGTGTTGCTTAATGACCTTTTGTTTTATGTGGAAAAAAGAATCCCTACCAAACTTCAAACATATACGCGCTTAGGCAAAATAGTGTTTTTTACTTGAAATGTTTCCTTCAATTTGAATCTTTTATTGTCAACATTTATAAATATTGACGTTTGTTTTTACAGCTAAAACTACTTTTGCTAAGAAATAAAAAAATCAAGTGCTATGAAATTTCAATTAATCAGTGTTTAAACCAAATAAAGATGAAAAAAATTAAAAATTACGGCTTATTGCTATTCTTTATGGCAATGTTACAAGTTACTCCTGCTAGTGCTCAAGGTTCTTTCTCAAGTCAACTGAGCGCCACAAAAAGGTTGTCAGTTACTGTTTATGAACAACTAATTATGTTTGTATTGACAAAAGACGAAAGCTTTTACATTAAAGCCAGAGAAACCATGGAATTGCAAAGTTCCAGATTTCAACAACTCAAAAACAATGTAAATGAAGGTACTATCTATTATTCGTTAGTTACAGCAAATATAACTATTTGCGATACCCAAAAAACACTTTATGATGATTATTTCAAAAGAAGTATTCTAAATGATAAAGATAAAACAAAAAAAATCAAATATGAAAATATGGAATATCAGGTAACAAAGTTGCAAGATAAAAAATTCAAACAATTGCTCAAGTATCTGAAAGAAGAAAAGAAGCGAAATTAAAATATAAAGAAATTAGAAATATGCTTTACTACCGTGCAATTGTATTGTGCGGTAGTTTTTTTAAATTTTCACCCATATTCAACATAGCGTCTCTCATTTTTTATATATGAGTGCAACTCTAAGAAACTTTTGAGAGACCATTTTAGAATTTGCAAAGCCTTGCTTTTAACTACACAAACCACCCTGCCCCCAACAGTACTAGATTCCAATGGCATTTAACATCCATTGCCCTATCATACCTCCTACACAACAAGTTTTTAATACAGCAGAAACACCTACCATGCCCA
>ERZ1034365.1690-NODE-1690-length-10886-cov-2.626145_pt1 | contig 10886 bp, 8 predicted proteins | sample MGYA00520615_ERZ1034365 | MGnify/ENA primary metagenome ERZ1034365 (study PRJEB33736, sample SAMEA104284505) | Azolla filiculoides | biome: Urban; feature: Water surface; material: Ditch water | place: Netherlands | collected 2015-10-28 | depth 0-0.1 m ... | reverse complement strand
GCTGGTACGCCGGCGACCAACCAGCCACCGTTGCCGCTCTTGGGCTTGGTCATGTTCCAGACTTCGCGGAAAGGGCTGGGTCCGGCGGAAGGCTCTTCGCGGATCATGCCGGAGAACTCGACGCTGGCCATGTATTCGTCGGCCAACTCTTCGATGCCCAGCAGGTGCGCTTCGATCATCACCACTTCGGTGCTGTTGGGCGCTGTGCCGGTATGCGCTTCACGCTCGGCCAACTGGTTGCGGATTTCACCCAGCATGGTGTCGGTCATCATGGCGCGCAGGGCAGGAATATCGGAACGATCCCATGCCGCCTGCAGCGTGACAAAGTTGTCTTTGGCAGCACGCAGAAAGCCTTCGCTATCGAAGCCCGCAGGAACTCCCCAGGTCTGCGCACCCATCAGGGCCGAGCCGATCATGGAGCCGCCACCGCTTTCAAGCGGGGACAGGCCACTGCGCTCAAAGGGGCGCGCCGACGCGTCATTGCCCACGTTTTCAGGACGATAGGGTTGGGCCACAGGCATGGGTGCACGGCCTGCGCCTTGAAAGGCGAAAGGACTGGCTTGTGTTGCTGCGGCAGTCGCATTGCGCTTACGCATGAAAAAGCCGATCAGCATCATCACGCCCAAAGCCAGCAGGCCAAACATCAGGATCTGGCCAAAGGCCTCGCCCATACCCAGCGAGCTTGCCAACCAGGCCAGACCTAGTCCGGCAGCCAGGCCGCCCAACATGGCACCCCAGGGACGGCGTGCCGGCGCAGCAGCAGGTGCGGCGCCCGCAGGCGTTGGCTTGGCCGCACTGTTAACGCCTTGGGCGGGCGCGCCAGGGGCGGCCGGCGCTGCTCCCTTCTGCGTCACGTTGCTGGACTGTTTACCGAAAGAACCACCACCGCCCAGACGCTTGGCGGCTTCGGCGTTCATTCCGCCCAGGGCCATCGCCAAAGTCAAAACCACAACAGACCACTTCATGATTACTCCAAAAATACGTTAACTAACATTGATCAGCACTTGATTCCAACATGCAATGCTGCCACACCACCGGTGAGGTTGTGGTAGTCCACATGCCCGAAACCACCTTTGTGCATCATGGCCTTTAGCTCTTTTTGCCCGGGGTGCATGCGGATGGACTCAGCCAGATAGCGGTAGCTGGCGTCGTCACCGGCGACCAGCTTGCCCAAACGCGGCAGCACCTTGAAGGAATACCAGTCGTAGGCTTTTTCCAGCGGTGCGGCCACCTTGGAAAACTCCAGCACCAGCAATTTGCCGCCGGGCTTGAGCACGCGGTTCATCTCGGCCAGGGCAACATCCTTGTGCGTCATGTTGCGCAGGCCAAAGGCCACGCTGACCAGGTCAAAATAATTGCTGGCAAAGGGCAGCTTTTCGGCATCGCAAACCAGTGTGGGCAGGGACACGCCGAGGTCCAGCAGGCGGTTGCGCCCGGTGCTGAGCATGGCTTCGTTGATGTCGGTATGCACCACCTGACCACTGGCGCCCACCTTTTTGGAGAATGCCAGCGCCAGATCCCCAGTGCCGCCGGCAATATCCAAGGCACGGTCACCTTCCTTGAGGTTGGCCACCATCAAGGTGTAGGCCTTCCAGACGCGGTGCAAGCCTGCGGACATGAGGTCGTTCATCAGGTCGTACTTGGGCGCGACCGAATCGAACACGCCACGCACTTTGCTGGCTTTTTCCGCCTCGTCAACGGATTCGAAACCGAAATGGGTAGTAGTCATCCGCCGATTTTAGGCGGACTCCTAGTGGCTGGAGCAGCTGTGTCCGGCTTTTTCCGGCATGGGTGCATCGCGCTGCACGCCCGCAGCCGTGAGTCGCTGTTCGTAATCGGCCCAAAGTTGCTCTTGCTGCGAGCCCAGGAAGTACAGATAGTCCCAGGAAAAGATGCCGGTGTCGTGGCCATCCGAGAAACGTGGCTGCACGGCGTAATTGCCCACCGGCTCCAGACCCGTCAGGTCCACCAGGCGCTTGCCGGTTTGCAAGGTCTCCTGCCCCGGGCCGTGGCCCGCCACCTCAGCCGATGGCGAATACACGCGCATCAACTCGAACGGGATGCGAAACGACGCGCCGTCCGAAAAACTGATTTCCAGCATGCGCGATTGCGCATGCACCGTGAGGGCCTGTGGAGTGGGCGAACCTGTTTGTAAACCTGCCATGAGCGGATTGTATGCAGACGCACGCAACAGCCATGTGTGGAGGTCTCTTTTAAAAGCGAGCAGTAAGGTTAAGGTGCAACTTCTCGTCCCCCGCCTTGGGGATCAACGAACCGCCATTCACCGGTAGATTGGCTCCGGTCACGATGTGGCCCCAATCGGCCGACAGGTTGAGCCAGCCCAGGCTGTAGCGCAGCCCCACACCGGCACTGGCCAACTGGTCACCGGCGGCTTTGCCCGCACTGCTGGCCACCGTGTTGTTGTTGCCCAGCCAGCCACCATCCACAAAGCCCAGCAGGCGCAGGCCGCGCAGCACTTCGGGCGTGGTCAGCTCCAGCGTCATGGAGGCACCCGAGTCGCCCGACAGAATGCGCTCGCCCGTGCCGCGCACCGAAGTTGCACCGCCCAGCCCGAACTGCTCACCCGCGATCAGCGCCGAGCCGCTGTATTGCAACTGGCCACGCACGCTCCACAACCAGCCCGACTCCAGGGACGCCAGGTAATTGGCACCCAGGTGTAGCGCGTTCCAGTCCACCGTCTGCATGCGCGCGTCTTCGGTCTGGTAGGCCGCCAGTGTGTTGCCCGTGCTGCCCGGCAGGTTGGTGGCGACATCTGCGTTGTAGCCCCAGACGGCCTTGTCGGACTCCACCCGGGCGGTGTAGCCCAAGCTCAGGGGGCGGCTGCCGCGCTGCATCTGGCCGGGCACTGGCACCCCGTTGATCTTGCTGATGTTGAACAGCTTCTCGTCCAGCGCCAGGCTCAGGTAGGTTCTTCTGCCACCCAGCGGGGGCAGGTAGTGGCTGTAGTTGAGGCCAAAGGTTTCACCGGCACCGGAGCTGTTGAAGCTGCCAAAGCTGCCCACCACGTCCGAGCTGGTGTAGCTCAGACCCACCACGCCGCCTTGTGCGTAGAGCGGGACGCGGTAGTTCAGGCCCAACTGCTTGACGTTTTGTGTGCGCTCCAGCGAGCTGGTGTAGGCCAGGGAGAACTGGTGGTCCAGATCGAACAGGTTGGAGTGACCCAGCACCAGGGCCAGGCGGTCGTTGCCGGTGGCCTCCGAGCCGGTGTTGGCCACGCTGGCGGAGAAGATCAAGGGGTTGCTGGCCTTGACCAGCAGGGTGACATCAATCTTCTCGGCCTCGTCCGACTCCTTGAGCGAGGCTTGCACCTGCTTGGAAGGGTTCTCGTTGGCGATGGCCGTTTGTACCGCCAGGGTGCGGAAGTTGGGGGCCTGGCCTTCCTGCAGTTCGGGCAGGCTGCTGCGTATGTTCTTCTCGCTCACCCGGCCCTGGCTCTCGACTGTGATCTTGCCGATAACAAACTTGATGACGTTGAAGGTGACCCGGTTGCCCACTTCCTGCGGCGGCAGGGTGACGCGGTGCAGGGCATAGCCCTTGTCCTTGAGCGCGGCTTCGAGCGCAGCGCCAGCCTGCTGCAAGGTGCTCAGGTTGCCGTTGCTGCGGATGAAGGGCGCCAGGATGCGGGTGGTCTCATCGCTGCTGAGCGGGATTTCGCCCTTGAGCTCAAAGCCCTGGATCGGGAAGGAGGTGGTGGCGCCGGTGGCCGGGGGCATGGCCTGCTGGGCTTGGGCTGCGCTGGCCAGCAGCAGGCTCATGCACGCCAGCCGGATCGCAGTCTTGCTCGGAGAGGTTGCGGGCATCAGATTGAACTTGGTCATTTTCGTGATTCCTCAACGGCACATGGTGTTGGAGCCGCCACCGGCGGCGTCGTTGAGCAGATTCACCAGCATCGGATTCAGGCTGTTGGGCATGGGCACGCTGTCGTGCTGGATGAACAGCGGCAGGTCGTCCGGGCGCCCGGTGCGGCCATCGAAGCCGGCAAAGCCGGTCTCGCCCCGGCCCAGGTCCAGCACTTCTTTGCTGGAGGTGATCTGGATATGGCCGTCGCGCACGAAGACGAACAGGCCTTCGTCATCGGGCGAAACGCTGCCTGAGGAGAACAGTTGCTGCACATTGACTGGTACCGTGTCGGGACGTGGCAGATCGTCCAGCGTAGGCGCTGTGAGCGGACGTATGCCGTCCTTGTCCACGTACAGGCCTTCGCCCGCATTCAGCACCTGCAGTGCGGTCTCGCCATTGGGTTTGACTTCAATCGTGCCCAGCCAGGTGTAGAAACTGCAGGCCGCCGGGGTGGGGCAGTCCATGTCCAGGCCGGTGCCACGGATGCCGATGGTGGCCGTGGGCGTGGTGAAGCCGACGTTGCGGTGGTTGGCCTTGCCTATGAGCCCGGTGAGTGCGCGCAGCGAGCCCTGCAGCAGCTTCACCAGGAAGCGGCCCTCGGCCGGCGCCTTCTGGTCGAACACAAAGCTCTCCACCTTGAACTGGGTGTTGGCGCCCAGCGTCAGGCGGCTGTCGTCCCTAAAGGCCAGTATCACCTTGGCACCCGCTCCGGTCTGCACTGTGTCGCCCGGGTACACCGCCGCGCCGTCATAGACCATGCGCTTTTGGCCCTGGCCGTCGGTGGCGGAGATGTCGCCCTTGGCGTCCACCAGCTTGGCGCTGGCCATGATGGCGTTGGGCCTGGCCTTGTCGCGCACCTTGGCCGCTTCGGCCTTGCATTCCGGTCCGCACAGGCGCACATCAAAGTCGGTGCCGCGTATCCCCACGGTGGCGGTGCTGGTCTGGATGCGGGCGGCGTTGGGCGAGCCCTTGGAGATCAGGCCGGTGATGGCTCTAAAACCGCCGCGCAGCAACTGCATCACCATGCTGTTGTCTTCCTTGACCGAGCCGTCATAGCGGTAGGTCTGCATGATCATCTCGGAGTTGGGCCGCAGGGTCAGGCGGGTGCCGTCCTGCAGTTTGACGATGGCCATGGCGCCTTCTGCGGTGGTGAGCCGGTCGCCCTGCTCCACCGTCAGGCCTTTGCCCATGGTGCGCGGCAGTTTGCCCGGTGCCTGCGCCACCGCTGCACCGCGCGAGAACTCCACTTCACCGGCGCTTTGCGCCCAGGCAAGTGATGGTGCCTGCCACAGCAGCAGGCCCAGCACGGCGCTACAGAGGCGGGCTCCAAGCCCGCGTGCGATCACGGTTTGCATATTTCACCCTCGACCACAATGCCTTCCTGGCCGCGTTGCTTTAAACCCAGGGGGTCATCAATGGAGGCCATCTGCTGCGCGTCCAGCACCGCCTGGAACTGGTCCAGAAAGGCCACCACAAAGTCGGTGGCACCACCGCTGAGCGTGGAGGCAATCCAGGGCGGCATATAGGGCGCACCGTTGACGCTGTACATCACCGGGTTGCCGATGCTGTAGGCGCCGGGGCCGAAGGTCAGGCTGCCACCGGCCGACACATCAATGGCCAGCGCTGCGCTCAGGTTGCTGTTCTGGATGAAGTTGTTGTAGGCCGCAATCGAGATGCTGCCCGCTGTGGAGGTGACCGTGCTATTGATGGTGATGTTGCTGCTCGGACTGGCCGTGGGCGCTGCGAGCACGATGTTGCCGCTGGCGGTGATGGGGCTGCTCACGGTGATGGGGCTGTGGGTCTCTATGGACACGCTGCCATTGGCCAGTGAGATGCCCTGCACATCCAACGCGCCGTTGTTGACCAGGCGGATGTTGCCGCTACTGGGTACGTTGGTGCTGACATCCGCCACTGCAAAGCCCGACAGGGTGTTGCCCACATTCGCCAGGTTGGCGCCGCCCATGGTCTTGACTGTCAGAAAGCCAGTCAGGCCGGTGGCCGCCTGCTGCACCACGCCGCCGCTGCCGGACTGCAGTGCAACGCTGGAACCGCTCACATTGCCTACGGCGAGGGGGCCTGTGGCTTGGGTGATGCTGACCGCGCCGCCCATATTGATGGCACTGCCCGCAGACTGGCTGAAGCTGTTGGTAACTGTGAAGGTGCCGGCACCCGTGACCGTTGCGTTGCCACTGAGGGAGAAGTCTGCCGCCTTCATCACATTGGCAATAGACAAGCCACCACCCGTGACGTTCACGCTACCGGTGTTGCCGGTGCTGGTGATGGGCTGCAGGGAGAACAGAGACAGCAAACCGCCGGTCACATTCACCGTGCCATCGTTGTTGATGGCGGTGAGCTGCGTGGCTCCCGCCAATGCGTCGTAAGTCACCGTCGCGCCGGACGGAACATTCACGGTCCCCACGTTGCCGGCAACCGGCAGCACATTGTTGGTCCAGTTGGCGGGGTTAGACCAATTGGTACCTCCCGTTCCCGTGGAGCCGACAAAGGTCACCGAACCGAGCTGGGTGATGTTGGCCACCAGGCCCGAAGGCTGCGTCAAGGCGTAGTTGCCGGCCGCTGCGCCGGAGATGGTATTGCTGGCAAGCACCGGAATGGCAGTACCCACGTTCAGAGACACAAAAGTGCCCGCTTGTGTCAGCGTGAGCTGGTCACCCAGGACCAGGCCGCCCAAGCTGCCGCCGCTCAGCGTGGCGAGGTTGCTGCCGTCGTAGACCTTGTTCGCCGCGAGCTGGCCCAGCACCGTTAGGGGTGCTGGCGTAATGCCCACACCAGCTGTGATGGGCGCAATCGTGGGCGCGGTAACGCTGTAATCGCTGGCAACACTGCCTGCACCGGAGCTGAGCACCTGCAGCGTGGCGGCATAAGTGGACGGGCGACCGATGCCGAGTTCTTCGAGCCGCTTGACGAGGCTGGCTTCGGAATAGCGCGGGGGTGGCTGGGTGAAGTGCTGGGTGGCATCAACCCCGCGCTTGGCGGGGGTATCGCCCTTGTTCATCGCCGGGAGCAGGCCGCTCTCGTCCTCGTCACCATCCTGCTTCTGGTCGCGGCCTTCTTCATATACCGCCAGAAAGCCGGGAAACTTGACCACCTGCCCGGTGGCGCGCAATTCATTGCGGCCCGTAGCATCGCGCAACAGCACCGTGGTGCGCGCCGTGCCGAGCTGGCGCGCCAGATCCGCAGCGCTGGTGCGCGCGTTGGCTTGCAGCAGGCTCAGCAGTTCGCGGTCGAGCTGGTCGCGCAGCACCGGCGTGGCAGGGGTTGTATCGTTCATGATGACGTCATTATGACCATTTGATTGCCGATGTGATGCAAATAAAAGTGTTTTCGTCATAAAGCACCATGATTTTGACGAGCAAGCCGTCTAGACTGGGCCATCACATCAGGCTTTATTGGAGAACGTCATGCGTGTTGTTTTGCTGGGTGCCGGTCATATTGGGCAAACGATAGCGACCTGGCTGTCGCAATGCGGGGATTACCAGCTCAAGGTGGTGGACCGCAGCGTGGTGGCGCTCAAGGCGCTGTCGCACCTGAAGCTGGAGGCGGCGCTGGTCGATACCTCCGATCCGGTCGAATTGCGCGCCTGCATGACCGGCTTTGATGCGGTCATCAACGCGCTGCCCTACCACCTGGCGTTGCCGGTGGCCACCCAGGCCAAGGCGGCCGGTTGCCATTATTTTGATTTGACCGAAGACGTCAGCGCCACCCGCGGCATCATGGAACTGGCGCAGGGCGCTGCCACCGCCTTCATGCCGCAGTGCGGACTGGCGCCAGGGTTCATTGGCATCGTGGCGCACCACCTGAGCCGCAAATTCAGCAGCCTGCACGAGGTCAAGATGCGCGTGGGCGCGCTGCCGGCCTTTCCGACCAACGCGCTCAAGTACAACCTGACCTGGAGCGTGGACGGTCTGATCAACGAATATTGCCATCCGTGCGAGGCCATTCACGACGGGCAACTGATCGAGGCACTGCCGCTTGAAGGCCTGGAGCATTTCTCGCTGGATGGCACCGAGTACGAAGCCTTCAACACCTCGGGCGGCCTGGGCACGCTGTGCGACACCCTCAAGGGCCGGGTGCAGACGCTGGACTACAAGACGGTGCGCTACCCCGGCCACCGCGACCTGATGAAGATGCTGCTGCAGGAGTTGGGGCTGCAGTCGGACCAGGAGAACCTCAAGGCCATCATGCGCCGCTCCATTCCCCTGACCATGCAGGATGTGGTGCTGGTCTTCGTCACCGTCAGCGGCCAGTGCGAGGGCCAGTTCCTGCAGGAAGTGTTCGCACGCAAGATTTTTGCCGATCGCTCGCCCCAGCATCCGATGAGCGCCATCCAGATCACCACGGCTGCGGGCATCTGCGCGGCGGTGGACCTGTTCCGCGAGGGCAAGCTGCCCCAGCATGGCTTCATCCGCCAGGAGCAACTGGATTTGCCGGACCTGCTGGCCAACCGGTTTGGCAGCGCCTACCAGCAGTCGCGCCAGGTCGAGTCGATCAGCTAGGCGCAGCACAAGGGACGTTATGCTCGCCTCTCTTTTTAAAGTGAGGCGATGCAATGCAAACCACCTGTTTCAAGATTTTCCTGACCGGCTGTCTGATCACGCTGGCGGGCTGGGTTGGCGCTGCCGTGACCGAAGTCGATGTGCGCCAGGGCGCCACGCTGCAAAGCCAGGGCGCGTTGCTGATCGATGTGCGCGAGCCCGACGAATACGCGCAAGGCCATGCGCCCGGCGCACGGCTGATCCCGCTGGGGCAATTGCAGCAGCGCCTGGGTGAAATCGCCGCGCACAAGAACAAGCCGGTGGCACTGATCTGCCGCACCGGGCGGCGCTCCGCCATGGCCGCCGACATCCTGAACAAAGCCGGTTTCACCCAAGCGGTGAACGTGGGCGGGGGCATGATGGTGTGGCAGCAAAGCGGCTTGCCGGTGGTGTCGGGGGCTGCCAACAAGACAACGACTGCGGCACAATGACCGGCATGTGATCCGGCCGCAACCGGCCTTTTCCGAAAGCCTGATGCCATGTCTGACTTTTCCGCCAACCAGTTTGATTACATCGTGGTCGGTGCGGGCACCGCCGGTTGCCTGCTGGCCAATCGGCTCAGTGCCGACCCGCGCAAGCGGGTGCTGCTGATCGAGGCCGGCGGCGCGGATGACTATCCCTGGATCCACATCCCGGTGGGTTACCTGTATTGCATCGGCAACCCGCGCACCGACTGGCTGTACCAGACCGAGGCCGATGCCGGCCTGAACGGGCGGCGGCTGCGTTATCCGCGTGGCAAGACCCTGGGCGGCTGCAGCAGCATCAACGGCATGATTTACATGCGCGGTCAGGCGCGTGATTACGACGGCTGGGCCCAACGGCTGGGCGACGACGCCTGGAACTGGCAGAACTGCCTGCCCGAATTCAAGCGCCACGAGAGCCACTACCGGCTCGACCCCGCTGCTGGCGGCGCCGATGCGGCGCAGCGCCAGCCGGCGACGGCTGCCCATGGCGAACGCCACCGCGCCGTTGCCGCCCGGCGCGCTGCGGCAGACGCTTGGACGGCGGCACCGCCCAGCCTCGAAGTCGCCACGCGCAGTGACCGCTTCAATCGGCGCAACGGCGTTCAGGAAAACGAACTTGGCCTCGTCATGCCGCTCTGGCTGCCCGGCGAGCGCAGCAGCAGTCAGGCGCTGGCCGAGGCCGAGTTCAACGAAATGCACGGCCACAGCACATCACGCCGCCTGCGGCTGGCCCAGGTGCTGCGTGAAACGTGGTGGGCCTGGCAGAGCGCCCGCAACGAGGTAGCGCTGGCCGGCGAGCGGGTCGCCGCAGCAACCCGGTTGCGCGACGACGTGGCGCGGCGCCTGGCGGCTGGTGATCTGTCCCGGGCCGATCTCAACCAGGCGGAAGGCGCGTTGGCGCAAGGCAGGGCTTTGCAGGCGGAGGCGCAATCGGCCGAACTGGGCCAGCGCTACCGGTTGGAAAATTTGAGCGGTCGGCCGGTCGGCGAGGCCGAAGTGCAGCCAGAACCGGAGCCGGCTGCCGCACCTGACGAGCACCCGGCGCTGCGCGAGATGGCGGCGCACGGCGAGGTGGCGCGGCGCCAGGTCGATCTGGCGCGGGCGCAAGGCCGGGCCAACCCGGAACTGACGCTGTCGACGCGGACCGACCGCGCCGCCCACGGCGAGCCGACCGAGCAGACCTGGGCGCTTGCCCTGCGCATTCCCTTCGCAGCGGGGCCGCGCCAGGATGCCCGCGTGGCGACGGCCAATGCCGAGGCGATCGAAACCGCCGTTGAGCTTGAACGCGAACGCGAACGGCTGACTCTGGAAGCGGCTACCGCTCGCCTGCAGCTTGCGGCGGCCCGCCAGCAGCTGGTCGCGGCCGAAGAACGGGCACGGCTGGCCCGCGAAAACCGTGGTTTTTACGAAAAATCCTTCCGCCTTGGCGAGAGCGACCTGCCGACGCGCCTGCGTATCGACAGCGAAGCCTTCGAGGCGGAACGGGCTTTGAGCCGGGCGCGTATTGCGCTGGCGCAGGGCATATCGCAGTTGCGCCAGAGTCTTGGCCTGTTGCCGGAGTGAGAGAGATGAATTTCAATTTTGGGCATTTTTTCCGGTTCACCGTAGGAATGGTGTTTGCGGCCAGCTTGAGCGCGCACGCGGCGGAAGGGCCGGCGCCGATTCCGGTTGCCGTCGCCGAGAGCGAGCTGTTTGAGGTGGTCGGCCGGCTGGACGACGACGGTTTCGTTTTCTACATCGACCGGGCTGACAGCAATGCGCCGGTACTGGCTGCGACGCTTGAAGTGGAGAGCGCGGGCAAGGCAGCCAAGGCGGTATTCCGCGCCGAACGCGGCGACTACCTGATTGCCGATGCCGAGTGGCTCAAGCCGCTGCGCCAGCCCGGCGAGGATCACCGCGACCAGCCCGGCCAGGCTCACGACCGAGACCAGCGCGCCGACGGCCAGCAGGCCGCGTTCGCCGATGCCGATGACCTCCCACAGCTCGTCCAGCGCCACGCCGGGCAGGA
>ERZ1034365.1688-NODE-1688-length-10890-cov-2.461944_pt1 | contig 10890 bp, 4 predicted proteins | sample MGYA00520615_ERZ1034365 | MGnify/ENA primary metagenome ERZ1034365 (study PRJEB33736, sample SAMEA104284505) | Azolla filiculoides | biome: Urban; feature: Water surface; material: Ditch water | place: Netherlands | collected 2015-10-28 | depth 0-0.1 m ... | reverse complement strand
ACTTATTTTTATATGCCTAACGTAGTTGGAGTAAAATTTGGTATTGATGTTTTAAAATGGTAATTTTTAATTGCCTGTTGATGTTGCTATCCATTTAACAAAAGTAACAAAAAACATTAAGTTATCTAACAAAAGTATTACAAATATTGGTCAGGCCACCATTAAGCTTACTCCAAACTCAATATTAAAAAGCCTGAATAATTCAGACTCGACTAGAACACTATTTGTTGATAATACAAGATTCAAAGGAGAAGCCACAGCTCTCCCAGGCGCTTATTCAATTAAAGTGAAAACTGATCCATATACAGGTGAGTATATGGTTAAGCTACCTCCACTTCAATGGAATATAGATAGTGTCAGTTTTGTTTCAAAAGATAAATCTGTAATCAATATATTACAAGATGGAAGTTTAACAATAAAAACAAATCCATTAACAAAATCATTTGATACGTTGACCATTGAAAATGTAAAAGATACTTTTAATTACAACGTAAAACAAAATTTTGTATATCGTGTAACTCCAACAATTGAAGTTAGTGATGTAAGTCCAACTGCACACGGAGCTTTCGGCGAAAAATATTATTATGTACAAGATCCACTTACATTGAAAAACGACACAATTAGTTTTTACAAAGACAATACATTTGAATATATGTTTGAAAATAAACCTGTATTCATTCAAGGTAGACGCTATACATTCCTTATAAAGGCTTACGAGAGATACTTTAACTCATCAAATGATAGTTCAGATGTAGCATTGGCAGGCGCCTCTGTTGTAGTAAAGAATCAGATGGGTAAAATCGTCAAAACAATTACTCCTTCTGTAGCCAATGATAGCGTTCCAACACACGAGATGACTTTGTCAAAAGAAGGAAAAATTCGATATGAGTTCTTGACTGGGTTCCCGAATCTTACAGCAATAAAAGATGGCTTAGGAATGGATATTACCTTAAGTTTAGAAAACAAATCTTATGAGTGGTCACAAAACGGAGAATTCAGAGGACTCGTTTTAGGATCTGAACCAATTAGCGGCTCTAATTTTGTCACAGAAGGCCCATTGGTTCCATTAGTTGTTTTACGTGATCCTCCGGGTTCTGATAGCTATGCATATATGGAAACTGGAACAACACTTTCATATTCTTTATCTACAAAAGATAATTTCAATCAAAGCACTTCGGGTTCTGCAACTGTTAAGGCAGGTGCAGATGTAGAAGTGGGTATTGGAGGATTAGGAGTAATAGTAATAAATGATGCTGATTGGACTGCAGATGCTCATATAGGAGCAGAATCGGAATATGCAAGTTTTACAGGAAAATCAGACCAAAAAACACTTACGTTAACAGAGAGAATACAAACGTCTTCCTCTCCTGATTTTGTGGGTTCCAATGCAGATGTATATATTGGAACATCAACCAATATACTAATAACAGAGTGTAACATTCTGGATGTTTTCAAAGATAGCAATGGTAAATACATTTTGAACAAAACGATAGCAAAACGAGGAAATGTAAAAGCTAAAACAGAATTCAGATTTAGTCAAAATGAGATATTAACAGCTCAGATACCTATGTGGAGAGATAAATTTGAAGGGTATTTTAAAACATCACTTAAAAAAGACGCTTTTGATTTAATCAAAAAACAAGCGAGCATATACCCTGATAAAAATCAATATATTACATACCTGGCTCCCGAAAACCCTGACTACGGTATGATTGACTCAACATATGCCGTTCTTCGCCCTGTTGGCAAACCAAATCTTGCAAACGAAGTAGACTCTATTGCCCGGCAAATTCGGAATTGGAGAGATGTAATAAATACAAACGAATCAACTAAATACTCTGCTAAAACAAATAAAGGTTTATATGATGTTACAAACATATCATTTGATGCTGGTGCTTCGGTAGAAAGATCTTACACTTACAGTCAGACTCATACTGATGCTGACGGAAATACTAATAATACAAGTGGAATTGTTGGTGCCAATGTAGGTTTTCAGGCTGGAGGGGTTGGATTTGCATTTTCATCAGAATTGAAAATTGGCGGTGGTGAAGAAAATAATAGTGAGTCCACAACGGAGAAGACAACTAGTTTTGGTTACGTTTTAGGTGATTCAGATCCAGATAATCGATTCTCTGTCAATGTATATCGTAACAGATTCCTTTCAACTGAACTTAAAAAATTAAAAACTGATACATTAAGTGCTGAATATGCAGATAAAACACTGGGAAGCTATATTTTTGAAGTAGTTGCTGGTCAATCATCTTGCCCTTACGAACGTGTTGATTCTTCATTATTTTACACTAAAGACAATAAATTAGTAAAACTAGCTGAAGGCACACAAGCTATAGAAGTTCCCTATATAAATATAAAAAATTACAGTAAATCTGATGTTCCAACAGGGAAAGATGCCACTTATATCCTGGAATTGGGAAATAATTCAAAAGTACAAACCTCACGTGGTTATATACTCTCTGTGGATGACAATTCAAATCCAAATGGAGCAATAATTTCAGTAGACGGAACACCGTTAACCGAAGGAAGATTGTTCTATGTAGCACCAGGGGAGATACTTACTAAGACTCTAACTTTAAAACAAACCAAGCTTGATGTATTGGATTATAATAATATAAAACTTAGATTTTCCTCTCCTTGTGATGAATCTATAAGTAAAGAGCAAGTAATAAGTGCACATTATGTACCAAGCTGTAGTGATTTGGATTTAGTGTTGAATGTTCGTACCTTAAATACTAAAACTGGAGCAAACATTATAGCTACTATGAAAAATTTCAATCAAGAATTTAAAAACTTCCTGGGAATAAAACTAGAGTATAAATTACAAGGAGAAACAAGTTGGCGAGGAAAAGTATTTGCGAAAGACTTATTGTCGAAAACAGAACTGTCAAAATTAAACATTAGCACAGATTCAATTCTCCCCAATATCGGCGGATCGTTTTTAAGTTCATTTACATATCCTCTATCACTAAAGGATCTTCCAGATGGTATATATCAAATTCGCGCAAAAACATTGTGTAAAGATGGTACTTATATCATCAATAACATTACACCTGAATTTGATGTAATTAAAGATTTAGTAACTCCATCTGCTATGGGCAGCGCTTCTCCTTCAAATGGAATTCTAACTCCGGAAACAGAAATATCAGTTACATTTAACGAGAATATTCAATCTGGAAGTCTTTCTTCGGATGATTTCGAAGTTATGGGAGTTTTAAATGGAGTAACACTACAGCACAATCAGGGATTAGCATTAGATGGTTCTGAAAAGTCTGAAGCATTTACAGAATCTGTTTTAAGCTTACAGAACAGTTCATTTGCATTAGAAGCGTGGGTTAAAATTGATCCAAACTGTGCCGCTTTTGGCAACATATTTAACATTGGAACAGGTACAGATAAGGTTGTACTTAAAATGAAGCTAGGTGCTTTAGAGCTTTTGGTTAATGATAAAGTTATAAAAAGTGTGTTGACTGCCAGTGAAACTGATTGGCAATATGTATCATTAAGTTATAATGCTAACATTCAGCAAATACAGGTTCACCTAATGTCAAGCGGTTCAGGTAGGACTATTATTTCCGAGAAATTAAGCAGTTCTATAAATCCAGTTGGAAGATTGCTTGTTGGAAGTGGATTTAAAGGAAATCTTCAACAAATAACTGTTTGGAATGAAAGCAGGTCAATTACTGACTTGAGTGACATGAATGAATCTAAATCAGGGAAAGAACCAAACCTTCAAGGATATTGGCCACTTGATGAGACATATGGAAAACTAGCCGTCGACAAGGTTCGTAACCGCAACATGACCATAAATTGCTCTTGGTTTACTTATCCAAATGGATTCGCAAGTAGTTTCAATGGAAACAATCAAGCACTCACGATTAAATCATCAACAATTCCTTTAACAAACAAAGATAACTTCAGTTTAGAATTTTGGTTTAAAGGTGTAAATCAAGTCTCAAAAACAATTTTCTCTTGTGGAAAAGGTATTGAGGATGTTTTGAAACCTGAAGACATGCTTTCTGTTGGAATTGACAATTCAGGAAATCTGGTTCTTAATGTAAAAGGAAGTAGCAATCCTATTCCAAGTGTACAGATTCTGGATGAAAACTGGCATCACTTTGCTTTAAGCGTAATGCGAGGAGGAAACTCTAATGTGTACATAGATGGTCTACAGAGACTTCAAATAGCATCTGGGAAAATAGGAGGATTAGCAAGCGATAGTCTTTCTATTGGTGCGCGCCGGTATTTTGATAGTAAAATTGTTGATTCGAAAGTTACTTATATACTAAAACGCGACCAGTATTTTAACGGAATGGTTGACGAATTCAGAATATGGAATAGTGCTTTGGGAGCCGAGAATTTTAGATTAGATATGAGATCAAAATTAACTGGAACAGAATCAGGATTAATTGCCTACTATCCTTTTGAAGAAACTACTGAAGACACTGGAGGTATGCTTCAAGTTACACCATCTTTAAAAGATTTTTCGGTAAAAAATGCTGGAAATGGCAAATATCTAAATTACGACTCATCAAGTTCTAGTAGCAATACGCCTGGCATTAAAGTTCCAAGACCGAAAGAACCGGTTAGCTACTCATTTACAGCTAATGAAAACAAGATAGTATTTAATGTAGATGCACCACTGAAAAAAATTGAAAATTGTGTGCTGGAATTTGCGGTAAAGAAAGTACTCGATATGAATGGTAACGAACTGACATCTCCTATTAAATGGACCGCATTCGTAAATAATAATCGCTTAAACTGGCTTACTGAGCAAGTAAACATTACCAAGGAAGTACTCGACACAAAAACATTTACCGCAACAATTGTGAACAATTCAGGTAAATACGAGAACTTTGTGATTGATGCTTTGCCAAGTTGGTTAAGCGTAGATAAATCATCAGGAAAAATTAACCCACTAGAAAAAATTGATTTGACTTTCATTATTGATCCTGCCACCAATATAGGTTCGTATGAAAGCCGTATTACACTTACAGGTAATAACGGAATCCAGGAAATGTTGCCGATGTCGCTTAAAGTTACAGGGCAACGTCCTGACTGGGCAGTAAACCCATACGATTTTGAGTCTTCTATGAGCATAACTGGTCAAATAAAGATTGAGAACGTATTTCAGGAAGATACAGAAGATATGCTAGCGGCTTTTATTGGCAATCGCTGTGTTGGCATTGCTCATCCCGTATTTAACAAAACAATGAACAGTTACATTTTATACATGGATGTTTATGGATTGTCTACTGATGCAAATCAACAGGTAAAATTCAGTTTATGGGATGCCGGAACTGGTCGTATTTATCCTGATGTTGAGGTATCTGGCACAGCAATTACATTTATCGAAGATGCTATGATTGGAGATGCAAGTAGTACTAAAATCTTTAATGCCACCAATAAAGTTGAACAACAACTCATTCTAAAACAGGGTTGGAACTGGAATTCTACCAATGTAGTAAATAATAATCCTACATTATTAAATCAGTTCAAAACAGGCATTGAAAGTGCTGGTATCCAGATAAAATCTCGCAATGAAGGATTTATCAATTACAATGCAGGGGTATGGGCTGGTTCATTAGTTGCCTTAAATCAAACAAGTATGTATATGGTAAAAACCAATCAGGCAAAAACCATAAAACTAACTGGTGTAATGGCTAATCAATCTGAAGCTGCTTATAAAATAAATATTGCTTCGGGTTGGAACTCTATTGGTTATATACCACAATTTGTAGCTCCAGTTAAAGAAGCTTTGGCCGGACTGACTGCTTCTGAAGGAGACCAAATTAAAGGTCAACTTGGATTTGCTACCTACACAAGCGGTATATGGAATGGCAGTTTACAGTATTTGACTCCCGGATTAGGTTATATGTACTATTCAAAAAACACGGTGAATAGCAGCTTTAACTACCCAAGTCAATACCTAAGCGCATCTCGTATGATTAAGCTTAAAAACGAAGCTTAAGCCCTAAAATGGGAAGCTAAAATCGGGTAATATCAGCAAAGTATGACTATTACTGCTATAGCCACAATAGATAACATTGAAGTAACTAACAGCGATTTACAACTTGGTGTATTTATTGATAACGAGTGCCGTGGAGCCATTTCTTTACAATACCTCGAAGACTTAAATCGTTATTTTGCTTATCTAATGATTTGGGGTAATCCTGAAGATGCAAATAAGAAAATTACTTTCAAAAGTTTTGAACAGTACAATGGAAGAGAATTGATTAGCAATGATACTAGTATAGAATATCTGGCAAATGATATTATTGGTTCAACAGCCAATCCTCATGTTGTAAAAATCAACAGTACATCTTCCAGTATAAATAATTTCTACAAGAATCAGGAAAGCATTTATCCTAATCCTGTGGATGGTATTCTATTTTTGAAATATGATCCAAAGGGAATTGAAGAGTTTGAAATTATTGATAACCTGGGCAGAGTTCAATATCATTCTCAGGCAATGAATAAAAACTCAGTTGATGTTGGATTTTTAATGCCTGGAATTTATACTGTTCGTGTAAAACACAACGGAACAAATCACATGCATCGATTAATAAGAAAGTAATAAATCAACTCAGGCAAAAGCCTTCAAAACAAAATGTTTTGAAGGCTTTTCTTTGCCAGTAAGATTATCATAATAATCAATTCGCTTTCAGCTTTTTCACCACTTCTTCTTTTGAGATATAGCCTTTATACGACCAAATCTGTTTTTTCCCTTTATACAAAAGCAATACCGGAAGCGCATCCACATTAAGCGCTTTGGCCAAAGTTTTGTTAGCATCGGCATCAATGCGCACAACCACAACTTTATCTTTCATTTCCTTCGAAATTTCATCCAGATAGGGTTTCATTTTCTTGCATGGAGCACACCAGTCGGCGTAGAAATCAACCAAAACCAATTTATTCGAATTGAGCAATGCCTGATATTGTGTCATTGTCATTCCCGCAGATGCCGGTTTAGCTGTAGCTGCATCAGTTGTTTCAGGTAAATTAGCTGATCTCCAGCGCATCATTCCTCCTGACATGTTATAGATTTCTTTAAATCCCACTGAATTCAAATAATTCATTGCTGATGAACTACGTGAACCACTCAAACAATAAACAAATACCGCTTTGTTTTTATCTAATTTGGCTACTCTTTGTTGGAAATCACTACTGCTGATATCGATGTTTTGTGCATTCTTGATGTGACCTTGTAAAAATTCACCGGCTGTTCTCACATCTATAATCTGAGCATTAGGCTGTTGTTTCAGTTTGCTTGCAAACGAAGCAGCATCCAGATTAGAAGCAACTTGTGCACTCAGGTTAGTACCAAACGAAATGGCTACAAATAAACCGATAAAATAAAGAATCTTCTGCATAAATTTGTTTTTGATAGTTACGACTACAAATATATTGACAAATGTTCATATATACATATATGGTCGCATAATTTAAATCTTTTTATAATTTCACAAAAGCACAACCCCCAATATTTTGTGAAGAATTGGGGGTTAGTAATGAATATTTCTAATTTAAAAAACAATGAGTATTTACCTCAGAAACTTAGCGCAATATCGGAATTTAGTGTTTTGAACCTTCAGAATGTAGATTCCGTTGGTGGCTAGTGGGATATTTATTTCTGCTGATTTGGCTTTCTGCTGATATAGACAAATGCCGGTAACTGAGAATATTTGCAACATTTCGTTACCCTTCAATCCACTGATATAAAGTCCGGTTTGAGTTGGTACAACCTTTATTTCAGAAACAGGATTTACTTCCGTTCCAGTATTTGTGCTGGTTTTTAAACTTATTACTTCCGAATAATCTGAAGTTGCATTACCCAAAACAGAACGCACTTTATAAAAATAGTTTGTGTTTTCGTTTAGCTCCGTAACATCAATCATACTTGCACTAACTGCTTTATCTTTCAGCACAAAAACCGTATCCTGATTTCCAAAAGTAGCCGTAACATCATCAATAGCCAAATTTCCGGCTGCTTTATGATAGATAAATTTAAACGCAGACATGTTCTGAGCCTTGCTAAAGTTATACATTGGATGAGCTTTGGTGGTATTTACATACAGAATGCTATCGATACGAATCCAGGCACCATTACTTAAACCATAAATCCCAATAGACGAACCTGCGGCTGCCGATGCAAATCGGTACATACAAGTAAATTTAGTAACTGCTGATGGATAAGTTTTTGTCTGAAGCCACTCGCCATTATTTTTTAATGCAACTGATGGAACTGCGTCACCAGAACTTGTTGTTGTAGTGTAATTTCCGGTTGAATTACCAGTCCAGCCTGTTGGTAGTGGCGTTCCACCTGTTCCAACATTAAGAAAACCTTCTGTTTCAGTGGTGTCAGCTTTTCCACTAAGTTTAAATACATCCAGCAAATATCCGGTAGCATAAAGAGCCTCTTCCCAACTGGCCGTAAATTGAGTTGGTTGAATATTCACAGCTTCCATTGCCACAGGAGCTTCCAAAGCCGAAGTATGTAATTGCATCGTATTGATTGCCTTGAGATTTCCTCCGGGTTTTACAGCTTCAACACTGTAAGTATATGTGCCGGATGGATATAAATTCTGCACGACATACGAAGTTACTTTCCCCGTAGCAGTTTGAGTAATTACAACTGGATCGCCAGTAACAAATGCCATCTGATGAGTTCCTAAGAATGCTATCGAATCAAAAGGCAAAGTTTTCCATTCTGAAGCATTATAAACAGTGGTCGGATGCGTCACTTTGTTTTTTCGCTGAAGTGTCAAATCCGTCCCCCAAATAACGTCAGCGCCCGCATTAGCTGGTCCAACCATATCAATAGTCACACCACTACGCATCAAGCGTACAGCATCATTCCCGTTGTATTGCAATAGCGAATCGGTCACCAGATTAGCTTTCGCCATCAAAGCTGTTCCCGCTGTTTTATGCACAATTACGTAAGCACTGTTGTTGGCCAATGTGCCATTCAATTGCAATGGTGTTCCAAAACTTCCGGCTCCATTCGATTGTTTTTGAAGGGTATATTTTGATAAATCAACAGACTTTCCGGTTCCATTGTATAGTTGAATAGCTTTGTTCCAACTACTTCCTTCCACATAAGCCGAAATAATCAGGTCACCTGCTTGTTGGTCGCCCTGATAAAGCGTCAGATTATAATCGGTGGCCTGCGGATCCGAAATCCATTGCAAAGTTCCTCCTACCGGCGAAATATCAGTTGGTTCGATGGCAATAAAATCTGCCGAAGCCAATCCCTGTATCGGAATACGAAGCGAATCATTCAATCCTCCACCTTTGATTATCAAGGTATCACGAACCAATCCTGCAACAGTTGGTGCAAAAGTAATATCAATATCAACACCATCGATTACACTTTGCGCAGCCAACGAAGGAAGATTTACTGAAAGCGCACTACTTTGATTTTTTATTTTGATGACAACGTCCGCACTTATATTAGCGCCCTGAATATGCAGTTTTCGAACACGTATATCATTTTGCAAAATAACCCCAAAATCTACTTTCTCACCACGACGTGGAGTTAGCAAAAACGGCTCTGTTTCATCAGGAAAAGGAAAAATTTTCGTACTGTCAGCTCCCCAAATATAGTCGGCTAAAGTTGGATAATCAATAAAAGGATTGCGGTTACCCTGAATGACGTAAATTTTCTCAATTCGTGCGAGTTCCTTAGCACTTACCGGATCCTGATGATGCCATTTGAGCAATAGATCGATAGCCCACGACTTCCAAACTGGGTAAGTATTGTTGTTCATCATGGGCGATTGCCAAAGCGGTGCCAAATTCTGATAAACTGTTGAAATATAAAAATACGAGCGGGCAAAATCGCCTTTATATTCATCGGCAGGCTCAAAGCAATTATCTGTGTATGCAGTTCCAAAACCATTTTTACCCACTTTACTTACACCATTGTCGAGTGTAGGCGTACCTGTAACTTCGCCCAGTGGTAGGTTGTTCTTGGTTGAATTGGTTACGCCATCGGCAGGATAAAGGTGGAAAAGATCTTTGTACGCGTTATTTTCGTGCGCTCCCCACCAACTTTTAGGCAAAGAGTGCTCAATGTGCATACCATCTACTGCTGCAAAACCGCTGAACCTTCGTACGGTATTAGAATACATATCCACAACGGTGTCATTGCGATTATCGGTGCTATAAAAACCTTCCCACGTAAAACCAGCTCCTCCGCCATAATCGAGTACATAAAGCGGTCCGCAATATGTATGCAAAGCTGTTTTAAGCTCAGCCTTACTCTTGTTTTTTGCGAAATAATAATACCCGGAAGGAATTGCGGCAAAACTTGTTGCACTCAACAATAAGAGTACAACCAATGATATGTTTTTGAAAAAATATTTAAGCATACTGAAAAGTTTTTTAATACCAGAAATGGCATATTCAACAAATATAGAGCTTTTTGGGAGAAATAATATAGAATTGAGAAAGAAAGAGTTTTTTACGGGCTACTAATTTCGTAAGACTTTACAATATCGTGTTTTTAATATTGAATTCGGACGCATAGAGAAACAGAGTCACATAGTTGCACATAGAAAGAGAAAAACTTACTAATAGACTGGCAAAACTATGTGTTACTATGTTACTATGCTTAACTATGTGGCTAAAGAACAATCTTAGCAACTAGACTTTCCTGATTGTAAACAACCTGAATAAGATAAATTCCTTTTTTTGATAGCGGAAGCGCAACTGAAGATGATGCGGCGGTACGGCTAATAATTTTATTTCCACTTAAATCATAAACATTTAAAACTGAATTAACATCCAGATTTTCAACAACAACTCCATCAGGAGTTACTGGAACACTATACATACTGTAGCCTGTAGGAGAGTTTGGGTCGCTAACAACATTAT